>Ga0310811_10003067_pt1 | contig 21005 bp, 20 predicted proteins | sample YCmetagenome_FD_207642 | JGI IMG/M metagenome (GOLD analysis project Ga0310811, IMG submission 207642) | Soil microbial communities from experimental microcosm in Duke University, North Carolina, United States - YC | ecosystem: Engineered > Artificial ecosystem > Soil microcosm > Unclassified ...
CCTTCTCAGTAGGCATAAGTTTGACAAAAACGGATAAATTTTCAGTGAAAAATACAGCTGCGAATCCGTACATTTTCAAACCCAACATCTCCATATGAAAAGGATAGTCATCATCATTATTTTATCTTCATTGGCCGCCTGTAAGTCAAAACCGAAAATCGTATTTGAAGCCCAGACATGGCAACCGCCTTATACACTTCCTACCCCAGAAGGTTGGAGGGTAGAACGGTTTGCTATTCCGATTGAATTTGCCACCGAAATTCCATACACGGGTGTTGAAGATGTTCGATTTGCACCCGGTTGGGGACTCAACGAAAACAATGACTATTGGAGCTATGCTTTTTTGTGGTATTTGGATGGGTCGCCTGAAATAGTTGCTGACAACATTCAAGAAAACTTGCAAGCATATTACAGTGGTTTGGTAAGGAGGAATATTGACAGAAGAAAAATTCCGCTTGATAAAGTTATTCCAACTAAAACATCCTTTAAAAACATTGACCCTATCAACGGCGACGTGCAAACCTATCATGGTACCGTAGAAATGCTCGATTACTTGGCACAAAAACCAATGACGCTCAACTGCATTGTGCACATAAAAAAGGATGAAACAAACGACAGAACCTTCGTCTTTCACGAACTATCCCCTCAGCCACGCGACAGTACGATTTGGATAAGCCTTGAAAAACTTTGGACAGATTTCGATTACAAAAAATAATGTCAACATACGGCTAAAAGAAAAAGCCGAGACATAGTTCTCGGCTTTTCCAGTTTAAAAAACCCGTCGATCAGCGCAGCAAAAAATCGAGCCACTGCAATTTCAAAGTCTCTGACCGAGTAAGAAGGCAAACCGGCACCGGCAAAAAATTATTACTTCCAACAACCACTACGAATGGAGTAAGACCAGTCGCGCCGGTTATGCCATATCTTGATCGATCTTCCATAGTATTACGGTCGATGGTTTTTCGCCATTGACTATTGACCATGGTCGATCGACTTTTAGTCCACATTGTCGTGCAAAAATTTATTGTTGCCTAACAAATTATTATCGTCATTTAGATTGTAGCGAGAGATAAACGGCTCGGATGAATGGGGCACATCGCCATCGACTTTAACGCCCCTTCTCAAGTACGCAGGCAGTGTCCATTTTTCGTTGAACTCTTCTTTCGTCATTTCTTGCTTCTTGTTGGACTTGAGTTTTTCTCTACGTTCACGAGCTTGCTGTTCCAACCGCTCTTTCGTTTTGCGAACTTGCATCATTCCTTCTTCATCCAGCACTTGATCGGCTGAGATTTCATTTCCCAGCTTGAACTCTTCCTCTTCGTTGTATATTTTTTCGTCACTTTGATCTTCCTTCGGATTTTGGAAAACGTAGGTGCGCTCCTCGATTGGCTCTTCGGGCTTGCTGAGAATCGGCTTGTCTTGCGGACGCTGCACAGGCTTGTCGACCGGTTTTTGGATTTTTGGTTTGTCTTCCAAAATCGGTTTGTCTAAGATGGGCCTGTCTTTGTCGTCCTTGATTTTCAATTCAATCTCGGCGCCACGTTGGTTGACAGAATTATCCGATTGTTGCGGATTGAACAATGAGATCTGTGAACGGTCCAGCTCTTGCACTTTCTTATCCGTTTTTTTGGCAACTTTTCCTTCGCTGACAAACCCCGTGGCGATAACCGTTACACGAATGCGATCCGCCAGATGTGCATCTACGCCGTGGCCAAAAATTACCTCCGCATCATCGCCCGCCTGTTGCTGGATATATTCCGTGATCGTGGTGAGCTCGTCCATCTGCAACTCAGCTTCCTGACCCGAAATGATCGACAACAAAATTTTCTGTGCTCCCATAATGTCGCGGTTGTCGAGTAGCGGAGAAGCGAGGGCTTGTTGTGCCGCTTTGATCGCGCGGTTGTCACCACGCGTCTCGGCCGAGCCCATCACCGCAGCTCCTGCGTTGAGCATGACAGTGCGTACGTCTTGAAAGTCAACGTTGACGTACCCGGCGAGCGTAATTATTTCGGCGATACCTTTCGCTGCCGTGGTCAACACACTGTCGGCTTCACCAAATGCTTGGCCGACGGCCAGGTTTCCGTAGATCTCGCGCAACTTATCATTGAGGATCACCAGTACGGTATCGCAACTTGCGCGGAGGGCTTCTACGCCGGCTTCCGCCTGTGCATACTTTTTCTTTCCTTCAAAGCCAAAGGGCACAGTCACAATACCTACAGTGAGGATTTCCATGTCTTTGGCAATCTTCGCGATCACGGGTGCCGCACCCGTGCCAGTACCTCCGCCCATCCCCGCAGTCACGAAAATCATTTTCGTGCCCGCGAGCATTTCACGAATTTGGTCTTTGCTTTCGAGTGCAGCGGCACGTCCTACTTCAGGGTTCGCTCCGCAGCCAAGGCCTTCGGTGAGTGCAGCTCCCAGTTGCAGTTTGTATGGCACTGGGCTGCTGTTCAGCGCCTGCAAGTCGGTGTTCGCCACAACAAATTCCACATCCTTGATGCCGAGTTTATACATGTGGTTCACCGCATTGCTGCCACCGCCGCCAACGCCAATCACTTTAATGATCGACTTGTGGTGCTTCGGCAGATCAAATTTGTATGATCCTGATTCAAACATGACTTTATTATTTAGGTGGTTGTTCGTTTTGAAAAGAATATGTAGTTAAAATATAGTAGTTAGTATAAATGCCCTGGGCGGCTGTCGCGATCCCGATTGCTATCCGGAGCGCCATCGGGCTATCCGCTGCAAGTCCGTCAGTGCACAAACCTTCGCACTTCGGGCTTTCCGCTCCTATCCCTGCCGCCGTTCGTTTCAATATGTCAAATTCAGTATTCAACATTGATAATTGGTGATCGATTATTGACAATTAATATTCGTTCTTGTCTCCCAAATCGTCAATCAACAAGCCTTTCGTCTTATTCAAAATGTTGGTGAAGAAATCGGATGTCAATGTTTGCTTTTTCACTTTCGTGACGGGCTTGTTTGTCTCCGCCATTTTTTCCTTGTAGCGATCTTCACGTTCGTCAAGCGAACGGAAGCTGGAAAGCACGAGGCCAACAGCGGTGGCATACATTGGGCTTTTCACCGCTTCGAGTTTGCTTTTGCCGAGGTGTTCGTTCGGATAACCAATGCGTGCGTCCATTCCCGTCATGTACTCTACCAGTTGCTTCAAGTTGGCAAGCTGAGAGCCGCCACCCGTGATTACGATACCGCCGGCGAGTTTACTTTCATAACCTGAGTTGATAATCTCCGTGTGTGCCATCTCAATGATCTCTTCCATTCTGGCTTGAATGATGTGGCTTAGTGTCTTCACGGAAATTTCTTTTGCTGTTCTGTTTCTGATTCCAGGGATTGAAACAATTTCATTTGGACTTGCTTCTTCCGCGATGGCTTTACCGAAACGAGTTTTCAACTGCTCGGCTTGCTTTGCCATCACTTTCAATCCATCTTGAATGTCTGCGGTCAAAATATTGCCACCAAATGGAATCACGGCGGTATGGCGAATGATGCTATCATGGAATACCGCAATATCTGTCGTGCCTCCACCGATGTCGATGAGGCAAACGCCGGCTTCCTTTTCTTCCTCACTTAATACGGCGAGGCTCGAGGCAAGGGGCTCCAAAATTAAATCGTCAATCTCTAGGCCCGCACGCCGCACACATTTGTTGATGTTGTTGATCGCGCTCGTTTGCGCAGTGATGATGTGGAAGTCGGCCTCCAATTTCACGCCACTCATTCCAACTGGATCCTTAATTCCCTCTTCGTAGTCTACGGTATAGTCTTGCGGCATCACGTGAATGATTTCACTTCCGGGAGGTATTACGATGCGGTACATGTCTTCGGTAAGGCGGTTCACATCTTCGATGCTCACCTCGTCATCGTTTTGCGTGCGCGTGATACTGCCGTGGTGTATCGTACTTCGGATATGCTGCCCTGCGATACCGACATTCACCACGCCGATATCAATGCCGCTCATATCGCTCGCTTCTTTGATGGCTTTCTCAATGGCAAAAACCGTTTTGTCAATATTTGTAACGATGCCTTTGATTACGCCTTCACTTTCGGCTTTGCCCATGCCGAGCACCTCGAGTTTGCCGAACTCATTTTTGCGACCAACGATGGCACAGATCTTCGTTGTTCCAATGTCGAGGCCTACTACTATTTTATCGTTTTCCATGACTTCTATTTTTTTAGTGGTTGTTTCTGTTTTCTGTGTTTTTAAGTTTCGAATCACCGGCTTCGAGCCACGAGAATAAACTCCCGGCTCTAACCCGCCACTCGCGGCTATTCTGCAATTACCTGTCCTTCAAATTCTAAATTCACTCGTTCATATCTCGTCCATCCCCGTTGCGGCAAAACTTTCTTATAAAAAATCATAAGTCTCCTGAATTTGTTTTCGATGTTGATGGCTTTTCCGAATTCCACTTTCTGTCCTGTGACTTGCGGATAAATCGTAATCCGTGCATCACTGCCGATGTCCATTTGTGCCACCTGGGCCTTCCAAAATTTTTCTTCATTGACAAATCGAATCATTTCCAAAATCTGTTTGCCTTCCTCGGTCAAATTCAAGTCCTGGCTGGCGATTAGTTTTTTCATCATTCCTCCGCTAAGGAGGGTGACGCGTGCAGTGTATTTTTCCGAGACGGGCATAACCACCCCATCTTCTGCAACGTAGGCGTCTTGAGCTTCTGGCTGGACGATGCGTGCGATTGGCCTACGCAGTTCTACTTTCACAATCAGGTTGCCTTTCAGATCGCCGTACAACTGAGCGTCTTGGATGTGTTTGTCTACCTTCAGTTTTGCTTCGATCTGCTTTAACTTGATTCGGTCTATTCCTGTTCCTTTAATGGGTATCCCCGAATTGTCGAGGAGCTGCATGACATCGAAGTCATCCAGAAAATGATTTTCGTTGATATTTTCTATTTCGACAATGATATTGGTGCACACACTTCCTCCTTGCTTGCGTTCACCGAAGGCAATTAGAAAAGAGACGCCGATCAGCGCCACCGCCACTTTAATATCATTCCGTATGTTCAGCTTCCATTTCATTCTTTCTTAACTCAATTTCTTTTCGACAACATTTCTTTAATTGGTTTCACCATCGTGTCAATATCTCCCGCGCCAACGGTGGCCAAAATTTGCACGTCCATGTCCTCTAATCGTTGTACTAACTCTCTTTTCGTGCATCTCACTTTTACCGGGCTAGTGATGTCCTTGAAAAGAAGATCACTGGTGACTCCGGGGATTGGCTCTTCTCTGGCAGGATAGATATCAAGCAACAACACTTCATCCGCGATACTGAGGCTCTTTGAAAATCCTTCGGCAAAATCTCTCGTACGTGTGAACAGGTGGGGCTGGAAAACGACCGTGATCTTCTTTCCGACATACATCGACCTAAGGGACTTCAAAAACGCTTCAATCTCTGCCGGGTGATGCGCGTAATCGTCAATGTAAACCAATCCATTTTTACGAAGCACAAATTCGAAGCGCCGTTTCACGCCATGGAAAGAGGCAAGGGCTTCCTTGATTACTTTCACATCGATCCCCATCTTCATTGCTACCATTGTTGCAGCAATCGCATTTTCCATGTTATGAAACCCGGGGACGCCTAGCTGAATTTTTTCGATCTTGAGACCAGGGCCATTAAGATCGAATTCAAAAAACCCGTGATCCGCTTTTATGTTGCCGGCAAAAAATTGTCCCCGGTTTGTTCCATACGTTTCTTTTGTAAGATGCTTCTCCTCTTCTGCCAACTTCGCGATCGACTCGTGGATGACCAGATATCCGCCTTTGTTCACCTGGTGCATAAACTCCTTATACGCGGATAGCATCTGTAAATGATCTCCATAAATATCCAAATGGTCTGCATCTGCTGAAGTGACCACCGCTGTCTGTGGAAATAGCCTCAGGAACGAGCGATCAAATTCATCCGCTTCGGCGACCATGATGGTCTGAGGACCTACGTTTCCATGCATCACCAAATTCGACTCATAGTTGGCGGTGATTCCTCCCAGAAAAGCTACCATGTCCTTGCCCGCACTCTTTAGTATATGTGCGATCAAAGACGACGTTGTTGTTTTGCCGTGCGTGCCTGCAACGGCAATGGTTTTGTAGTTCTTTGTAAGCAGGCCCAGTACTTCTGACCGTTTAAGAATATTAAATCCTTCGGCCTTTAAATAATTGTATTGCTTGTGATCTTTTGGAATAGCCGGCGTGAATACCACCAATGTTTTCTCTTTCGTCAAATAACCCGGCAATGACTCGATCCGATCTTCAAAATGAATTTCCATTCCTTCATCCAACAGTTCGTGTGTCAACGGAGTGGCGGTGCGGTCATAGCCTGCCACCTTCATTCCCGCATGCTTGAACCAGCGCGCCAAGGCGCTCATGCCTATCCCACCGATCCCCAGAAAATAAATACTATCGTAGTTCTTTAAATTCATTTGGAAGTTAGGTGGTTAAATGTTGAATTCATCGGAGAAAAAATGAAGATGTCGGCGGCAAGTTTCAAGCGACAAGCAGCATGTTTTGCGTTTGGCAACATAAGCCTGCAAGCCGAAGCTTGGAGCTTGAAGCCAAGTGCAGTTTGATCATTAGCTATTTTGTTCGTTTGGCTCATCTGCCAATTAATTTTTCTATCTCGTTGACGATGTCTTCAGTGGCGTTGGGCTTGGCCAATTTTCCAATATTCTCACTGAGGTTTTTGCATTGCTGCACATCAAAAATCAATTTGAGAGACTCATCCACTAAGTTCTCCACCGCGTCTGAATCCTTGATTAAAAGAGCTGCGTCCTCTTTTACCAGCGCCAGCGCGTTTTTTGTCTGATGGTCTTCTGCCACGTTTGGCGACGGCACGAGGATGCAGGGCTTCTTCACTAAGCACAACTCGGAAATAGCGAGGGCACCCGAGCGCGAGATCACCACATCTGCGGCGGCATAAGCCAAGTCCATATGCTGAATAAAGCCATAGACACCGATTCTCCTGATATCCTTTTCCTTCAACCGTTCGCGGATTTCTTCAAAATAGATTTTGCCCGTTTGCCAAATCACCTGCATCTGCGACTCGATGATGGCATCGATTTTAGCGACAATGCTTTCATTAAGAGTTCGCGATCCCAAACTTCCTCCAAGAATCAACAGCGTCCTTGTGTTGGGCTGCAACCCGAATTGCATGATTGCCTGGTCACGTTTATTATCTATATCGAGAATATTTTGTCGCACGGGGTTACCAGTGAACACTATCTTTTCTTTCGGGAAATATTTTTCCATTTCAGGGTACGCTACACAAATGCGCTGCGCTTTCGAAGCCAATTGTTTGTTCGTCAACCCTGCATATGAATTTTGTTCTTGTATAAGCGCAGGAATTTTATTTCGGGTAGCCGCTAACATTACCGGCCCGCTTGCATAACCGCCCGTGCCAATGACGGCATTCGGTTTGAACGCCTTTATAATTTTTCCTGCTTTGAAATAACTGCTCACCAATTTAAACGGGAACAATAAATTGGATAAAGTCAGTTTGCGTTGAAGGCCGCTGATCCATAGTCCAACGATCTTATAACCTGCCTCCGGTACCCGTGTCATCTCCATTCTGCCTTGTGCACCGACAAAAAGAATCTCGGCCGCGGGGTACCGCTCCTTGAATTTGTTAGCAATCGAAATGGCGGGAAAAATATGGCCACCGGTTCCTCCGCCGCTGATGATTAGTCGATATGGTTGATTCGAATTCAAGAATTCAGAATAAAGAATTTAGTAGTTAGAATAATTTCAATACCCTCATCAACACAGTTACATGGCAACGTAGCATCATTGGCAAATCGAAACATTGATATTAGGCCAATTAAAATCATGCTGCTTTGGCTTGCACTTTATGTTCTTGTTCCGGTGATTGTGAGTTCCAATTTTCATCTTGCTCCCCACGGCTCACGCTCAAAATAATTCCCACTGATATGCCGGTGAAAACCATCGCCGTTCCACCCCAGCTCATGAAAGGCAGCGGCTGTCCTGTGATGGGGCCGAGGCCAACCACCACACCCATGTTCACCATCGCTTGGCAAACCAAATCGAAACTCAATCCAGCGGAGAGCAATCCCCCAAATGCACGTTCACTGTTATATGCCGCCTTCATTCCCCGATGGAGCAAAATGAGATAGAGAACGAGTACCACAATTCCGCCGATCACCCCATACTCCTCGATCACAATGGCGTAGATCATGTCTGAATATGCCTCGGGCAAAATGTTTCGTTGTTCACTATTGCCAGGTCCTTTTCCGAAGATTCCTCCGGTCGCCACGGCAATCCTTCCTTGCTGCGCCTGAAATGGAAGTTCTTTGTTGTTGATAAAACTTAGAATACGGTTCTTCGCAGTTTCGCCTCGAACACCAAACTTCAGCGCCACCGCCCCCGCCAACAAACCAACCAAAACAAGCATGGCCAAATATTTTACGGGCACACGACCAATAAACATCACTAGCATACAAGTGGCGAACAACAACACGGCGCTCGACAAATTAGTGAGGGCAATCAATCCACAAATCACGCCACACCAGACTAACATGGGTATCAACGCATCTTTGACGTCTTCAATATTTTGTTGCTTTTTTGAAAGCATGCTTGCCAAGTTGATGATCAAGGCAAGGCTGGCAAAGTCGGAGGGTTGAAACGACCCAAACAATGGAACTTTGATCCAACGGGATGCGTCATTGATGCTCACACCAAATTTGAGCGTGTAGAGCAAAAGTGGTACGCTCGCCCAAAGCGCCAAGCGAGAAAGTTTCGAGTAGTAGCGATAATCGATTTTGTGCGCTATCCACATAGCAGCGAGGCCAAGGATGACCATGGATGTGTGCTTCAACAAATACCATTCGGGCGAAGATGTTTTTCTGAATGCAAGAGTTCCTACGGAGCTGTACACTACTAGTACGCTTATCAAAGACAATCCAAATACAACGGCCCAGATCACACGGTCGCCTTGTAAATTGTTGTCAGCCCACTCTTTAAATTTTTTCATACTCAAAAGAATTTAATTCTGGATGAATTCATTCTCGTCTTTCAACTCCAACACTGCTTTTCTAAACTGATCTCCTCGATCTTCATAGTTCTTGAATAAATCAAAACTTGCGCACGCGGGAGAAAGCAACACCACGTCGCCCGGCTCGGATGCCTTCCACGCCATACGAACCAGCTCTTTCACATCTTGCGTTTCCATTACTCCTTTCACTACACCATCGAATGCGTTGTGCAGTTTCTCATTGTCTTTGCCGAGGCAGATCAATACTCTCACTTTTCTTTTCACCTCCTCCGCGATGATCGAATAGTCATTGCCTTTGTCGATGCCGCCTGCAATCCAGATCAATGGACCCTGGTAACTGCCAAGCGCATACATGACCGAATCTACATTGGTGGCCTTCGAGTCGTTCACAAATTCAATTCCTTTGATGGTAGCAACTGATTCCAACCGATGAGGTGCGTTTTTGAACGTCTTTAGACCCGCTTTGATAGAGTCCATCGAAACTCCCGCCGTATAGACGGCCACAACAGCGGACATGGTGTTAATCAAATTGTGTGGACCTTTCAACGTGGTGTCTTGCGGCGCGATGCTGAACATCTTGTGATCCAAGTCGAAAAACATTACGCGCCCATCAAAATGCGCGTCGGCAGAATTGTCTTTTAATGCTACTCTAACTGGCTGCGGCTTGATTTCCCTCTTCTTCATTTCATCTTTAACAACGGCATCGTCTGAGAAATAAATAAAATAATCATCCTCCGTCATCGACTGGACCAGCCGAAACTTCGAGTTCACATAATTTTGCATTTCATACTCGTAACGGTCCAGATGATCGGGAGTGATGTTGAGAAGGATTCCGATGTGTGGACGGAATGTTATCGTGCCATCCAGTTGAAAGCTGCTCACTTCTACCACATACCAATCGTGATTTCCTTTAGCTACTTTTCTGGCAAGACTCTCGCCGACGTTCCCGGCTAGTGCTACATTCAACCCCGCCGACTTCATCAAATGATAAGTCAGCAGTGTTGTGGTCGTCTTCCCGTTGGTGCCCGTGATGGCAATGACTCGTCCTTTAATAAATCCGAAAGCAAATTCAAGCTCATCAATGATTTCTATATTTTTTTCTCTGGCCTTCTTTATTACTTCTGCCTTGTCAGGAATGCCAGGGCTTTTAATAATAAGGGACGCGCTCAAAACCTTTTCCAGCGTATGTTGACCTTCTTCGAATAAAATATTTTCGCCGACAAGCTCTTGTTTGTATTTTTCTTTGATCGTCCCTTGATCTGAAACAAACACATCATATCCTTTCGCCTTCGCCAAAAGTGCTGCGCCTGTTCCGCTTTCTCCTCCGCCTAATATGATCACCTTCTTGCTCATCTCAGTTTAAGTGTGGCCAGTGAAAGAATCGCCAATAGAATTCCTACAATCCAAAAGCGCGTTACAATTTTTGCTTCAGGAATATTCTTCTTTTGATAATGGTGATGGAGGGGCGACATCAGAAAAATTCTTCTGCCTTCACCGTATTTCTTTTTGGTGTATTTGAAATACGATACCTGCATGATCACCGAAATATTTTCCACCAAGAAGATTCCGCACAACAACGGAATCATCAATTCTTTCCTAACGGCAAGCGCAAGTACAGCGATTATTCCTCCAAGCGACAAGCTTCCGGTGTCACCCATGAATACTTGTGCGGGATATGCGTTGTACCACAAGAATCCAAGGCAAGCTCCCACAAAAGCGGTACAGAAAATTACGAGCTCACCAAGGTTGGGGATGTACATAATGTTGAGGTACGAGCTGAAGTCAACACGGCCAGACAAATAAGCGAGGATGGCTATCGTCAGTCCAATAATTCCGGAGGTGCCGGCGGCCAATCCATCGATACCATCGGTGATGTTAGCGCCATTAGAAACGGCTGTGATGATCAGGATCACAATCAGCGTGTACACAATCCATGTGTAGTTGACATCCAGCCAGGAAATCAACCTGCTGTAATCAAATTCGTTGTTCTTAAAAAACGGAACCGTTGTCTTGGTCGACTTCGTGTCTTTGTATTCTAATTTCTGTTCGGCCTCAAGCTTCACAATTCCTACGCTCGCAAGTGTTGGCGTGTTTACCTCGCGCACCACCACGTTGCGATTGAAGTACAGTGTCAAACCCACGATCAAACCAATGCCCACCTGCCCTACAATTTTGAACCTGCCCGCGAGGCCTTCCTTATTTTTCTTGAATACTTTAATATAATCGTCCAAAAAACCGATCAGCCCCAACCAAACCGTGGTCGTAATCAAGAGGATCACGTAGACGTTGTCTAGTTTCGCCATCAGCAATGTGGGTACTAAAATCGCAGCGATGATTATCAGTCCGCCCATGGTCGGCGTCCCTTTCTTCTGCATCTGACCTTCAAGGCCGAGGTCTCGAATATCCTCACCCACCTGTTTCCTTCTCAAGAACGCGATTAGTTGATTTCCGAAAGTAATCGTGATCAACAATGAAAGAATTGCCGCTACACTGGCACGGAATGAAATGTATTGAAACACTCCCGCGCCAGGGATGTCAAACTGTTTGTCGAGGTATGTGAACAAATAGTACAGCATTAATTCTCAATCAATTGGCAAACATTTTCAACATACGTTCCAAAACTTCTTTATCATCGAAAGGATATTTTACTCCTTTAATCTCTTGGTACGTTTCGTGTCCTTTGCCCGCCACGAGAATGATATCTTTCTCTTTGGCTAGCATGCAGGCGGTCTTAATGGCTTCTTCACGATCAGTCATCACGAGCGTCTTTTTTGCTTCGCTAGGCCCCACGCCCCTTTGCATTTCTTTGATGATTTCCAGAGGATCTTCGCTGCGCGGATTATCGGACGTGAAAATCACTTTGTTAGAGTATTTGCATGCGATGGCCGCCATGAGCGGGCGCTTTGTTTTATCGCGGTCGCCACCGCAGCCCACCACAGAAATCACATTTTCATTTCCGCTGCGGAAATGCTCAATGGTCTCCAGCACATTTTTCAAGGCGTCGGGGGTATGTGCGTAGTCGATAATCGCAGTGAACTTCGATCCCGGTCTCACCAATTCAAATCTGCCGTGTGCTCCGGTGAGCGAGGACAGTTTTAAAAGGACCAACTCGGCGTCTTCTCCAAGCAAACAGGCGGCACCGTAAACACACAATAAATTGTATGCATTGAAATCGCCGATCAGTTTGAACCACACATTCTTGTCTCCAAACTCCAGCTCAAGACCAATGATCGCATTGGTGATGATCTTCGACTTAAAGTCGGCCATCTTTTTGAGTCCGTACGTTTTCTTTTGCGCTTTCGAATTTTGGAGCATTACCATTCCACGCTTGTCATCCACATTGACCAACGCAAAGGCGTCAGATGAAAGCGCATCGAAGAAACCCTTCTTTGCCCGTATGTAGCTTTCAAATGTGTGGTGGTAATCGAGATGATCGTGCGTGATGTTGGTAAACAAAGCACCAGTAAAATGAAGCCCTTCAATCCTTCCTTGATCCACGGCATGTGAACTTACCTCCATGAAGCAATGAGTACACCCGGCGTCGAGCATCTGCACCAATAGCTCATTGATCTGAATTGGGTCTGGTGTAGTATGTGTTGCTACGAAGTCTTTATCCACAACTTTATTCACAACTGTGGACAACATTCCGACTTTGTAGTTAAGCGACGTAAACAGTTTGTAGAGTAACGTAACAATCGTTGTCTTGCCATTGGTACCCGTCACTCCTACCAACTTCAATTTTTGTGAAGGGTTGCCGTAGAAATTCGACACAATGATACCCAATGCTTTTGCACTCGACTTCACCGTAATGAACGTTGCCTTGTCGGAAACTATTTCCGGCAACTTCTCACACACGATTACGGCCGCGCCACTTTTGATTGACTTGTCAATGAATTCATGACCATCTGTCGATCGCCCTTTCACCGCTACAAACAGGGTGCCTTTCTTCACCTTTCTTGAGTCAAAAGCAACGCTATTCACCTCAACGTTCATGTCTCCTGAAGTAGACGTGATGTTCACCTTATATAATATGTCGCGTAGCGCTTTCAATCTCTTTAATTATCAGTTTTTAGTTAGCCAATTTTCAATTGCGTTAACATCCATGCTCCACATTAGCTCAGTTTTAAATGAATTCTGCTTCCCTTCGATATTTTGGTGCCAGGTGCAAGTGATTGCTCCGAAACCCTTCCCTTTCCTTCGTAATACACTCGCAACCCCGATCGCTCCAACAAATAGATGGCATCGCGAAAAGTCATCCCCGTTACATTTGGAACCAGGTCCTTTATTATGGAGTTCTTTTTGAGAGTCACCGAAGTTGCTTCCTTCGAAGCACGCACCCATTCTTCATCGGTTGCTGAGTGATTTGATACGCCCAGCTCATTGCACAGCATCGCCACTTCTTCGTGTCTGCCCGCACGAATCACCGGAACCGTTTCGTCTTCTTTCGCCACTTTCTCATCCATCGGTGCATGAAGATTTAAGTCGCGCGCGTAAATATTATCGGCTAGATCCTTGAACACGGGGCCAGCTACGCTGTTACCATATTGATAAATACCTCTGGGGTTTTTTATCAGCACGATCGCTGAATATTTTGGAGCATTGGCAGGAAAATACCCTACGAAGGAGGTAATCACCCGGTTGGTATAGCGTCCATCTTTTAGGATTTGTGCAGTGCCTGTCTTTCCGGCTATTTTGTAGTACGTATTTTTTAAATTTTTTGCCGTACCATATTCCACTACACCTTCCAACAAGACCTTCAATTGAGCTAATGTTTTGCTCGAACAGATTTTTGAAACCATCGTTTCCGTTTCAAATTCTTGAATCACTTTATCCCCTTGTGTCACTGCGGTAACAAAAACCGGTTTGATCATTTTGCCATCGTTGGCAATCGCATTGTACAATGTCAGTGTGTGGAGCGGGGAAATTTCAAAGCCGTAGCCATAGGCCATCCAGGGCAGTGTGATTCCGCTCCACGCTCTGTCTTTAGGCCGAGTGATTTTCGGAAACGACTCCCCCGTGATCTGAAGCCCCAGCGGCTTCGACAGTTTCAGCTCATCGATGTGCCACAAGAATTTCTCTGGCTTTGTTCCAAAATGCTTGTCGAGCAATTTGGCCATCGCGATGTTAGAAGAGACTTCGAACGACTTTTGAATGGATATCCTGCCGTATCCACCCTCGTCGTGATCACGAACTTTCTTGTTGTAGAAAGTGAAAATTCCTTTGCCCGTATTGATGCTGTCTTTCAGTTGAATATTGGTGTCTTCGAGCAATGCCATCATCGTGACCAACTTGAAAGTAGAGCCGGGCTCGAACGATCCGCCCACGGCGTGATTAAATTTTTCTGTGTACTCGTCTCCTTCTTTGGTCAAATTGGAAATCGCTTTGATGTGGCCGGTTTTTACTTCCATCACTACCACTGTTCCTTCGTCTGCATCATGCGATTCCATGGCGCGGTGCAAAGATGTTTCGGCAACATCTTGTAAGTTGATATCGATGGTGGTTTGGATGTCAAAACCATCGGTGGCTTTGATGTTGTTGCCATCGAACACCGGCTTCCAAGTTCCGCCCGCTATTTTCTGAAAAAGCGCTTCGCCGTCTTGTCCGCCCAATGTCTCGTTGAAACTATATTCCAGTCCTGCGCCTCTCTCGTCTTCGTTTACAAAGCCGATCGTTCTTCTGCTCAAGTTTGAAAACGGACGATAGCGCACATCCATCTTTTCGAAAATGACTCCGCCTTTATACCTGCCGTTGCGGAATATCGGCCATGACATCATTTCTTTTTTCGATTGATAGTTGATCTGTTTGCGATTGATAGTGACGTACTGCTTACCGGATGCTCGTGCATCCTTCAACATCTCTTTATACTCCTTTGCGGTTCTGTCCTTATAAAATGCGGCGAGGTGCTGTGAAAGGGAATCAATTCCTTTCTTGAAAACATCTTCCTTCGCCAAGGTGGGGTCAATCGCTACTTTATAGAATGGCAATGACGTTGCCAACAAGCTCTCATTATCGGAATAAATGTTTCCGCGGGTGGCTTTTATTTTTTTGTAATCAAACAAAGTTTCTTGGGCGATCTTCTCCCACTTCGGTCCTTCGATCATCTGGATGTGACTGATCTTCGCCGCCACACAGACCGCAAAAATCAACACGCCCAAAAAAGCGATACGTACCCTGATTAATATGGACTTCTTAATATTCACCTTTCTCTACGACTACTTTAAATGGTGGCCTCAAGCTTTCTTCTAATCCCAGCACCTTAACTCTTCTTGCCACTTCACTTTGTTTGCTTGCAAACATTACGTCTGCCTTCAGCGTGGTGAAATCGGCACGCAAGTCTTCTACCTCACTCTCCGTCCGCTCAATGGTGCGCGTGGTCTTATCTGCATAGTGCGTATTGCTGATGTAGATCAAACCCAAAAACACCACGAACAAGATTTTCGGCAAATACTGAACGGGAAACCCATCTTCGAAATAGCTTTCCAGTTTCAGTCTATTTTCAAAACCCGAAAAGGCACTCTTCCCTTCCTTACCTTCTTTTGAAGGTTTTACTTTCATCTCATTTCCGCGCTCGGGCTCTATCCTAAGTTTGTTGTCCATTTCTTTTTCGTTGTTGGTTGGTCGTCGGTCGTTGTTAGGATGGCATTTGCGATCCACTTAACGACCTGCAACGGATCAACTATATTTTCTCTGCCACTCTCAGCTTCGCACTTCTTGCTCTACTGTTTTGTTCTATTTCTTCCACCGAGGCTTCTATCGGTTTTCGATTCACTGCCTCGAATGGTTTTACCTTATTCCCAAAAAAATCTTTCTCCACTTCACCAAACATTTTTCCCGTGTTGATGTAGTTTTTTACCAGCCGATCTTCGAGCGAATGGTAACTCATCACCACCAACCTTCCCCCCTTCTCCATCACTTCGCCACTTTGGTGCAAAAAATCTTCAAGCGCTTGCATCTCGGCGTTCACTTCGATGCGCAATGCTTGAAACACCTGGGCGAAATATTTATTCTCTTTCCCACGCGGAGCTACCGACTGCAAGGCTGTTTTCAAATCGAGTGTTGTCGCCAACGGTTTTTTACTCCGATTTGTCACCACTGCCTTGGCCGCTGTCTTTGCATTTTTCAGTTCACCGTACATCCCAAAAATCTTGTGTAGCTGTTCTTCGGTGTAGCTGTTCAAAATTTTTGCGGCGGTTGCTTTGGCCTTCCGATCCATTCGCATATCGAGGGGGCCATCGAAGCGAGTGGAGAACCCTCGCGAGGCCTCATCGATTTGATGTGACGAAATTCCCAAGTCAGCCAAGATGCCGTTGACCTTGCTTGCTCCTTGCAACTTCAAATACTGTTTCATGTATCTGAAGTTGGCTTGACAAAATGTGAAAGAACGATGTTGTATTTTCTCTGCTTCCTTTTTTGCGTCTTCATCCTGATCAAATGCAATCAGCTTCCCTCCTTTCAATTTCTCCATGATCGCCAAACTGTGCCCACCTCCTCCAAACGTGACATCCACATAAGTTCCTTCAGGATCGATGTTCAATCCGTCGATACATTCTGCCAACATCACTGGGTTGTGGTAGGAGCTCATACGCCGCTAGCTTCTAGCTGCGAGCTGCTAGCCTTCCCCATGATTCAATTTTCTAATGAACGACTGAAGCATTTTTTGTTCCTCATCCAACATCAGAAGCAAGTCGTTGATCAGTTTTTCTTCTACCCATCTTCTTTTCTCAACAATCAGCAAATGCGTTTCCAACTCAAATGCAGATCCCAATGCTATCTCAACGAACCTGCCATAATCTTTTTGACTTCTCTTAGCGCTTCCTTCAGCGATATTTCCAGGAATGGCTGTTGCACTTCGTGTTATCTGCGACTTCATCCCGAATTTCTCTTCACTGGGAAGAAAAGGAACCATGTCGTACACTTTATCAACTATGTCCATTCCGCGTTGCCAAATAAGAAGCCTTTTAAAATCCTTCATTCTAAATCTTTCTAAAAATCCGTCAGCTAGAAGCTAGTAGCTCGTAGCTAGAGGCCTGAAGTCGAAGTCTCCCGAAGCCCGAATTTCATCGTATGAAACCCGAGCTTCCATTCATCACTCGTTCAAATACTTCGCTGCCAACTTCGACAACTCACCGGGGTCCTGGATCAGATGCTTCTCGTAGATGCTGGGGTTCCATGCTTCAATCTTTGAGCCCGTGCCCACCAGCATCGCGTCTTTGTCGATTTGCGCGTAAGTCAACATGTTTTTCGGGATGAGAAAACGGCCGTTGCCGTCAAGCTCTACCGTGACTACGCCCGACAAGAAGTTCCGCTGGAGTTTGCGATACTCTTCATTGAATTCGTTGAGCCCTGAAATTTTTGAGAAGACCTTTTTGAACTCCACTAGGGGATAAATGATGAGGCATTGCTCAAAGCCACGGCGAACGACCAATTCCTGGCTCTCCCCTTCGGCGGACGGGAGCTGGGATTTGATCCGCGAGGGCAGGACGAGCCTACCCTTGGCATCAAGCTTACACTCATATTCACTAGTGAAGAAAGTCATAGACTGTAGTGGTTGTCTTTTTCTCCTAAGCAAACTTATGTAATTTTCAACCACTTCCAACCACTTTGCGCCACTTTTTTACATTTTTAGCTGAAAACGCGCTGAAAAGGTACCTCGAGGAGAGGTGTGGCTTCCCACTGAAAATTGGACTAGACCAAAAGAAATTGTTACCGGTGCCTAAGTAAATTGGGCTAAAGGAAAGTGCGGTGGTTTTTGAAAACCCGCTTTTCCATTCAAAAACAAAGCTTTATAAGAAATCTCGCCAAGTTTTGGCTATTCGGGATGGGATCAAACCATGGCACTGAAATTGAGGGTGTCCGGCACTTTAACGAAAGATTCGCCTATAAAAGTGAAAACGAAAGCTCTCTTTCCCTCCCACTTCACGTGTTACTGATACATCCCGTTGTGCCTCAATAAACTCTTGCAGATCGTGAGTCTGAACCGAGCTTTTTTTGGATCCAGTTCTAGTCATTTAGGACATTGAGTGAAAAAACACTAGAAAATATCTGTACCCAAAGCGATTATTGATCACAGTCTTCGAATGTTCCGTGACGCCTCTTAAGATCCTTGTTTGGCAAAGGAGGATTTTCTACGATTTTGATAAAAAGACTTCCAACTCTCATCGAACAGAAAAATTAACGTGCACCGCCGGAGTATCGTCCTTCGTTCCTCCAGCCAAGAAGAATCACACGTTGGCCCGTTTCAACCAATGAGGAAGAAATTTCTTTTGAGAGGGGTCATGATCAACTATTTGCTTATAAAAATCAATTCGTTTCTTTCTTAAGGATTTTAAGAAAGACGTAGGATCAATTTTGTTCAGAGCATCTGCCATAGTTGGGTTCATCTTGTTATCCAACTTAAATCCATAGCCATATTCATTCAGCTGTTGTTGGATCACTTTAACCCCGATGGCAGAATGGACTCTAAAATCGAACACGTAATTGGCTATGACTTGATTCTCGAGATCAAAGAACCCTTCCTTGACCCAGATGTCAACATAGAAATCAACAACCAGCCAATCAGTAATGCCATCAAAATGATGGTTCCACGCGGGAGGTCCGTTCTTTTTTTTGTACTCGTCAATATAATGCCATCCGGTCCATCCTTTGGAAAACTTGCGACTTATCCCACAATACGTTTCCTCACCCAAATCGTTGGCCACATTGGCATAACCACCTTCATAGGATTCAATCATTTCGTATACAATTAGAAATGAAGCCTTTGGCTTAGGGCGAGTTGGCAAAGGAGTTTCGTTGGCCGAAGTCCAAATGAGCAAAGACATGATGGTGAAGAAACTTTTCACTGCGTTGATTTATTACGTTTTTGACACGCTCTATTACCATTAAGTATCGCCAACGCAACCCTAAATTATACCTGAGGTATTTTATTTACAGTGACCGAGATCATCATTTTGGTGAGATTAACTTCGTGGACTATTGACTAGAAGCCCGTCATGGATGGTTTTGGCTTTCCCTTGATATCAAACATGCCCGGAAAAAACGGGATAGGCCGTTCAGAAAGTTTCAGGTAATGATATACACAACATTCTGCTGAAAAGAGCATCATGGATTTGACCCACCAAATCTGGGTCGATCATTTCATTCTTAACCCCGATGATTTTTCAGAAATCGGGCATAAAATAAAAAAGGCCATCGGCTGCGTGTCGGAACATTTGCCCCCGCCTAGGGCCGCCGAGCTACATGAAAACAAAAGCAGTCGTATTTTGCTCAACTAGGCAAGCGTTGTGCCTTTGATGGATTCACTGCGCAACTAGCGTGCGTAATTTCAAAAAATATTATTTCGATTCGAGTACATGTTGTAAAACACCGCTCTGCAAAGGACCAACGGAATAAAAAAAGTAGAGACACATACATCACTAATAAAATTACTCGCTAGCGCAAATTGAATGACATCATTCCAATTACATTTAAGTTACAACATCGAACTCCGTTATTTATTTTGCGTTCTTCACAGTATAATTTTCCTGAATCGTCGCGGTGATGGAGATTGGCAATCTCCTGTGTTTTTTTTACTGGTACAGCTTGTGATCCAATTCTAGAGACGTTGGTCAACTAAATTCAGTTCTCATGAAAAGAGGTTATTCTACGATCGTATTACTGTTAGCGTGGATGCTGTTGTGCATGTCTTTCGTCGTCAATGCGCAGACGGTCCATTTCCAGGGGGGCAATTCCATGCGCAACAGTCAGTTGGGTCATTATTATCAAATGGTGACATGGGATGACACCCAATATCAGGAATTTGCCTATTGGCTTTCGTCGTCAGGTGGAAGCGTCGTCGAGTTCATGAATTGGCGAATACTATTTCCACAAGGATATCAGCAATCTGGTACTACGAAGTATCCAATGATTATTTTTCTTCATGGGGCCGGCGAATCGGGTAGGCAATGGACTACATCAGGAACAGGGAGTTTTAACTATGCACCAACCGACCCACAGTACGACAATAACGATGCCCAATTAACGTGGGGCGGGTCAGAGCATTTGCAGGCTGTAAATGCTCCAACGGGCAGCTCGCGTTCGTTTCCGGGTATCGTGGTTTTTCCCCAAGTGAGTTACAATGGTTCGTGGAGCACAGGTACATGGAGCGGTGGACAAATGACGAACAATGGCCGCATGGCCGTGAGCATCATCGAACATCTGATCAGCACGTACAACGTAGATCAACACAAGATTTACATCCACGGACTTTCAAACGGTGCCAAGGGAATTTGGGATGTCGCCTCGAAAAGACCCGATCTTTTTGCAGCCATGCTCGCCATGTCAGGCGTTGGAACTGATATCAATATAGAGACCGACATCCAAGTCACTACGCCATTGTGGCTATTTCAAGGAGGGCTTGATACTAATCCGAGTCCTGGATGGGCACAGCAATGGATCACGGCGCTAAGGAATAAAGGCGGCAATCCTCGATATACGCTTTATCCAAACAATGACCACAACACATGGCAGGACGCATACCAAGAGCCAGACTTTTTTTCGTGGATGCTTGCACAGGACAAGAGAAGCATTTATGTTTTTGGCGGGTCAACGTCATTGATCAACAACCCTTCGATAAAGCTGGGTTTTTCAGATGGCTTTCTTTCGTATCAATGGACACTGAATGGTGTCGACCTACCGGGTGACACAACTCGCTACATTACAGTGACACAAGCCGGCAGTTATGCAGTGAAGTTCACTCGAAGGACAGATGGTGTGACAGATGTTTCATTTGCTACTCAGATCACTGGTCCGCCGCCACCGCCACCCTCCAATGGAGTCACCTACAAATACTGGCCCTATTCAGGTTCGCTTGCGAGTTTGTCAGCTTTTGACTTCAACCAAACATCTACGGCGAGCGGAACAACGAACAATTTCAATCTTTCTGTCAGACAAAGAAATGATCACTATGTACTTTCGTTCGACGGCTATCTACAGATTGACA
>Ga0310811_10003068_pt1 | contig 21002 bp, 20 predicted proteins | sample YCmetagenome_FD_207642 | JGI IMG/M metagenome (GOLD analysis project Ga0310811, IMG submission 207642) | Soil microbial communities from experimental microcosm in Duke University, North Carolina, United States - YC | ecosystem: Engineered > Artificial ecosystem > Soil microcosm > Unclassified ...
TCGCTCCTGTCCGGGCGCCGTCTGGCCCGCATGGCCGACCTGGACCCCGAGAACCCCAAGCGGGTCATGGCCGTGGCCAGCAAGGTCCGCGAGCCCGACGACGTGGAGATGATCGCCAAGGGGACCGGGCTCGAAGTGATCGCCTCGGTCCCCTGGGACGAGGAGCTGGCCGAAGCCGAGCGCCGCCAGCTGGCCCCGATCGATTTCGCCCCGGATGCTCCGGCGGTTCGAGCGGTAGAATCCTTGGTAGAGCGCCTGAGCGAACTACGCGTCTCGTAAGAGCAGTGAGTCTCATGATCGGCGGTTTCTCGAGGGGAGTCCGATGAAGCTGGCAGTCGTAGGCAAGGGTGGATCCGGAAAGACGACCACGTCGTCGGTGATCGCCCGCACCCTGGCCCGCCAGGGCATGCCCGTGGTTGCCCTCGACTGCGACTCGAACCCCAACCTCGGCATCTCGCTGGGCGTGGGCGACGAGGAGACCGAGCGGCTGGTGTCCATGCGCCAGGCCCTCGACGAGGGCGAGGAGAGCCACGCCCCCACCTGGGACACGCTGCTGTCCCGCTACGGCTCCGACGGCCCCGACGGTGTGCGACTGGCGGTGGTGAGCCGCATCGACAATCCGGAGCCTGGCTGACTCTGATGTGGCCTGTCGCCCGAGCAGTTGCTCGGCTCCGTTGATTTCGATGAGAACGAAGTGGTCGTCGCCGACTTCGAGGCCGGCGTGGGCACCCTCACCCGCCTGGGCGAGGAGCACGTCGACACCGTGGTGATCGTGGTCGAGGCCACGCCCAAGTCCCTGGAGGTCGGGGCCCGGGCCGCGGCCCTGGCCGCCGAGCGCACAGTCGGCCGCGTCGTGGTGGTGGCCAACCGCATCCGCCACAACGAGGATCTGGAGACGGTCAAGGCCGCCTTCCCCGGCCTGGAGGTGTTCGGTGTCCCCCACGACCCGAAGATCATCGAGGCCGACCGCAAGGGGATCGCCCCCATCGACCTGGACCCCGACGCCCCGGCCGTCGCCGCCCTGATCGGCTTGGCGTCCACCCTGTACCCCTCGTCGAACTAGATGGCCAAGGGCTCCGGCACGCCGCCGCCGAAGCCGCGGTCGAAGCAGGCGGCGAAGCCGGCGCCGAAGTCCCCGTCGTCGAAGGCGGCGGCCTCGAAGACAAAGACGAAGACGGAGGCGGCGCCGGTTGCCGTCACCCGGGCGCCCGGCCCTGACCTGCCCGCCCTCGTCGCCCTGGCCGGGCTGTTCGTGGCCGTGTGGGCGTCGCTGCCCAGGTGGAGCGGCCCCAAGCTCAACGTGGCCGCCTCCACCGAGGTGGTCGACCACGTCATCCCCGCCATCCTCGTCCTGCTCTGCTCGCTGGTCGCCATCGCCGCCGGGCGGCGGGCCCAGGGGCCGGGCGGCACCCGGTTCCTGGCCGGGATGGGCGTGCTGCTGGCCGGGCTGTGGATGATGGCCACCCACCTGCCGCTGGTGGCCGAGGCCCGGCGGGGCGACGCCCCGTGGGTGGCCACGATTTACCACACCTCGGCCGCCCTGGCCGTATTCGGACTAGGCCTGCTGTGGGCGACGGTCACCTGGTCGGAGGCGGGCGACTCCGACAAGAAGCCCGCCGCCCAGGCCGAGAAGTAGCAGCCCGGCCACCACCAGGACGGGCCGCTGGCCCCCGCCGGCCTTCTCGTCGACGGACGCCACGGCCAGATCCTGAACCCCCGTGTCGGCGGTGCCCCGGCCGGTGTCGGACCACAAGGCGAGGGCGCGACCGGGCTGGGACAGCACGGCCAGCTGGCTGCCCAGGACCGGGATGCCCTGGAGGCCGCCGAAGCCGATGCGGGAGTCGAAGGGGGCGTCGGACACCGTGGCGGTGCGGAACGTGCGGCCGCCGTCGGACGACGAGGCCAGGGTGACTTCGGCCCGCAGGTCGGCGGGGTCCCGGCGGCGGTCGTAGAACACCACGTCGACCCGCCCGTCGGGGGCGACCCCCACCGCGGGAAGGAACTGGCCCCGGGGCCGCGGGGCCACGTCGACCGGGGGCGCCCAGGTCATGCCGCCGTCGTCCGAGCGGGCCAGAAAGACGTCCCGGGCGTCGCCCACCCCGGCGTCCCAGGCGGCGAAGAGCCGGTGCCGGTCGGCGTCGTAGGCGAACGACGGGGCCGGGGCCAGGTTGACGATGATGCGAGCGGGCGGGACGAGGCCGGCGGCCACCGTCACCGCCGGACCGAAGGTGGCCCCGCCGTCGGTCGAGTCCCAGGCCACGACGCTCCACGGGCCGGGGTCGGGCGCCCCGCCCTGCCCACCATGCTGGGCCTCGTAGTCGAGGGCGTCGGGACCCAGATCCAGGGCGCCGACCACGAGCCGGTCCCCGGCGACGACCGGCGTGGGCTGCACCACCCGCCGGCCCGGCTCACTGACCCGGACCGTGGTGAACGTGTCCTGGTCCTTCGACCAGCGGGCGACCATGACCGCACCCGAACCCGGGGCGAACCCGAGGGGCCGGTCCGCCGCTCCGTCGGCCTGCACCCAGCTCACCCACAGGCCGCCGGTGCCCTGGACGGCCAGATGGGCCTGGAACGCCTCGGCCGGCGCCACCCGCCGGGCCTGGCCCTCGGGCAGTAGGTCCTCGCCGTACAGCTGCAGCCACACGCCGACCGGCTGGTTGAACCGCCCGCCGGTGGCCGTGTAGAGGAGCACCAGGATCCCGTCGCCCCGGAAGGCCACATCGGGCTGGTGGCAGTTCGGCGCCTCCGGCGGCAGCGGCACGGGGAGGGCCCGCCACGTCTCCCCCGCGTTGGTCGACACCGACACCGAGCAGGAGAAGCGGGGGGTATCGGTCCGGTCGGCGACCACGATGGTGGACCGGTCGGCCGGGCTGACGGCGACGGAGGGCGAGTTGTGGGCGTCGATCCCCGGTCGGTCGGCGTTGACGTAGCCCACCGGCCCCGCGGCCAGCCGGGCCGGCCCCGGCCGCACCCCGACCACGACGAGCGCCAAGCCAGCAAGGCCCGCCACCACCCCGGCCAACGCCAAGACGCGACCGGCGGAGCCGAAGCCGATCCTCGTCACAACCGCCTACGTCCACTCGTCACAGAGGCGAGATACCGCAGCTCAGCCGGCGCCGGACACGAGGTGGTCACGCAGCACTGCCGCCCCACTGCGGGCGACCTCACGGGTCGCGGTCAGGAGCGTCACCCGTCTGCTCCGAGCCAGATCGTGCACCCGCCGTAGTGCGTCCGCAGCCTGCGGTCGCCCGAGCTCGGCCTCGTAACGCTGGGCGAACTCGTCGAACCGGCGCGGGTCGTGCCCGTACCATCGACGCAGCTCAGCACTGGGGGCCACCTCCTTGAGCCACTCGTCGAGGTGGGCGTCCTCCTTGCGCACGCCCCGGGGCCACAGGCGGTCCACCAGGATGCGGTAGCCAGCCTCCACGTCGGTATCGTAAATCCGGCGAACCTCGATGTGCTCCCGGACGAGCGCGGGTCTCTCGGGCATGTCAGCCCCCTTCTCCGCCATTGGCGGAGATGCGAAGGGCAATGTTCATCCGGTTCCAGGCGTTGATGGCCGCTATCCCCAGCGTGAGCGCCACGATCTGGGCCGGCTCGAAGTGCTTCGCCACCGCGTCGTACACCGCGTCCGGTGCGCCGGTGTCGGCGATCAAGGTCAACGCCTCGCACCAGCCGAGCGCAGCTCGCTCTTGGGGGCTGAAGCAGTCAGCCTCCCGCCACACAGCCACCAGGTCGAGTCGCTGCTGGTCCTCGCCCAGGGCGCGGGCCGCGGCGGTGTGCATCTCCAGGCAGTGCGCGCAACCGTTGATCTGTGAGGCCCGTACCTTCACGAGCTCCACCATCCGTGGATCAAGGTCGCTCTCGTGCACCACCTTCTCGAGACCGAGCAGCGCCGTTCGGGCGCCAGGCACGGCGCTGGCATAGTCGACTCGCACGTTGTCTCCTTTGTCGTCTTCCCCTCGGCGGTCGGCGTTACGCCTGGTGGCCGCGGAACCGATGCCCGCTGATCGTCCAGGGGATGAGGCGCAGCAACCGTGGTTGGGGCCCCGGCACCCAGGGTGACACGGGGACGGCCTGGAGGTGCTCCGACGCGGAATCGAGCGCGTCCGTGATGTCGTGGCCCATACCTTGGACCATCAGGCTCCAACCGCTCTGGCGCCCAACGTCGACGCTGTCGATCTGGAACGCGAGCAGGGCAAGGGACGCATGGGCCAGGATCGGCCAATTGGTGCGAAAGACGATGCTGTTCTTGTCCACCACGTAATTGACCGGATATATCACCGGCTGGCCATCGACGATCATGGCGACGCGCCCGACGTCGTGTGCCGTCAGCAGCGCCAGGCATTCCGCTTCACCGAGGAGTTCCAGCTCGCCTGCGTACTCAGTCTCCATCTCAGTTCTCCTTCATGCTCATCTCGTTCCAGGGTCTGTCGTCGGGACCATGACGATGACCGCTTCGGTGTGGTGCACCAGCTGTATCGGTACGCGCCCAAGTCGCAGGCCCGTGAAGCCGCCCAAGCCTCGTGCTCCCACCACGGCGAGCGTGTTCGGCTCGGCCTCGATCGCGCCCTGGAGCGCACCGACGGGATGGATGTCCCGCCGAATGTCGACCTGCACGGGTACGCCGGCGGACTCGATGGGTGCGACCCATCTGCGTGCGTCTGCCTCGGCGGCCCGCGGCGCTGGCTAGCCGGCGGGCCCAATGCAGAGCGTCGAGTGACGCTGTCGAGCCGTCGAGCCCGACCAGTACGCGCGTCACAGGCATAAGCATTGGTACCTCCGGTCCGTTGTCATGTCTAACGCCGGCGCTCTCGCTGCCATTTCCAAGTATTAGCATTGCTGATCCCGAGGGACCCGGAAGGGTGGCCCGGACGACGCAAGAGCTTGCGGAAGGCCCTCGGCGACTGCCCGTCACCTGCGCGGCACGCCTAGTGGGCGCATGGCGTCGCTTTTACCCCCGCGACGAACAACCGGCCTCGAGTGGCGGGGACTCTCAATCGATTGTCACCCGGACGCGGGCTGCTACTCGCTACCCCGACGTCGTGCCCGCTGCGGCCATGCGCCCGGTGGGCGCTCGTCACGCAGATGGCCCGCGGCCTTGGGGGCTTGCCCCGGGGACAGAACTCCCGCTATAATTTCCATTATTCGCTAGTATAATAAGAACAGGATTGCGGTGATCGCTTCCGGCTGGCTCTCTCCACTGATCGCCGGTTGCCCGAGCCTCCAGGCGTCCGCAGCGGCCGGAAGATACCGGGGCGTCGATCTCGCCATTGCGGATGACGGACGATGCCGCGTTAGGGGAACGGAATGACCGACGGTCAGACGCTCGACCATGAGGCTTTGCTTACGCTCGCTCGTAAGGCCGAGGCGGCCGCAACGGACGGCGACCGCGACCGCTTGAGGGCAGCCGCCCAACGCCTTTCCGTCGCCCTCGTCGATCACGTACGCGCCGAACGGTCGTGCCTCGAGAATCTTCCCGCCACCGATGGCCGACTGCTCGAACGAGGTCAGGAGCGGGTCTTCGGCCTCCTCACCGACCTCATGAACGAAGCCGGCCGGTCCGGCGAGTGCCGCTGTGTGAGGCTCGCCCGGCGGCTTTCGGCGCAGCTCAGCGTGCAGGCGAACCAAGAGCGCGCCGCAGGAGTCGGCCCCCAGCCCGTCTCGTTACTGTGAACCGAGCGGTTGACGTTGGCCACCTCACAGAAGACCGGCGCCAGCAGCTCGTCAGAGGCCACTCCCGGTACAACCGGGCGACGAGGTCGTGGATCTGTTCATGGTCGTCGAGGTCTGGCAGCTCCACGCCCGGTCATCCGTTAGTTCTTGGGATCATCCCGGCCGGGACGCCGGCGCCGCCCGACGAATCGCACCACGCCGCCTCGGTTCGCCAGCTCATCTTGCTCGCTCTCATTATCGGCGAGCGGTCGGGCACGAAGTCGGACGCGGCAGTCTGCCGGCCGGGGATCCCGTGCCACCAGTTCCTCCACGACGACCCCGGTTCCTTCGGCCAGGCCTTCCGCGATGCCCAGGTGCAACGAGCAGACGGTCCCAGGGTCGGCAAGGGCTGTGGACTCGAACGGACAGTTGTGCAGGACGACATCGGCACGGCCTTCGCCGGCGCGAATCTCCGGGTCGAAACCTTGGGCGGCCATGGCATTGGCGATGTCGACAACCGGATCGCCGCCGGTCGGTCGTGGTAGTCGTAGTCGGCGACCGGCACGACGCCCCACGTTGGACGCGCTGTCCCCGGTCCGAATGATCTCGGCGAGCAGGAGGCTCAGGCGCTCGTAGGGCCCGTTTTCGCCCCAACGACTGTCCGCCGTGCGATCGAGCTCGTAGAGGAGCCTTGGCCGGCCGCGCCCAGGCCCCTTGGCCACCGTCTCGATGACGAGCCCCGCCTCAACGAGCTTGGCCAGATGCTGGCGGATTGCGTTGTGGTTGAGCTGGAAGTGGCCGGTCAGCTCGGCGATACCAGTCGGAGCGTCGGAATCGGCGACGTACCGATAGATGGCGTGCCGCGTGGGGTCACCGAGCGCCCGAGCTTGTCGCTGCAAGGTTGTCATCGGTGGCCCCCTAAGAAACCGGCAGTGAACACTCTCACGGCCATCTGCGTTGAAGTTCTACCGAATGGTAGAACTCCCACACGTCCGACGGTGAGAGGGGGTCGGGGAGCGATCACCTCCGGCCGGCTGGCTCAGGGGACCTCCGGGTACTTCATGTAGTAGGTCATGATGCCGATCATGGCGCCGAACGGGAACCCGTCGAAGCTCGCGACGAAGATGCCGGCAGCGACCGACGCGAAGCCGCCACCGCTGGCCGCGACTATCGCGGTGACCGCGAGCACGGTGAGGAAGGAGAAGATGCACCCGCTGGTCACTGCCCAGCTCTGAAGCTTCGGCTTCGCCGCCGAGGGCCGAGCCTTGGTGTGGCCGACCTCCTTGGCCAGGGTGCGTGCGGGCTGGACAAGGGTCATCCGACGCGCTCGAGTGCTGTGATCGAACGCCGCAGCTTCCTCATTGCCCGCTGCTGGACTGTGCGAGCGGCGGCGCCGCTCAGTTCCAGCCGCCTTCCCACCTCGGTCAGGGTCGCCGGCTGGTCGTCGTCGAGGCCGAACCGCAGTCGCAACACCTCGTACTCCACCTCGTCCAGCGCAGCCATGGCCAGGGACATCTTCTCGAGCTCGATGGAGAGCACGGCGTGCTCGAGCGGGGAGACCGCTCGTCCATCCTCGATCGCGCTGGTCCGCTCCGCACCCCCGGCGACGAGCGGTGCAGCCAGCGACACCGGCTCCTCATCCACAAGGAGAGCCTCTGTCACCCTCTCCGACGGGATCCCGAGCCAATGCGCCAACTGATCGACGGTCGGACGCCGTCCATACTCAGCTTCGAGCGCGGCCTGACCGCGGCGCACACCGGCCACCAGCTCCCCCGTACGGACCGGCAAGCGCACCAGCCGTGCCGTATTGGCGATGGCCCGGGTGATCGCCTGGCGGATCGGCCACACCGCGTAGGTGGAGAACCGGAGCTGTCGTCGATGGTCGAATCGGGCGACGGCTCGCATCAGGCCGATGTTCCCTTCCTGAATGATGTCGAGAAGCGGAAGGCCAGGGCGCTCGTATCGCCTGGCAATTGACACGACGAGGCGTAGGTTGGATGCCACGAAGGTCCTAGTGGCCTCGTCTGCGTCGGCGACCACCTTCCTGAGCTGCCGAGCTCGGAGCTCGGGCAGCTCGGGGTCGCGGCCCAGCTCGTCCTGGGCCCAGCGGCCCCGCTCGATCAGACCAGCGAGCCGCAGCTCATCCGCCGACGACAACAACGGATATTTGCCGATCTCGGCGAGGTAGAGGTTCACGAGATCGACCTCGGATGATCCCGCCCTACGGATTGATGTCGCGCTCACCGGGTACGGGAGCCGGGCGCTCGGCCCCCGGCCACCGCCCCTAGTCGAGGGTGCAGCCGCACGAGTTCACCTCCCGCACGATGACGCCCTTGCCCGTGTCCATGTGGGTGGTGCAGGGCATGCAGGGGTCGAAGGAGCGGATGGCCCGGAGGACGTCGATGCCCTTGATCTGGTCGTCCGGCACGGACTCCAGGATGGGGGTGTCGACGATTGCCTGCTCGTACGGTCCCAGCCCGCCGAACGGGTCGGTCGGGGAGGCGTTGATCGTGGACGGGGTGGTGATCTGGTAGTTCACGATCTTCCCCTTGTCGAGCACCATGTGGTGGATCAGCCAACCGCGGCTGGCCTCCCAGAAGCCCACCGACACCCGCTCGTCCTTGGGGATCTTGAACGGCGTGTGGACCTTGGTGTCGCCCTTGCGCCAGTACTCGAACGCCTTGAGCAGGCAGTTCATGCCGATGGTGGCGGTGAAGGCCATGGCGTACGCTCGGCCCCGGTTGCGCTCCAGCGCGTTCAGCGTGCGCGGCACCGGCCAAAACAGCTCGGTCTCCGGCAGGAGGTGGCGCGGGAGGAGCATGCGAAGGCCGTCGCCGGTCGGCTCGCAGAACGGGTTCTCGGTGTAGTCCGCCAACATGGCTGTACCCCACAGCTGGCCGTAGGCCCCGGTCTCGACCACCTGGCGGTCCCAGCGGGGGGCGGTGTCCCAGGTGTACTTGTCCTTGAAGTTGGTACCCGTCGGCTTGGGCAGGGTGGTCTTGTTCCAGGGGTGGTACGGCGACAGGGGGTTGCCGAGGGAATCGGTGCGGTAGCGGGGGGCGCCGACCTTGGTCCAGTCGTCGTAGAAGGAGTGCTCGACGAACTCCTCGAAGCCCATGTTGATGTCGGTGAGGTTGGTGGTGACCAGCTTGCCCTCGACGATCACCGCCGGTCGGGCCCAGCGCTTGTTCCCCCAGAGGTCGCAGTTCGAGTACGTGGCGTCGTAGTACTCGGAGTTGTCCCAGATGCCGGTTTGGGCCAGGCTCGATGGACGGGCCCCGACCTGCTCATAGGCCGGGTTCGCTTCGAGGAAGAAGTCGCACAGGTCGTCCCAGATGCGGCAGATGACCTTGCACCAGTCGATGATCTTGCCCAGCTGGGCGTAGTACTCGTTGAACGTCGACGTCGTGACCGTGGTCGACATACCCCCGGGGACGATGGTCGACGGGTGGGGGTACTTGCCGAACATGAGCATGCACATGATGCGCCCGACCCGGGTCCACTCCAGGGCCTCCAGGTAGATCTTCCCGGTGAGCGGGTTGAGCGCGTCCATGAGATCTTTGATCGTGGTGTAGCCGTGGACGTCGGCGTGGGGGGCCAGCGTCTTCTCGGCCCGGGTGACCAGCTCGGGGTTGGTCACCGACACCAGGGCGGTGGAGTAGTCAGGCCCGGCGAGGAGGCCCAGGTGGAGGGGGCGGTCGTAGAACATCTCGCCCACCTCCCCCAGGTTGCGAACCTCGACCCCAAGTGGGGGCGGGCAGATGCCGAAGGCCATCTCGATGCCGAGGGCACTGACGGTGGCGTGCACTCCACCGCAGACGCCACACGCTCTCGACGAGATGTCGATGGCGTCACGGGGGTCGCGACCCTCGAGGATGATCTCGTAGCCCCGGAACAGCATGGCGCGAGAGTGGGCGTCGACCGCACGGCGGTTCTCCAGATCCAGCACCGTATGCACGGCCAGTGCCCCGGCCACCCGGGTCATCGGGTCGATGTTCCAGTCGCGCAGTCGCGGTGGCGCGGCCAGCTGCGTCCCGGGGCCGGCGGCGCGCCGGACGTAGCTCTTCGGCTCGGCAACCTTTACCGAGTAGGGATCGAGAACACCAGCCTTGAGCCGAGCTTTTCCGGCCGAGTCGAACTCCACGGGCAGGTTCTTGAAGCACATAGCGCCTCTCCCTCTCCGGCCGGCGTCGCCCGGATTTTTTATAGTGGAAACTATAATTAGTCTAGGTGCGCACACCCCCTTCTGCAACTGGAATCTTGGGCATCGGCAGAGAACGCGCGGCGCCGGAGTCGAGGCCCTCGTGACGCGCGCAAGGACCGAACCGTGCCGGGGGTCAGTGGCGCGCCTTGGCCGGCAGCTTGGCTGCGAGCGCGGCGAGCACTCCTCGGAATGACTCATCGAAGGCGGCGACGCCCTGGCTTTCAAGGGTCAGCCCGACGTCGCCCATGTCGATGCCCACCTCGGCCAGGCGCTGCATGACCGCAGCAGCCTCATCGACGTGGGTGTCGATGGTGCGAGCCAGAGTTCCATGGTCCTCGAAGGCGGCGATGGTGGCCTCGGGCAAAGTGTTCACGGTGTCGGGCCCGATGAGGCTATCGACGTACAGGGTGTCCCGATAGGCGGGGTTCTTGGTCGACGTTGAAGCCCACAGCGGCCGCTGCCGGTTGGCACCCGACCGCGCCAGGGCGTCCCATCGCGGCCCGGAGAACCGATCGGTGAACAGCCGGTAGGCGAGCTTGGCCTGCGCCACCGCGGCACCCCCGAGCATCGCCTCCGCGACCTCGCCGCCGATGGCCTGCAGGCGCCGGTCGACCTCGGTGTCGACTCGGCTGACGAAGAACGACGCAACGCTGTGCACTCGTGACGGGTCGCCGCCGGCGGCCACGAAGGTCTCGAGTCCCGACAGGTAGGCGTCGATGACCTCGGCATAGCGGGTGAGCGAGAAGATCAACGTGACGTTGATGCTGCGGCCTTCCGCCGTCATCGCTTGGATCGCCGGGATGCCCTCGGCCGTCGCGGGGATCTTCACCAGCAGGTTCGGTTCGGCGATCCGTTCGTGCAGTTGGCGGGCGGCCGCGACGGTGCCCTTCGTGTCGTGCGCCAGCTCCGAGGCGACCTCGATGGAGACGAAGCCGTCGTTGCCACCGCTTGCATCGAAGACGGGCCGCAGGACGGCGAGAGCTTCGGAGATGTCGTCGATGACCAGGGCCCAGTAGGCGTCGATCACCGTGTGGCCGGCTGCGGACAGCGAGAAGAACTGCTCGTCGTAGTCGTCCGATCCCTCGACTGCCCGGGCCAGGATGGTGGGGTTGGCAGTGACGCCACGGATACCGCCCTCAACCATCCGGGCGAGCGTCTTGTCGAGCAGGTACCTCCGGTTGATGTTGTCGATCCACGGGCTCTGGCCGCGTTGGTCGTACAGGCGCTGCAACCTTGTCATTGGGTTCCCTCCGGAGTCATCAGGCCGAGCATGAAAGCCCTTCGGGGAGCGTTCGCGTCGACTGTCGAACGCCCCCGGTGGTGCCTCGATCTCTAAAGGGTATCTCAACTAGCTTTAGAAACCGTCGGCAGCCGCTGACGGTTCGCCGAGAGGGGCCGCTCTACTGGGCCGCCGCCGCCGGATTGATCGCATGGAAGGGGCAGGCCAGGCCCCGGTAGCGCCGACCGTAGTAGGCGATGATGCCCGTGCAGGCAAGCTGGAGCGTCCCCAGGAGAATGAAGACCGACGCTCGGATGGTGATGGCGTGAACGGTCATCAGGCCTGATGCAATCAGCCAGAGGGTGAACGCTCTCTCGCTCAGCCCGGCCGAGCATCGCTCCCGCACGAGGTGGGCGATCTGGGGCAGGTACGCGTAGCCCGACAGTGCGGCGCCGCTCAGGCCTACCAGCTCCGAAAGTGTCATCGGGGTGGGCGAACGGGCGTTGGTACCAGCGACCGTGAGAGTGAGACGACGATGCTCGGCAGACCCACGGTGACCTCCTGTGACCATCCGGTCAACACGGCGAGAGATGCAATTCTTTCGTAAACAGGGACTTCTGATAGAGGATCAGGTGGAAGCGGGGGGTGCTCGATCGTTCAGGCCGAGGGCGCGCGGGTGATGCGTGAGTCGTGCCAGACGGGTGCACCCCCGGGCCCGAGTGACATTTCGGCGTCGCGCCGGCCAAGGCGGATGGCGCCCTCGATGAAGTCGGCGTCGAAGTACAGGTAGCTGGCCAGCTCGGCCCGACTGGGGTCGCCGGCAAGCACACGCCGCAGCGCCCGGCGGGTCAGCTGCCGAAATGGCCCCCTGTGGCCGCGCCCTTCCGCTCTGCCGTCCAGCACCTCCGTGACCAGCCGGCCGAGGAGCCCGGCGTCGTGGCCGCGGGGGCCGCCGAAGAGCCAGGGGACGACCCGGCCCCTCAGGCCCGGTCCGTTCTTCAGGGCCAGTGTCCGGAGGTCTTCGACCATCCGGTCGTCGAGCATGGCGTGCAGGAGGCGGGCGGCAGCGGTACCGACGCCGGGCACAGGGGCCAGGTGCCCTGGCAGGGGCCGCTCCTCGGGCTCCACTGGGGCCGTGGCCACCACGACCACTCGCGCCGCCCCTAGGGCGAGTGCCGGCTTGATCGGCGTGTTGAGGCGTACCCCTCCATCGAAGTACCAGCCGGCTGCCTCCGGGGGCCTCTCGATCTCGACCGGCGGGAACAGCAATGGGATCGCCGATGACGCCAGCACGTGGCGGGCCTCGAGCACCGTAGGGACGTAGACGATGGCACGCTCGGCGTCTGCGGGCGGGCGCGGCAGGCGCTCGGCGGCCTCTAGGAACACGGTGCTGTGCCGGGCGCAAGAGGACGTCGCCACAACGCCGACGGCGGCGATACCGTCTTCGCCGACATTGGCGTGCAGGCGGTCCCAGTCGACGACGCGTTCGAGCGTTCGTGCCAAGGGCGCGGTGTCGAGCAGCGCCCTTGCCTGCCGGGAGTCGTGCCCCCTGCCGAAGAGCTTCCCAAATGCGCCGTGGAGCGGTCCGCGGAAGACCGACGAGGCGTGGACCTCTCGCCAGAGGTCGAGCACGGCCGACGACGACGCAGTCGCGCGCAAATGCGCCCGCGAGGCCAAGCCGACGGCGTTGATGGCGCCCGCGCTGGTCCCCATGAACAGGTCGGGCCGCATCCCGTGCGCCTCGAGGGCCGGGAGGAGGACGGAAAGGACTCCGGCCTCGTACGCGCCGCGTGCGCCGCCGCCGGCCAGCACGACGGCGACGCCGGGCGTCATCGCCGGTAGACCTGCCGGTGAGCGGCCCAGGGGTCGTCAGGCCGGCTCACCGCGTCCCCGACGGGGGCGCCCGCCCGGGTCATCGCGCAGCACCCAGAAGAGCAGAGCCGGAGTGTTGATGAGGTTGCGCCAGCCGGAAACGGCGACGCTGGTGGCGAGCGCAGCATCGCCGGCGCGCATGACGGGCGTGTCCGAGCCGATGGTGAGCTGAACGAGCCCGGAGGCCACCAAAACCAGTTCAGCACCCTTGTGGAGGAAGTTTGGCGACCCAGCCTCGCCTGGCCCGAGGCGGACGAGGTGGACGCGAAGACCGGGCTGGGGGTCGTCGAGAAGCGCGGTCTGGGCCTCCACCAAGGTCCTTGGGCGGCGGGCGAGCACGTACCCGCCGACCGGCGCAGAGGCGAGGAGATCGTCGATCCCCATGTTCAGGCGCTCGGAGAGCACGAGGAGGGTGTCGAGGGAAAGACCACGGCGACCGGCTTCAGCCTGGGAGATGGCGCTCTGGGTGACGCCGGCGAGCCGGGCGAGGTCGGTCTGGTTCAGATTCCTTTCTCGGCGGACCCGCTCCAAACCTCGACCCAGGCGCCCGAGGGCGCGTTCGTCCTCCAAACGAATGGTTCCGTCGCTCGCCTCCAGCCGGAGCAACCTGGCCTGCACCGAAGCCGGTCGGCCCTCGGCTTTCACCACCCTGAGGTGACCATCGCTGATTTCGATCACACACTGGGTGACGCTCGTGATCTGGTCGATGAACGATGGCCCGAGCTCGCTGCGGGGTGCCCGCCAGTAGGCCACCGCACCGAGGTCGAAGAGCCTCGGGCAAACGCGGCTGAAGAAGGCGACGGCCCGGGCTGATCCCCACCGGCGGGCGAACTGCGACAGTCCATCGACGACGACGTACCCGGGCGGATGGCTGCGCGCCCCCTCGATGATCGCCGTCTCCAGCCCGGCCGCGTCCCCGTACGCCCCCCGTGGGCGGGCGTCGAGCACGGTGACGCCGGTGCCGAGGCGGGCCCGCAGCTGAACCTGGTCAGGGTTGGCGCTCACATAGAAGCAGCCCTCCCCGCGACTGGTGGCCTCGGCGAGCATGGCATCTTCCAGTTGCCGGGCCACGGCGGCCTTCTCGAGGACCCACACCACGTTGTCACCGAGGATGAGACCTCCGAGCAGGGCGTCAACGTCTGGGATCCCGCTCGACACCCGCTCGTCCATGCCTCCCATCCCTTCTCCCTCCGCCGCCGATTGTATCTAACAGCGCAGCTTATGTCGCTGGCGGTTCGCAATAGCCCAATGACAAGGTGGCCCGCAGAGGTCAAGCCCTGCTGCCCATTGGAGGAGCGTCCCTGTGTGCTTCAAAAACCTGCCCATCGAATTCGACGCCGGCGGTAGAGCTCAGCTGAAGCCCGGCGTGAGCGACCCGTACTCGGTCACCGTGGCCGAACCGAAGGGCTACGTCCGGCGCTCAGGCGGACCGGGCGCCCAGCTGGCCGCGCCGCCTCGGCTCCGTGACTGGAACATCGACCCGATGACGCGGGTGGCGGGTGCCCTCGCGGTGCACACCGTGCTCGACCTGGAGAACCGCCGGGCGGTGGATGCCCACTCTCGGGCCATGCTCTTCCGGGGTTACGAGATCATCCTCGAGGGTCGCGACCCCCGCGACGCCATCGACATCTCCAGCAGGGCGTGCGGCGTCTGCGGAGGAGTGCACGCCACCGTCAGCTCGCTCGCCATCGAGCAGGCCTTCGGGATCTGCCCGCCTCCCCTGGGCGTGGAAGTGCGCAACCTTGGCGAGGTGGGCGAGATGTTCTACGACCGCCCGCTGCACCTCGGGCTCCTCGCCGGACCGGACTATTCGACCGCCCTCGTCAGCGTCACCAACCCCGAGCTGGTCACCCGGGCCGAGAAGACCCTCGCCCCCCACGCCGACGTCCACGGCTACACCACCATCAAAGAGATCATGGACGCCCTCAACCCACTCACCGGCAAGATCTATCTCGAGGCGCTTGAGTGGACCCGCGTCGGTCGGATCCTGTGCCAGCTGATGTACGGCAAGTTCCCCCACCCGTCGACCATCGTGCCGGGCGGGATGTCCACGACGGTGACGACGTCGACGTTCAACGAGTACTACGCCCAGCTGGGCAAGATCATCGACTGGTGCAAGGTCATCTGCCGCATCTGGGACGACCTGTGCGACTTCTTCCTGGACGCCAACCCGGCCTACGAACAGGTCGGCGCCCGCCCCACCAGCCTGATCCAGACCGGCATCTGGGACAACTCCGAGATCTACGACGCCACCTACTCGAACTGCAACGTGTGGGGGGAGGCCCGCTGGTCGACCCCGGCGGTGATCATCGAGGGGAAGCTGGTCACCACCAAGCTGACCGACATCAACATCGGGATGGAGGAGTTCATCGAGCACTCCTTCTACGATGACTGGACCAAGGTCGGCCCGCAGCGGTACCGGGCCGATGCCCTCGGCAACCCGTTGTCGCCCTACCACGCCTGGAACAAGACCACCCTGCCCAAGCCGGCGGGCACCTCGTTCAAGGAGAAGTACACGTGGTCGACCGCGCCCCGCTGGGACCGCCAGGTGGTCGAGACCGGCGCCTACGGCCAGCTGTGGGGCACCGCGCTGCGGGGCGACTACGCCGACAACCCCTTCTGCGAGGCCACCGGTGACGGGCTGCGGCTGCTCCTGCCCCGCTACGCCCTCCCCGAGACCGAGCTGTTCTGGCCTCTTCCCCGCACCCTCAACGCGCTCGAGCGCAACCGCGGCCGGGCGTACGCCATGGCCTTCACCGCCACGGTCGGGATGAACTGCGTGCTCAAGGCGTTCGAGTACTGGCGCAAGGGGGAAAACCGGGTCCACACCCCGTTCAAGATCCCCCAGGACGAGCGGGTGGCGGTGGGGTTCTGGGAGGCGAGCCGCGGCTACCTGGTCCACCACCTGGTGATGGACAAGGGCAGGATCGTGAACTACCAGATCAACACGCCCTCGACGGTCAACGCCTCGCCGACCGACCCCTTCGGTGGCCTCGGCCCGTACGAGCAGGCCATCGTCGACACTCCCATCCTGGAGTCGGTCCCCGACGACCAGGTCAAGGGCATCGACGTGCTGCGGGCCATCCGCAGCTTCGACCCGTGCATGCCCTGCACCACGCACATGGACACCGGCAAGGGCGTCATCGTGCGCGAGATCAACTCGTGCGGGTGCACGTTGGAATGACCGCCTCCGGAACAGCCACCCCCTGCCGGGTTCTCGTCGGTGCCTTCGGGCGACCGGGGATGAGGGACCTCGACTTCGGGCGCCAAGTCGTCGACTACCTCCAGGAACTGACGTGGCCGGACGGCGTGATGGTGGAGGACCTTTCCTGCGCCGCCCCGCTCGTGCTCCACCGCCTCCAAGAGCTCCGACCCGCCAAGGTCGTGCTCTTGGGGGCCGTCGCCCGGGCGTTCGACCCTCCGGCGACGCTGCGTCGGTACCGGTTGGACCTCACGCCCCCGCCCCCGGACGCCGTTCACCGCCGCCTCGAAGAGTCGGTGATGGGAATGGTGGATCTCGATCACACCCTGGCCATCGCCCGCCACTGGGGAGGACTGCCCGCCGACACGGTCATCATCGAGGTCGAGCCGGCGGAGGCCGGCTTCGGCTTGGGCTTCAGCGACGCCCTGGCCGGGTGCTTCGACCCGATTCTCGACATGGTTCGCGAGGAGCTTGGCGACCTGGCGGTCGGGGCTGGGCAGCATCGGGATCTCGAGGATGAGGAAGTCTCGGCGCTGCACGCCGGGACAGAAACGGAGGTACTGCGAAGCGTCCTACCCAGCGACGGGATGACACAGCTGGTCGAGTACGCCCGGGATCACGCCCGGGCGTGCCAGCAGCGCGACCGCTCCCCGGCTCTTCTCGACGGCGCGTGGTCCGATGCCCATGGGGTGACGATCGCCGGGAGGGTTCGGCCGTGGGGGGTGTTCGTCGAGAGCGGGGGGGATTGGTTCGACGCCGTTCCTCTCGATGGGGACATGTTGGGCATCGTCGTGGGCAACGTCGCCGGGAGGGGCGTCGAGGTGGCGCCGACCATGAGCGACCTTCGCGCCGCAGCTCGGGCCTACGCCGCCATCGACGGTGACTCGCCGGTTCGCATGCTCCAGCACTTGGACCGGCTGGCAGCGAAGACCGGGTTGGGGCGCCAGGCGCGCGTCCTGTACCTGACCGTGCAGCCCGCCAGCGGAGAGGTCCGCTTCTGCCGTGCCGGAGGTTGCCCTCCGCTGCTCATCGGCCGTGGTTCGTCGAGAGGCCGCTATGTCGGTCTCGCCGGATCGGGTCCCGTCGGGGACAGCGCCGGCTCCCACCGACCGGTGGCGGCAGAGCGACTGGAAGCGGGCTCGACGCTCCTACTCTTCACCGACGGGCTGGTCGAGAGCAGGGACGTTGCCCGGGCCGTGGGGCTGCGACGACTGCGACAAGCCGCGAGTGACGGCCCCGACGACCTTGACGACCTGTGCGATCACGTCCTGCGCACGTGCACGGCTGAACTCAGGCGGGACGATGACATCTGCATCGTGGGGGTTCGGCTCCATGCGGCGCCCGTGCCGGCGCGTCTGGGGCCGTCGAACGCCTAGCCGGTCGCCCAGCTAGACGGTGAGGTACACGTCCTCCCAGCGCTGGTCGCCGCCGAGGATGGCGGGTTCGAAGCCGCGGACCCGGGGCGAGATCAGCCACTCGGTCTTCAGCGAGGCGATGGGGATGGCGGTGTACCGCTCGGCGATGACGACCTGCATGATGTCGGCCGCCGTCCGGCGGGCGGTGTCGATGGCGGGGGCCGAGAAGATCTTGTCGTACATGTCGTCGACCTTGGGGCCCCCGCCGGCGGCCGTCGAGTAGGCCAGGAACTGGTTGCCGGACTTGAGGGTGAAGAACCGGCACAGGGCGCACGGGTTGGCGTCGTCCTGGGCCCGGACGTCGAGGAACATGTCGAACGTGGTGTTGTTCACCTTGGTGAACGGCGTGTCCGGGGTCGGGTCCTGGACCTGCATGCCGATCCCCACGGCGGCCAGCTGGGTCTTGAGGGTGTCGGCCACCTTGCCCTGGTCGTTGGGCTTGGACAGCAGCAGGTTGAGCACGAGCGGCTTGCCGTCCTTGGCCCGCATCCCGTTGGGCAGGGTGGCGGTGTAGCCGGCGGCGTCCAGGGCCTTCTTGGCCTCGTTCAGGTTCTGGGGAGGGGGCTTGACCCGGCTGGCCGCGTCGGAGCCGAGGACGATGTCGGGGATCAGGGTGTCGTTGTCGTCGCCGTCGTCGCCGAAGCCGAGCTTGGCCAGCTCCCTGCGGTCGACGGCCTGGGCGATGGCCTTGCGGACGTTGTCGTCCTTCAGGGTCGTCCACTCGTCCGTGCCGCCGGTGTTGAGCAGCAGGTAGACGGCCTGCCCGGGCCGGGAGGCGACGTTGCGGTCGGTCCGGCCCGACACCGAGGCCAGGTTGGAGTAGGAGATCATGCCCACCACCTCCACCTGGCGGGTGGCCAGCAGCCGGCTGGCGTCACGCTCGGGGCCGAAGCGGAAGGTCAGGGTACGGAGCTGCGGCGGCCCACCCCAGTACTTGTCGTTGCCCTTCATCTTCAGCTCGGTCCCGTGGTTGTAGGACACGAAGACGAACGGACCGGTGCCCGTGGGCGTGGTCTCCGGCGCGTCGCCGGCACCGGGGCGGGTGTTGGGGGCGACCATGACGTAGCCGGGGTTCGCCAGCTGCTCGGGGAGCCGGGTGTTGTCCTGGGTCAGGTTGACCTCGACGACGTCCGAGGCGGTGGCCTTGGCCGTTCCCGGGTCCAGTCCTCGGGGCCGGGTCTGGCGGCGGGCGATGGACTCCAGGTTGTTGACCACGGCGTCGGCGTCGAACGGCGCCCCGTTGTGGAAGGTCACGTCCTTGCGCAGGAAGAACCGCCACGTCCGCGGGTTGGGCGACTCCCACCGCAGGGCCAGCCGGGCCTCGGCGCCGAACGTGTCGCTCATCTGGGTCAGGGTCTCGAAGATCTCGGGGTTCGGCCCCGTGGAGCGGGTGCCGATATCCATGGCGGCCGGGTTCCCGGCCATGAACGGATCCTCGCCCACCGCCACCCGGACGTCCTGGGCGTTGGACCGGGGTTCGGGCGCTTCGTCGTCCGAGGATTCGGTGTTGCCACCGCCGCGCGAGCAGCCGGCGGCGACCACGATGGTGAGAAGGACCAGGACGACGATAGAGCGGAGACGCGACACCGCCGGGCACCCTAGCGGGTACCTGGCGGTGTCGGCGGGCGGGCGGCGGAAGAGTGGGGTCCCGTCAGCCCACCGTTGTGGCCAACCCTCGTGCTGCTAGCGCAGCTTGGTCTGGACCCATCCCGCCAGCCGGGCGGCCAGGTCTGCGTCCTGGTCACTGGTCGGCGTGTCTGCGACGTTGCTGTGGACGTGGCCGATGGGGATGGCCAGGGTCCGGTTGGTGTTGGCTCCCCCCGCCAGCACCTCCCCGCCGCCGGGCAGGGCGGCGGCCAGCCGGGCGGCATCGGCCGCGCTCAGGCTCTCGTCGGCGCCGCCGCGCACGACGAGGGTCGGCACGGTCACGGCCTTGGCCTCGGCCAGGGGGTCGAGGCCGAACACGGTGGTGAGGTAGCGCTCCTGGCCGGCCGGGAACAGCGGTTGCAGGAGGGGCGACAGGGTGCCGGCGGCCGGCACCGTCCCCGACGCCTTCAGCCCGGCCACCGCGGCCCGGAACTCCTCGCCCGGCCCGGGGCCCCGGGTACGGGACAGGTCGTCGGCCACCACGTCGGCCAACGGCCGGCTGAGCGTCGAGGCCAGGACGACGGCCTTGACCCGGGGGTTGCCGGCCGCCACCCGCATGGCGACGATCCCGCCCTGGTCGTAGCCGAGGAGGGCGACGGGCTGGGCGCCCACCTCGCCCCGCTGGGACAGGAAGTCGAGGGCGGCCCGGGCGTCGGCCACCTCGTCGTCGAACGACAGCTTCTGGTCGGGGCGCAGGGCGGCGTTCGCCGTCCCCCGCTTGTCGTAGCGGAAGCTGGCCACGCCCGCCTTGGCCAGGGCCTGGGCCAGATCCTTGAAGATGGGCTCGGCGTCGCCCAGGGCGCTCATGGTCAGGCTGGCGGCCAGCGAGTCGCGCGTGGCGTCGGGGCCGGCGGCGGCAACCGCGTTTCGGTCGATGGCGCCCAGGCCGGGCACGAGCAGTACGGCGGGGAAGGTCGTCTGGCCGCTGGTCGCCGCGGGCAGGGTGAGGGTGCCCCCGAGGCGGATGTTCCCGGCCCCGGCGAACTCCGAGTTGCGCTCGGTGACGATGGGGCCGGTCACCGTGTCGCCCCCGATGGCCAGCTGGGGCGAGCTGCCACCGCTGTGGCGCGTGGCCAGGGTGTAGCCGGCGACGGCCACCACCAGCACCCCGGCGGCGACCAGGGCGACGGGCCAGCGCGTGCGCTCGCCCCCCGCCGCGGTGCGCCGATCCACTCCCGGGCCGGCGATGGCGTGGGCGCCGGAGGCCACGCCGGCCCCCTTGACGCCGGTGCAGGTGCGGCACTTCACGCCGACCGGCGTGTGCACCACGCAGTCGGCGCACAGCCCGTGCCCGCAGGTCCCGCAGGTGGCGACCTTCGGCCGCCGGCGGTGGTTCACGCAGGGGGTGGGGGCGGCCTGGGCGGTCGGGACGGCCCCGGCGCCGGTCTGCTCGGCCTCTTGGTTCTTCTTGAGTGCCATAGGGACCTCCGCATTCCCGCCGCCTCGGCGGCGCTCCCGCTGCTGGCCCGGTCACCCGGCCCGGGCTACCCCCGGCCGACGCCGCTTCTTGATGGGCGGTTCCCCCCCGGGAACGGCCCGTGCCGGCCGGAGTGTAGAGGAGAAACCCCCTGAGATGGAGGAAAAATGCGTGACGGTTAGTTCTGCCCGGCTCCTGACCCGGCGGCGGCCGTGGCGTCGGTGGTCGTCGTGCCCTTGACGTTGAGCAGCAGGTCGTCGAGGGCGTCGCCCTCCAGGCTCTCCTGCTCCATGAGGGCGTGGGCCAGCTGGTCCAGGGTGGCCCGGTTGGCGATGAGGACCTCACGGGCCCGGGCCTCGGCCTCGCCC
>Ga0310811_10003070_pt1 | contig 20999 bp, 15 predicted proteins | sample YCmetagenome_FD_207642 | JGI IMG/M metagenome (GOLD analysis project Ga0310811, IMG submission 207642) | Soil microbial communities from experimental microcosm in Duke University, North Carolina, United States - YC | ecosystem: Engineered > Artificial ecosystem > Soil microcosm > Unclassified ...
CAAGAGCGCGGGAAAAATCCGCTCCTGGGGCGTCAGCAATTTCGACGCCGACGATCTCGACGAGATTTTGGAGGTCTCCGGCGAAGGCAAGATTGCCTGCAACCAGGTGCTCTATCATCTGAAGGAACGCGCGATCGAGCATGCGGTGATTCCATGGTGCGCGAAACATGGCGTTGCTGTGGTGGCCTATTCGCCGTTCGGCCATAATGATTTCCCGGCGCCGGCAAGTCCGGGCGGCAGGGTGTTGCAGAAGATCGCCGACGCGCACAAGGCGACGCCGCGCCAGATCGCGCTCGCGTTCCTCACCCGTGAAACTACGGTGCTCACGATTCCAAAGGCCGGCAACGCCGAGCATGCTGCGGAAAATGCGGGCGCCGGAGAGCTTGCGCTCAGCGACAACGAGATCGCGGCGCTGGATGCGGCGTTTCCGCGCGGCGCAAAGCCGCACAGCCTGCCGATGCTGTAGCGCATGATCCGGACCCGAAGGGCCGCGTCAGCGCAAAGTGGGCACCGGTTTTCCGAAGAGACCATGCGCAAAACAAGCCGCTTTCGCGCTTCTTGACAAAATGTTTCAAAGAAGCGCGCCTGCGCGCCCTCAGTGCATATCGGCATCCCGCTATCGGGTGTTGTGGCAGCGGCGCGTTTGGCGTTTTTTAGGACTTCGCTCGATTCGAGAATTTCTGCCCGAGTTTTGCCGTGACCCCGCCACCCGCCGCAGCCGCAAGGCGCGACAGTGCACCATTGCCGTTGCCTGAGAAGAAGCCCGCCGTCGTTGCCAAGCTTGACCGCGCGCCGGAGCCGAAGCCGGAGGGACGCAGCGCGCCGGCGCGCGCCGATCACCCGTTCAAGGGCATCGCGCTGATCCTGCTGTCGACGATTTTCCTCGGCACCTCCGATACGACCTCGAAATATCTTTCGGCGACGCTGCCCTCGGTCGAGATCACCTGGATCCGCTTCGTGGTGTTCGCGATCATCATGGTGCCGGCGATGGTGCCGGGCACGGCGGTCTATTCGCTGCGGACCACGAGCGTGCGGTTGCAGCTGTTCCGCGGCGCCGCGTTGCTCGGCTCCTCGCTGTTCTTCATCACGGGCTTGCGCTACCTGCCGATCGCGGAGGCATCCGCCACCGGCTTCGTCTCGCCGCTGTTCGTCACCGCGCTGTCGATCATCTTCCTTGCCGAGAAGGTCGGCGTGCGGCGCTGGATTGCGACCGCGACCGGCCTGTTCGGTGTGCTGATCATCCTGCGGCCGGGCACGTCGGCGTTTCATGTCGCGGCGTTCCTGCCGATCATCTCGGCCTTCTGCTGGGCCGCCACGCTGATCATGACGCGCATGATGAGCGGCAGGGAGCATTCCTCCACCATCATGACCTATTCGTCGATCGCGGGCGTTGCCATCCTCTCGGTGCTGGTGCCGTTCGCCTGGGTCGCTCCGACCTGGCACGACATCATGTTCGGCATCCTGGTCGGCGTCGCCTCGACGGCCGGGCAGTGGATCGTCGTGCTCGCGTTCCGTTACGCCGATGCGTCCGTATTGGCCCCGTTCTCCTACACGCAGCTCTTGTGGGTCAGCATTCTCGGCTTCCTGGTGTTCGGCGAAGTGCCGGATAGCTGGACGATTGTCGGTGCCAGCTTCATCGTCGCCAGCGGCCTCTACACCGCCCATCGCGAGCGTGTTCGGCGCTCGCAGCTTCTTGAGCTTGCGGGCGAATCTTCGCCAAACGCGTAAGCTAAGTATCCTTTCCGCCACAGCCGCCGAAAATTTCAGTAAGCGATTGGCAAAACACGGCAATTTGAGCCGCTCATCTGCGCTGTCTGAGAAGACTCTGCGACGCCAATCTGCGAAAGTTCCGGTTGCGGGAACATCGCGCCACCAAGGCCGCGACGGCCCGACCATGGGGCTGGGCGTTGTCGATCAATTGGCCATCGCGGGAGCGGGGATGGAGCATCGCGCGGATTTGTGCGGGCGCGCTCCTTGCCGCTGTCATGGTGCTGCTGTCGCCGGACTCTGCGCAAGCGCAGTTCACTTGGGTCGGCGGCACATCGAGCGACTACAACACCCCCAGCAACTGGTCGCCGTCGACCACATATCCATTCCTGACCGGCAGCACCGCCACTTTCGGCGCGACCACGGGGTCTTCGACCGTCACGGTCGGCGCCGGTCCAATGCTGCCGGGCGCATGGCTCTTCAGCGCCGATGCGGCGTCCTACACGATCGGCAACAATGAGGTTGATTTCTCCGTCGCGGGACCGACCGGCGGCCTGATCGACAACGCCAATGCCGGCCAGACCATCACCATCTCTACCAATATCAACGGCTCCGTGCTCGGCGTCGAGGTCCAGCAGCTCGGCAACAGCACGCTCGTGCTTTCCGGCACCAACGGCTACACCGGCGGCACGCTGATTTCAGCGGGCACCGCGCGGGTGACGAACGCCAACTCCGTCGGCACCGGCACCGTCACGCTTGATCACGGCGGCACGTTTCAGCTTCAGTCCGGCACGGTAGGCTTCAGCAACAATTTCGCCATCAACGCAGGTAGCGGCACGGTCGACGATCATGGCGGCGTGCTGACTCTCTCCGGCGTGATCTCCGACGGCACGGGCCCGGGTCTGTTGAGCCTGATCGGCGGCGGGTTAACCCAGTTGTCGGGCGTCAACACCTATAGCGGCGGCACGCTGGTGAACGGCACGACATTGGTCGTCAGCAACAACAGCTCTGTCGGCGCGGGCACGGTCACGCTCAATAACGCGATTTTCGAGACCGATGGTTTGCACAATTTGCGCTTCGCCAATAATTTCCAGCTCGCCGGCTCCAGCATCATCGACGCCAACGGCGTCAGGCTGACGATCGCGGGCAATATCACCGGGGGCGGCAGTCTCGAGGTCGCCAATGGCGGCGGTCCCTCTTTCAGCGCGCCCGGAACGGTGGTGATGCTTGGCACCAACACCTACACCGGCGGCACCGTCATCTGTGCCTGCTCCGCGCTGCAACTCGGCGATAGTACGCATACGGCGTCGATCGTCGGCACGGTGGATGTCGAAGGCAAGTTCGATGTCTTCAACGCCGATACGTCGGGGATCACGTCCGTCTTCAATGACGGCCTGATCACGTTCCGCAACGCGACTTCGGCGAGTCAGATCCAGTTCACCAATGATAACGAAATCGACTTCCTCGATACCGCGACGGCGGCGAATGCGACCATCGTCAACGCGGGCGGTTTCTCCAGCGGCGTGACGACATTCAGCAATTCGGCCTCAGCGGGAAATGCGAAGATCACCAATCAGTCGGGCTCCAGCACGGTTTTTCTCGGCAACAGCTCGGCCGGAAATGCCTTGATCACGAACCGGAGCCCGGGTCTCAGCGGTTTCCCCGGCACCCTGTTCGGCATTTCTCATAATATCTCGCTTCCCGGACTTGGCTTCTTCGGCAACAGCACCGCCGGCAACGCGACGATCATCAATGATGGGAGCAGTGGTGTCGTAGCTTTCGGCTTCCCTGCCGGCTATGTCGCCGCGCTCCACCTTGGCCTTCCGGCTGACACGGCGACGGCGGGCAACGCCAACATCATCAACTCGAATGGCGGCAATCTGGAGTTCAACTCGTTCACGACCGCGGGCAATGCCACGATCACCACAATGAGCGGCAGCGGCGTCGCTTTCGGCGACAACTCCACCGGCGGCAATGCGCGCTTCATCACTGACGGCACCGGCTTCGTCGACTTCACGCTGACGGTGGGTCCGAATTCCGATCATCGCATCACGGCGGGTTCGATCGAGGGATCGGGGACCTACAATATCGGCGCAAACAACACGCTCGTGGTCGGCAGCAACAATCTCTCGACCACGGTAAGCGGCAAGATCGCCGATTATGATCCTTGTCTTTGCTTTGGTGGTCCCGGTCCCGGCGCGCTGGAAAAAGTCGGCAGCGGCACGCTGACGCTGTCCGGCATCAACACCTACACCGGCAACACCACCGTGAATGACGGCTTCCTGGACGTGGAAGGTTCGATCGCCTCATCGCCGCTCGTAACGGTGAACGCAGGCGGCACGCTGACCGGCGCCGGCGCGATCGGCAACGCCATTATCGCCTCCGGCGGCATCTTCGTGCCCGGCAACGGCTTCGGCACCTCGACCACCGTGCTGGGCAATCTCGCCTTCCAGTCGGGCGCGCTGTACCTCGTGCAGCTCGATTCGACGACGTCGAGCTTTGCCAACGTCGCCGGTTCAGCCAGCGTCAACGGTAATGTCGGGGTTGCGCTCGATCCGAGCAGCCGCTTCGTCATGAAAAAATACATGATCCTGCAGGCGCACAGCGGCGTCAGCGGCGCCTTCAGCGGCGTCTCCGCGCCGGGCGGACTCGTCGGTAACGTCACCTACGATCGGACCCACGCCTATCTCAATTTCGATCTGAACTACGGCGCGAAGAGCAATCTCAACACCAACCAGCAGAACGTCGCCAATACGCTGTCGAACTTCTTCAACGCTAATGGCGGCATTTCAGCCGTGCTGGCGTCGCTGACGCCGTCCGGATTGAGTCAGGCCGCAGGTGAGATCGCCAGCGGCACGCAGCAGGCGACCTTCAACGTCATGAACTCGTTCATGCAGCTCTTGACCGACCCGTTCGTTTCGGGCCGCAGCGGCGGCTCGGCGACGAATGGCGGCGCGCAGCCTTATGCGGAGGAAGACGGCTCGCTGGCCTACGCGGCGCGGCGATCGGGCTCCGCGCGCGTTGCGTTGGCGAGGCTGCCGACGAAAGCCGACGTTGCGCGCAATGATCTCTTCGACGGCCGCTGGAGCGTGTGGGGTTCGGCCTTCGGCGGCGGCGCCAATGTCTCCGGCAATGCGGCCCTCGGCTCCAATTCCGCCGACACGCGCGCCTTTGGCCTGGCCGCCGGTGCCGACTACCGGATGTCGCCGGCGACCATGGCCGGCTTTGCGCTCGCGGGCGGCGGTACCAATTTCAGCGTCAACAGCTTTGGCAGCGGCCGTTCCGACCTGTTCCAGGCCGGCGCCTTCGTGCGCCACACGATTGGCAACGCCTATGTGACCGGCGTGCTCGCCTATGGCGCCCAGGAGGTTTCGACCGATCGCACCGTTGCCGTGACCGGCGACCATCTGCAAGCCCGTTTCGAGACCAACGCCTGGTCGGGGCGCGTCGAGGGCGGCTACCGCTATGTCACGCCGTGGATGGGGATCACGCCCTATGCCGCCGCGCAGTTCACGACGCTGCAACTACCGGCCTATGCCGAACAGGTGGTCGCGGGGACGGGCGCGTTTGCGCTGAGCTACAACGCTCAGACGGTCACGGATCCGCGCACCGAGCTCGGCCTGCGCACCGACAAATCCTATGCGCTGCCGAACAGCATCTTCACGCTTCGCGGGCGGCTGGCCTGGGCGCATGATTTCAACACCGACCGCAGCGCGGCCGCGGCGTTCCAGGCGCTGCCCGGCACCTTCTTCATCGTCAACGGTGCGAAGCCGGCGCACGACTCGGCACTGACCACAGCCTCCGCCGAAATGAAGTGGATGAGCGGATGGTCGGCGGCGCTCACCTTCGAAGGCGAGTTTTCCGACGCCTATCAATCCTACGCGGGCAAGGGCGTCGTGCGCTATACGTGGTAGGCTTCATGCCGCCATGCCGTTCAGCGATTCCCAGCGACCGTCGGTTCTCGCCCATCAGCGCTTTGTCGCCGACCGCGCTTCGTTTGCGGACCTGAATCTGCAACAGCGCTTTCAGCGCATCCATGACACCAACCTGTGGGGCGCGGAGGCGTCCGTTTCCGGGCTCGGCTCGGAGTGGGATGCGACCGCCGCGCTGCGGGCGGAGTTGCCGGCGCTGCTGCGGCGCCTTCAGGTTACCTCGCTGCTGGATGCGCCGTGCGGCGATGCCACCTGGATCCTCCGTGCCGATCTCGGCGTGCGCATCATCGGCGTCGACATCGTGCCCGATCTGATCGAGGCCTTGCGCGGGCGTGCCGCGCGCGGCGACATCGAGGGTGAGTACCGTCTCGCCGACATCACGCGCGATATGCTGCCGCGCTGTGCCGCGACTGCCTCGTGCATCTCTCCTTTGCCAATATCGCGCGCGCCGTGCAGAATTTTCGCCGCTCCGGCGCGGCCTGGCTGATCACCACGACCTTTCCGGAGTGGCAGCAGAACCTCGATTGCGAGGACGGCGACTGGCGTGCGTTGAATTTCGAACGTGCGCCGTTCTCGTGGGGCGCACCGGTCGAGCTGATCAACGAGAACTGCCAGGAAGCCGGCGGCGGCTGGCGCGACAAAAGCCTTGGCGTGTGGCGACTCTGATTGACGTTGCGCCGCCTCGTTTGCATTTGCACCCGCGCCACCTATAGTTTCGCCACATCGGGGCCTTGAAGAGCTTAGCGGCGCATGCGGGTTTCCATCATCACCGGAGGCGGGTCCGGTATCGGCGCCGCGGTCGCGCGGCGCCTCGCGGGCAGAGATCAGTGCCTGATGCTGCACGGGCAGGGCGCTGACGCAGCGGCGATCGAGCGCCTGAGGTCTGTGGCGGCGGAATGCGAGCGCGCTGGCGCCAGGGTTCAATTTCGGTGCGGCGATCTCGCGCGCGCGGGCACTGCTGCCGAGTTGGTGGGCGCCGCACGCGCCGCGTTCGGGCCCATCGATGCGATCGTGCATGCCGCCGGCTTCGCTGACCGACGCGGCTTGCAAACTTGCCGCGCGAGGGATTGGAGCGGGCGTTTGCGGTAATGGCGGCCGCGTTTCACGAACTTGGCGTGGCCGCGCTGTCGGATTTGACACGCGACAAGCAAGGCCGCGTGGTCGCTATCTGACGCTGATGTGAGGACCGGATGAATGTCTGAAAATAACAACAACATTGATGTCATCGTGCTTGGCGCCGGCATTGTCGGCGTGTCCTCGGCCTATGCTGCGCGTCAGCGCGGCCTGTCGGTGGTGCTGGTCGATCGCCGCGAGCCAGGCAGCGAGACGTCTTACGGCAATGCCGGCATCATCTCGAGCGGCTCGATCTTCCCGCTCAACCAGCCTTCGCTGTTCGGCAATCTGCCAAAATATCTCTCCAACCGGCACCCCGCGCTGCGTTGGGATATCGGTTGGGCGTTGAAGAATCCTGGCTGGATCGGGCGCTTTCTGGCGAGCGGGCGTGCGTCGCAGACCAAACCGCGCGCACTTGCCCTGCATGGCCTGATCAAGACGTCGCTGAATCTGCATCGGCAATGGATCGTGCAGGCGGGCGCCGGCAACCGCATCCGCGAGACCGGCTGGCTGAAGGCGTGGCGCAACGACAATCTGGCTGCGGCCAAAGCCGATCAGGCGGCGCTGACCGAATATGGCATCAAGAGCGAGCTGCTCGACCGCCAGGGCATTTCCGCGTTGGAGCCGAACATCCTTCCCGTCTACAGCGTCGGCCTCCTGCACAGCGAAACCGCCTCGGTGGATTCGCCGGGCAATGTCGTGAAGGCCTATGCGCGGATGTTCGCCGGCGCCGGCGGCGCCGTCCGCCAGGCCGAGATCAGATCGATCGCGCCCGACGGCGACGGCTGGCGCGTGGTGCTGTCGAACGGCGAGATTCGCGCGCGCCATGTCGTGGTGGCGCTCGGGCCATGGTCGGCCGACCTGCTCAGGCCGCTCGGCTACGCCGTGCCGCTCGCAACCGAGCGCGGCTATCATCGCGAGTTCAGGCCGAACCCGTCGCGGCAATTGCGGCGTCCGATTCACGATGCGGAAAATGCCTTCCTGATGACGCCGATGGAGCAGGGCATCCGCGTCACCTCGGGCGTGGAGCTCACCGCGCGTGAGGCGCCCTCGAACTATGCGCAGCTCGACGCGGTGGTGCCGCTGGCGCGCAGCGTGGTCGAGTTCGGCGAGCCGGTCGGCGAGGTCTGGCGCGGCGCGCGGCCGACCTTGCCGGACAGCCTGCCGATGATCGGCCCTGCGCCGCGGCATCAGGGCCTGTGGCTCGCCTTCGGCAACCAGCATATCGGTTTCACGACGGGACCCGCGACGGGTGAGGCGATCGCCGCGATGGTCGCAGGCGCGATGCCATCGTTCGATACATCAGCATTCTCGCCGAAACGGTACTTATAGGGTCGGCATATACCGTCGTCGCCCTGATCTATTTCGCGATCCTGTTTCCGGCGACGCTCGTCGGCCGTCACCTCGAGCGCGGCATGATCTACGACAAGGCGTGAGGCGGTCAGTATCGCTACGATTCACCTCGCCCCGCTTGCGGGGAGAGGTCGCATCGCATCGGAGATGCGGTGCGGGTGAGGGGGACTCTCCGCGAGTTCCGAAGTGGAGGCAGCCCCTCACCCCAACCCTCTCCCCGTAAGAACGGGGAGAGGGAGGAGAGCCTTCAATAATGATGATGGTGCCGCCGGTGGCGGACAACGGGTGCGCCGGGCGGCCGGCCGCCGTGATAATAGGGGTTGATCACGCAGGAAGCCGCACGTCCCGACGCGGACGCCTGGCACTGGCCGATCGTTTGATAGGCGCACTCGAAATAATAGTCGACCATGCTGCCCTGGTAGACCTGAAGACAGACCGGATAATTTGGATCGTAAGTCTGGGCCTGCGCCGGCGTTGCGGCATAGGCCGCGCCGAGAGCCACAATCGCCAAAGCCGGAATGCGCATCAGAACCTCCATGGTACAGTCAGAGAAACGCGACGTTTGATATCGCGTTCCAGGTGAAGGTGGAATACACCGGCCTGAAGCGGGCTGAAAATCAAATATTCAATTCGACCGGCACGTCCTCCGGCTTCACGCCGGACAGTGACAGGCCCTTGACGAACCATTCGCGCATCTGGCCGACGCCGCGGTTGTAATCGACCCAGACCGACAAGAAATCGCGCCAGCGCTTGTCGGTCTCGCGTCGCACCGCCATGCTGCTTGCGATCGTCACCGTCGGCGATTGCAGGATCTTGTAGGTGCCGAGGTTGGGGTTCTTGGCAATCGCGGTCAGGCCGAGCACGAGCGCAGGGTTGGTCGCGATGAAATGCGGGTGGGTTCATGTCAGGACGGTGCGCGCCACCAACTCGTCTGTCGTCCCGGACAAGCGAGCGCCCGCGAGCGCCGATCCGGGACCCATAACCACAGGGAGTAGATGTTACACGCGATGTTCGACGATCTGTCTCAACAATGTCCGCCTGTGGGTCCCGGCTCGCGCTTCGCTTGGCCGGGACGACGGAAGTTACACCGGCAGCGCGATCGAATACTTCACCTGGCTCAATGCGAAGCTGCTTTCGATCGACGCAATCCCATCGAGCCGCGTCAGCTTCGTCTTCAAAAACGCTTCATAGGACGAAAGGTCGGCCGCCACCACGCGCAGGAGATAGTCGCGGTTGCCGGTCATCAGATAGCACTCCAGCACTTCCTCCCATTTCGAGATCGCGCGCTCGAAGCGGCTCAGGTCTTCCTCCTTCTGCCGGGTGAGCTTGATGGAGATGAAGACCGAGACATGCAGCCCCAGCGATTTCTGGTCGACGGTCGCAAGATAGCGCGTGATCACGCCGCGCTCCTCCAGCAGCTTGACGCGGCGGTGGCAGGGCGAGACCGACAGCCCGACCTTGTCGGCCAATTCCTGCATGGTGATGCGGCCGTCCGATTGCAGGTGGCCGAGGATCTTGCGATCGATGGCGTCGAGATCGGGCATTGGGATAAAATCCATATAATTGGCGATTATGTGGGAATATATCCCAATAGTGGCAGGTATGGCGCGAAAAATTGAGATATTTCGAGGCCGCAGCGGGACTAGAATTTAGGGACTCAAATCCGTCCCGCGAGGCACGCCATGGCGATCGAAGCTGCACGTCTTGAAATGCTGTCGGCGCTGTCACGCAAGGTGCTGTGGCTGTCGTCCTGGACCATCCATCACGCCAACCACATTCGCCCCAATAGCGATGGCCTGAAGGTGGGCGGCCATCAGGCCTCCTCGGCGTCACTCGCGACCATCATGTCGGCGCTTTATTTCAGCGTGCTGCGGCCCGAAGACCGCGTCGCGGTGAAGCCGCATGCGAGCCCGGTGTTTCACGCGATCCAGTATCTGTTCGGCCACCAGACCCGCGAGAAGCTGGAGAATTTCCGTGGCTTCAAGGGCGCGCAGTCCTATCCGTCGCGCACCAAGGATGCCGACGACGTCGACTTCTCGACCGGCTCGGTCGGCCTCGGCGTCGCGCAGACGCTGTTCGCCTCGCTGGTGCAGGACTACGTCAAGGCGCATGGCTGGATGAAGGACCGTCGCGAGGGACGCATGATCGCCCTGGTCGGCGACGCCGAGATGGACGAGGGCAACATCTTCGAGGCACTCGCCGAAGGCTGGAAGCACGGCCTGCGCAACACCTGGTGGGTGGTCGATTACAACAGGCAGTCGCTCGACGCGGTCGTGCGCGAGGGCCTCTGGGAAAAATTCGAGACCATGTTCCGCAATTTCGGCTGGGACGTGGTGATCGTGAAATACGGCAAGCTGATGCGGCAGGCGTTCGCCGAGCCAGGCGGCGAGGCGCTGCGGCGCTGGATCGACAATTGCCCGAACGCGCTCTATGCCGCGCTCTGCTTCCAGGGCGGCGCCGCCTTCCGCAAGCATTTGCAGGACGAGATCGGCGACCAGGGCGAGGTCACCGCACTGATCGACCGCCGCAGCGATGACGAACTGCTGGCGTTGATGTCGAACCTCGGCGGCCACGACATGCAGAGCATGCTGGAAGCGTTCGAGAAGATCGACCACGATCGCCCAGTCTGCTTCATCGCCTACACCATCAAGGGCGTCGGGTTGCCGTTCCAGGGCCACAAGGACAACCATGCCGGCCTGATGACGGTCGCGCAGATGGAGAAATGGCGCGCGCAGCAAGGCATCCGCCCCGGGCATGAATGGGACAAGTTCGAGGGCCTGTCGCAGGACGAGGCCGCGCTGCAAGCCTTCCTTGCCGATGTTCCGTTCAACCGCGAGGGCGCACGACGCCTGGAAGCGCCGACCATCGAGGTGCCGCGGCAGCTCGAGTTCAAGCCGGCCGCGCAGATGTCGACGCAGCAGGGTTTTGGGCTGGTGCTGAACGAGATCGCGCGCGGCGACAGCGAACTCGCGGCGCGCATCGTCACGGCCTCGCCCGACGTTACAGTGTCGACCAATCTCGGCGCCTGGGTCAACCGCCGCGGGCTGTTTGCGCGCGCCGAGAAGGCCGACCTGTTCCGGAGCGAGAAGATTCCCTCGACCTACAATTGGGATTTCTCGCCCAAGGGCCAGCACATGGAGCTCGGCATCGCCGAGATGAATCTGTTCATCCTGCTCTCGGCTTTGGGGTTGTCGCACTCCATCAATGGCGAGCGGCTGCTGCCGGTCGGCACGCTCTACGATCCCTTCATCGAGCGCGGTCTCGATGCGCTGAACTACGCCTGCTACCAGGACGCCCGCTTCATGGTGGCGGCGACGCCCGCGGGCCTGACGCTGGCGCCGGAAGGCGGCGCGCACCAGTCGATCAAGACGCCGCTGATCGGCATGGGGCAGGACGGGCTCGCCTCGTTCGAGCCGGCCTTTGTCGACGAGCTCGCCACCATCATGCGCTGGGGTTTTGAGCACATGCAGGGCGCGTACGGGGAGGGCGGTTCGGTTTACTTGCGGCTCTCGACGCGCAGCATCGATCAGGTGCAGCGGATCATGACGCCGGACTTGCAGCGCGACATCACCGAGGGCGCGTACTGGCTGCGCAAGCCCGGGCCGAACGCGGAAGTAATCGTGGCCTATACCGGCGCGGTCGCCCCCGAAGCGATCGAGGCGACCGGCTTCATCGGCGAGAGCCGGCGCGACGTCGGCCTGCTCGCGATCACCTCGGTCGACCGGCTGCATTCGGGCTGGACCGCCGCGCGGAGCTTGCGGCGCGATCGGCGCGGCGTGGCCCATCTCAGCCACATCGAGAAGCTGCTGGCGCCGCTGCCGCGCGATTGCGGCATCGTCACCGTGATCGACGGCCATCCGGCGGCGCTGGGCTGGCTCGGCAGCGTCCGCGGCCACCGGGTCGAGGCGCTCGGCGTCGAGCATTTCGGCCAGACCGGCACCATCGCCGACCTCTACCGCGCCTACGGTATCGACGCCAACGCCATCATCGATGCGGCGGAGAGCCTGACCTCGGGCGCCCCGGTCCTGCACCGCAAAATGGCGGTGTGAGCTGCATTTGCGGTGTGAGCTGCATTTAAGGTCGTCATTCCGGGGCGCCGCGAAGCGGCGAGCCCGGAATCCATAACCACCGGCCGCAGTTGCTTGCACGCCACTCGACTGTCTTCCTCAACGACTTCGGCCTGTGGTTATGGATTCCGGGCCCGCGCCAAAAAGGCGCGTCCCGGAATGACGACGGGGATGGAGCCTTGCCACCTCCACGCCTGCGTCCTTATATCCAGTGTCCGCCGCAATGCGGCGTCCCGTATATGGCGGGTTCAACAGGTGCGGCTTTCGTGCAAGGATGCTTGCCGAACGCTTCTCGTTCCCCCTCCTTACGCCCCTGAAATCACGAGGTTTTCGATGGTCAATCGCATGCAATTCTACATCGACGGCGCCTGGGTCGATCCGGCCGTCAAGAAATCCACGCCCGTCGTCAACCCCGCGACGGAAGAGCCGATGTATGAGATCGCGCTCGGCTCCAAGGCCGACGTCGACAAGGCGGTCGCAGCCGCCAAGCGCGCTTTCGCGACCTATTCGCAGACGAGCCGGGAGGAGCGCGTCGCGCTGCTCACCAAGGTCGTCGAGATCTACAAGGGCCGCATGAAGGAGATCGGCGCTGCCGTCTCCGACGAGATGGGCGCGCCGCTGCCGATGGCGGAACGCCTCCAGGCCGGCGCCGGCCTCGGCCATCTCATGAACACCCTCGAAGTCTTGAAGAAGTACGAGTTCGAGGAGGCTATGGGCACCGCCGTCATCGTGCGCGAGCCGGTCGGCGTGGTCGGCATGATCACCCCCTGGAACTGGCCGCTCAACCAGATCGCCTGCAAGGTCGCGCCCGCGCTCGCCGCCGGCTGCACCATGATCCTCAAGCCCTCCGAGTTCACGCCGACCTCGGCGCTGATCTTCGCCGAAATCCTGCATGAAGCCGGCGTGCCGAAGGGCGTGTTCAACCTGATCAACGGCCTCGGCCCGGAAGTCGGTGCCGCCATGAGCGAGCACCCGGACATCGACATGATCTCGTTCACCGGCTCGACCCGCGCCGGCATCGATGTCGCCAAGCGCGCGGCGCCGACGGTGAAGCGCGTCAGCCAGGAACTCGGCGGCAAGTCGCCGAACGTCATCCTCGACGACGCCGACCTCCAGAAGGCGGTGACCGGCGGCGTGATGCACATGTTCAACAACTCCGGCCAGTCCTGCAATGCGCCCTCGCGCATGATCGTGCCGCTGTCGAAGATGAAGGAAGTGGCGGCGATCGCGAAGGGCGTCGCCGAGAAGACCAAGGCGGGCGACCCCCGCGCCGAAGGCACCACCATCGGCCCGGTCGTCAACCGCACGCAGTGGGACAAGATCCAGGCGCTGATCAAGAAGGGCATCGACGAAGGCGCCACCCTCGTCGCCGGCGGCCCGGGCCTGCCCGAAGGCGTCAACAAGGGCTTCTATGTCCGTCCGACCATCTTCGCCGACGTCACCAACGACATGACCATCGCGCGCGAGGAAATCTTCGGACCGGTGCTGACCATCCTCGGCGCCAAGGACGAGGCCGACGCGGTCAAGATCGCCAACGATACGCCCTATGGTCTGGCGGGCTATGTCTCGGCCGGCACGGTCGAGCGCGCGCGCAAGGTTGGCCGGCAGATCCGCGCCGGCAACGTCAACCTGCAGGGCGTGCCGAACGAGCGCTCTGCGCCGTTCGGCGGCTACAAGCAGTCCGGCAACGGCCGCGAATGGGGCCGCTATGGCCTCGAGGAATATCTCGAGGCGAAGGCGGTCGCGGGCTTCAACGCCGCGTAGCAGCAACACAACACGTCATTGCGAGCCAACGGGTCGCGCGAACGCGCGCCCGATGACAGGCTCCGCGAAGCAATCCAGAAACTGTCCGCGGATGCAGTTTGGATTGCTTCGTCGCTTTGCTCCTCACAATGACGACGGAGAGACGACTATCCGCCCAGCGCGCCCTGCGTGTTCACATAGAGCGCATAGATCGACTGGCTCGCCGCCATGAACAGGCGATTGCGCTTCACGCCGCCGAAGCAGAGATTGGCGCAGCGCTCGGGCAGGGCAATGAAGCCGATCGGGGCGCCGTCGGGCGCGAATACCATCACACCGTCGAGATTGGGATCGCCCATGCCCCAGCCACACCAGAGATTGCCGTCGATGTCGCAGCGCATGCCGTCGGGCGTGCCGGGGCCGGCATCGATATGGACGCGCTTGTTGGAGATTTTCGTGCCGTCGGCCGAGACGTCGTAGGCCAGGATCTTGCGGTTCGGCACGCCGCGAGACTCGACGATGTAGAGGATTTTCTCGTCCGGCGAGAAGCAGAGCCCGTTCGGTCCGAGCACGCCTTCGGCGACGACGGTGGCTTTTCCGGTCGCGGGATCGATCCGGTAGACGTTGGGATCGATCTCCGGGTCGGCCTTGTAGCCCTCGTAATTGCCGAGCAGGCCGAAAATCGGATCGGTGAACCAGACCGAGCCGTCGGATTTGACGACGACGTCATTCGGCGAGTTCAGCCGCTTGCCGCCAAAGGAATCCATCAAAACCGTGATGGAGCCATCATATTCGGTGCGGACCACGCGGCGCCCGCCATGCTCGCAGGTGACGAGCCGGCCCTGGCGGTCGCGGGTGTTGCCGTTGGCGAAATTGGAGGGTTTCCGGTAGATCGAGACCGCGCCCGTCTCCTCTTCCCATTTGAGGATGCGCTGGTTGGGGATGTCGCTGCACAACAGATAGTGCCCGTCGCCGAACCAGACCGGGCCCTCGGCCCAGCGCAGCCCGGTGGTCAGCCGTTCCACCGCCGACAGTTTCAGCCAGTATTTCTCAAAGCGCGGGTCGAGCGCGCGGATCGCGGGATCGGGGTAATAGGTAGCCGGACGCCAGCCAGCCGCATGAGAGGATGCATCGGTCATTTGCGGTTCTCGTTGTTGTTTCCTCGCGGGCGGGTTTGCTATCACCGGCACGGTTCCGCAGCAACCGTCCTCTCCGGCGTCATTGCGAGGAGTGTAGCGACGAAGCAATCCAGCTATCTTTCCGCGGAGAAGATGGATTGCTTCGCTTCGCTCGCAATGACGGCGGAGGAGATCGTCTTGCTGCTTTCCGCCTACCGAGCCATATTCATGTCAAGCCACCACTAAGGGGAAGAAATGCCACGCATATTGATGACCGGCGCGGCCGGCGGAATTGGCACATCGTTGCGCAAATTATTGCCGCCGATCTATCCGGACCTTGTGCTCTCCGACCTGAAGGCACCCAGCGATCTCGCTCCCAACGAAAAGTTCAAGGCGGCCGATCTCGCCGACATGGCGCAGGTCGAGGCGATGTGCGAGGGCGTCGACGGCATCCTGCATTTCGGCGGCTATTCGGTCGAAGGGCCCTGGGATCAGATTCTGCAATCCAACATCATCGGCTGTTACAACCTTTTCGAGGCGGCGCACCGCAAGGGAGTCAAGCGCGTCGTGTTCGCCTCATCGAACCACGCGGTCGGGTTCTACCCGCGCTATCACCGCATCGGCACCGACGTGACCACGCGGCCCGACAGCCGCTATGGTGTCAGCAAGGCGTTCGGCGAGGCGACCGGCGCGCTCTATGCCGACAAATACGGGCTCAAGGTCACCTGCATCCGCATCGGCAATTTCGGCGACAAGCCGCTCGATCACCGCCGGCTGTCGATCTGGCTGAAGCCGGAGGATCTGGTTCAACTCTGCCGGATCGGGCTTGAACATCCTGCGATCCATTTCGAGATTCTCTACGGCGCGTCCGACAACGAGCGCTCCTGGTGGGACAATCATCGCGCCTACGATCTCGGCTATCGCCCGACCGGCAAGGCCGAGGATTTCCGCGAGCACGCCTTCGCCGAGCAGGCCAAGCTGAAGCCCGATCCGGTCGGCGACTTCTACCAGGGCGGCGCGTTCTGCAGCATGGAGTTTGCCGGCGACAAGAGCCGGATCATCGAGAAGAAGTAGTAAGCAGTCATTCCGGGATGGTCCGAAGGACCAGACCACAGATGCGCAATTGCGCATCGGGGAATCTCGAGATCCCGGGTTCGGTGCTTCGCACCGCCCCGGAATGACAAGAAGTGAAAAGGACGACCAAAATGACCGACGGATTGCGCAAGGGACTGGCAAGTTATGGCGATGCGGGCTTTTCGCTGTTTCTGCGCAAGGCCTTCATCAAGGCGATGGGCTATTCCAACGACGCGCTGGATCGGCCGATCGTTGGTATCACCAACACCTACAGCGACTACAATCCCTGTCACGGCAACGTGCCCCAGATCATCGAGGCGGCGAAACGCGGCGTGATGCTGTCGGGCGCGATGCCGATGGTGTTCCCCACCATCTCGATCGCCGAAAGCTTCTCGCACCCGACCTCGATGTATCTGCGCAACCTGATGGCGATGGATACCGAGGAAATGATCCGCGCCCAGCCGATGGACGCCATCATCGTGATCGGCGGCTGCGACAAGACGTTGCCGGCGCAAATCATGGCCGCGATCTCGGCCGACCTGCCGACGGTGGTCATTCCGGTCGGTCCCATGGTGGTCGGCCATCACAAGGGCGAGGTGTTAGGGGCCTGCACTGATTGCCGCCGGCTATGGGCGAAGTACCGCGCGGGCGAGATCGACGACAACGAGATCGAGGCGGTCAACGGCCGGCTCGCGCCTTCGGTCGGCACCTGCATGGTGATGGGCACGGCCTCGACCATGGCCTGCGTCACCGAGGCGCTGGGCCTGTCGCTGCCGATGAGCGCGACGATTCCGGCCCCGCATGCCGAGCGTTTCCGCCTCGCGGAGGCGAGCGGCAAGGTCGCAGCTGCAATGGCGAAGGCGAAGGGGCCAAAGCCGAGCGAGCTTCTGACCAAGTCGTCATTCCGCAACGCGCAAGTGGTGCTGCAGGCGATCGGCGGCTCGACCAACGGCCTGATCCATCTCACCGCGATCGCGAACCGTACCGCGAACAAGATCGATCTCGAAGCATTCGACAAGCTCGGGCGCGAGGTGCCGGTCCTGGTCGATCTCAAACCCTCCGGCGAGCACTACATGGAGCATTTCCATCATGCCGGCGGCGTGCCGAAGCTGATGGCGCAGCTCGGCGATCTCCTCGATCTCGATGCCAGGACCATCGAAGGCAGGACGTTGCGTGAGGTGGTCGCGGCCGCGGAGGAGGTGCCCGGCCAGGATGCCATTCGCGACAAGCAGCATCCGATCAAGCCGGAAGGCTCGATGGCGATCCTGCACGGAAATCTGGCGCCGCGCGGAGCGGTCATCAAGCACGCTGCCGCGAGCCCGAAACTCCTCCAGCACACCGGTCGTGCGGTGGTGTTCGAGTCCGTCGAGGACATGACGCTGCGGGTCGATGATCCCGACCTCGACGTCAAGGCCGATGACGTGCTGGTGCTGCGCAATGCCGGGCCGAAGGGCGCGCCGGGCATGCCGGAGGCGGGCTATCTGCCGATCCCGAAGAAGCTCGGCCGCGCCGGCGTCAAGGACATGGTGCGGATTTCGGATGCGCGCATGAGCGGCACGGCGTTCGGTACCATCGTGCTGCACATCACCCCCGAATCCGCGGTAGGTGGCCCGCTCGCGCTGGTGAGGAACGGCGACATGATCCGTCTCGATGTCGAAAAGCGCAGCATCGACCTCCTGGTCGACGACGCCGAGCTGAAGAAGCGAGCGGCCGCGCTGAAACCGGCCGGCACGCCCGAATGGGCGCAGCGCGGCTACGCCCATCTCTTCAACGAGACCATTTTGCAGGCCGACGAAGGCTGCGACTTTGACTTCATGCGCGCCAAGGGGAAAGGTGCCTAGTCTCCGTCATTGCGAGCGAAGCGAAGCAATCCATCTCGCCGCTTGCGGCAATATGGATTGCTTCCGCCTTCGCTCCTTGAGCTACGGCGGACACGTCGTCGCTGGCGCTCCTCGCAATGACGGGTTGGGCATAGAACCGCCATCTCGCAACTGCGTAACGTCGTCGTTTGATTGACAATCGAACAACCCCGATGGGATGATCAAAGAAAAATGATCATTGGGAGGGGAGACGATGGCAGGCTTGAAAGGGCTTCTCGGGGTGGTCGTCGCCGCATCCGTTCTGGCGGCAACGCACGCGACCGCGCAGGAGGTGAAGCATTATCGCTTCGCCTATGACCAGCCGAAGACCACCGGCTACGGCATTCTTGGCGACATCTTTGCCGACAAGCTCAAGGAATTGAGCAAGGGTACGATGCTGATCGACCAGTATCCGGGCGCGCAGCTCGGGCAGGAGCCGCAGGTTCTGCAACTGGTCAAGGCGGGCGACGTCGAGTTCTGCATCTCCTCTTCCGCCAAATGCCGCGACGCTGTCGCCGCAGGCCGGCGTGATGTCGATGCACTTCCTGTTCCGCTCGGAAGGGCATCTGGTCAAGGCGATGGCCGATCCGGAAGTCTCCAAGGCGGTGAAAGCGATGATCTCCGAGACCGTGCAGGGCGCGCGAGTCATCGGGCTTGCGACTCTTGGCCTGCGCAACATGTATTCAAAGCGTGAGATCAAGAAGGTCGATGACATCAAGGGACTGAAGGTCCGCGTCCAGGCGACGCCGACCGAGGACGTGACGTTCCCGGCCTATGGCGCACAGATCGTGCACATGCCGTTCGGCAGCGTCTATACCTCGCTGCAGACCGGCGTCGTCGATGTCGGCGAGAACGGCGTCAACGTCTATCTCGCCAACAAGCACTATGAAGTCGCCCCCGTGCTCTCGATGACCGAGCACGAGGCCAATAATTCGCTGGTTTGGGTCAGCGACAAGCTCTGGAACAGCCTGACGCCGGAGCAGCAGGGCTGGGTGCAGGCGGCCGCCGACGAAGTGAACCGCACCCAGCCCGCGAAGGCGATCGAGCTCGAGCATCAGTCGCGGGACAAGCTGAAATCGATGGGGGTGAAGATCGTCACCGATGTCGACAAATCCGGCTTCATCGCGATCGCCGATCCCTTGCTCGACAAGCTTGCCAATGACCTCGGTCCGCATGCGGTCAAGATCAAGGACCTGGTGCGGGCGATTAAAGACTGAACAGGTGGCGCGTGAGGTCGTCCCGGTTATGGCCGGGACGACGTGCGATTGTTACAAATCGCACCCGCCCGATGTTCAATTGACAATCCGGTAACGCCAATGGTTTGATCCCGACAAAATATAAAGCAGGGGGAAACCGTGACGTTTAAAGCAAGAGTTTTCAGCGGATTGTTTGTGGCGGCCGTTTTTGCCGCAAGTGCGAATGCCCAGGACGTCAAACATTACCGCTTCGCCCATGATCAGCAGCTCAATTCCGGCTACAGCGTCGCCTACGACATCTTCTCGGCGAAGCTGAAGGAATTGAGCAAGGGTACGATGCTGGTCGACCAGTATCCCGGCGCCCAGCTCGGGCAGGAGCCGCAGATCCTGCAACTGGTGAAGTCCGGCGACATCGATTTCGCCATCGTCTCCTCGGCCAATACCTCGACGATCTCGCCGCAGGCCGGCGTGATGTCGCTGCACTTCCTGTTTCGCAATGAGGACCACATCGTCAAGTCGCTCGCCGACGAGAAGGTGTTCATGGCGATCCGGGACATGATCGACCAGACCACGCAGGGCATCCATGTGATCGGGCTCGGCACGCAGGGCTTCCGCTACATGTACGGCAAGAAGGAAGTCCACAAGATCGACGACATCAAGGGCGCCAAGCTCCGCGTGCAGGCGACCGCCACCGAGGACACGACCTTCGCCGCCTATGGTGCGCAGACCGTGCACATGCCGTTCGGCAGCGTCTACACCTCGTTGCAGACCGGTGTGGTCGATTTCGCCGAGAACGGCATGAACGTCTATCTCATCAACAAGCATTACGAGGTCGCGCCGGTGATCTCGATGACCGAGCACGAGGCCAACAACGCCATCCTCTGGATCAGCGACAAGCTCTGGCAGAGCCTTTCCGCCGATCAGAAGCAGTGGGTGCTGACGGCAGGAAGGGAGGTCAGCCTGCAGGAGCCGAAGCGCGCCTTCGACCTCGAGCATGCAGCGGCCGGCAAGCTCGGCAAGATGGGCGTCAAGATCGTGACCGACGTCGACAAGGCGGGCTTCCGGAAGGTCTCCGATCCTTTGCTCGACAAGCTGGCCAAGGATCTCGGGCCGCACGCCGACAAGATCAAGGGCCTCATCCGGGCGATTAATTGAACGTCCCTAACCCTCCCCTGGAGGGGGAGGGTCGATCGCGAATGAAATTCGCGAGCGGGGTGGGGTGACAGGCTATCCGCGGGGTGGGTGCCGAGTTGAGAGATCACCCCACCCCGTCTCACATTTTCGCTGCGCTCAATGTGAGCCGACCCTCCCCCTCCAGGGGAGGGTAAGAAAACTGGGGCAACGCATCTAATGCCGATCGCCGATAAACTGGTGTTGCAGCGGCAGCGTCATCTGAAATGGCGGGCGCTGGACCGGCTCGAGCTGGTCCTGATGATGCTGTCCGGGATCCTGTGCTTCGGCTTCTCGCTGTCGGTGACCGCCGACATCGTGACGCGCACCATAGGTCATCCCTGGCTCTGGCTGCAGGAGTTCACCTCCGCACTGTTCATCTATGCGATCTTCGTCGGCGCGGCGGCAGCGACCCGGCGCAATGACCATCTCTATCTCACGGCGATCGCGGAGTCGATGCACGGCACGCCGCGTCTCATCGTGGAGATCATCATAAGGCTGGTTGTGCTGGCCGTCTCCGTCTGCCTGATCTGGTACGGCTATCTCAATTACGTTCGCGGCTTCGGCTCGTTCCGCCTGCCGTCGGGTTGGCCGATCGCCTATCTCTACATCATCATCCCGCTGTCCGGCATCCTGATCGCGCTGTTCACGATCGAGCAGCTCGTCAACG
>Ga0310811_10003072_pt1 | contig 20994 bp, 19 predicted proteins | sample YCmetagenome_FD_207642 | JGI IMG/M metagenome (GOLD analysis project Ga0310811, IMG submission 207642) | Soil microbial communities from experimental microcosm in Duke University, North Carolina, United States - YC | ecosystem: Engineered > Artificial ecosystem > Soil microcosm > Unclassified ...
GCTTTGGTTCGAGCACCAGCCGCCCGGCATAAAAAGCCATCGTGAGACTCTTGCCGCTGCCCTGTGTGTGCCAGACAACACCGACTCTGCGGTCTCCAGTTTCAGCGGAGGCGGCGAGCGTTTCCCTCAGTGCATTGCTCACAGCATGGAATTGGTGATACCCGGCGATTTTCTTAATGAGGACTCCGCCACCCTCGTCTTCGAAGACGACGAAGTATCGCAGAAAATCAAGCAGTCGCCGCTTCTCAAATAGTCCCTCGATAACAACCTGAAGTTGCGGCAACGAGGACGGAGCGAGTTCCTCGCCATCAATCGTACGCCATGGCATGAATCGCTCCGTATCCGAGGTTAGCGACCCAACTCGTGTCTCCAAACCGTCTGAGATGATGAGGATTTCGTTGTATTTAAAAAGCGAGGGGATTTGGACCTTATACGTTTGAATCTGCTGAAACGCTGACCATATGGTTGCGTTTTCATCCGTAGCATCCTTCAACTCCATCACAGCAAGCGGCAGGCCATTGATGAAGATGAGGATGTCGGGCCTGCGAGTGTGTTGCCCTTCCACGACAGTGAACTGGTTCACCGCCATCCAGTCGTTGTTCTCTGGGTCATCAAAATCGAACAGACGCACTAATGCTCCCCCTATGGAGCCATCAGGCCGGGTATATTCGACAGTCACACCATCGACCAGCTTTTGATGAAACGAGTGGTTGAGAGTAAAAAGGGAAGGTTCGTCGCGACGCACTAGACGGCGATATGCATCCTCGATAGCTTCAGGTTGCAATGTCGGATTTAGGCGCCGCAAAGCCTTCTTGAGCCTAGACGCCAGGACTACGTCACGATAATCGGGATCGATGCGCTCAGCCGCAGTTTCTCCTACTGCGATCTCCGGCCCATGCAGGATTGTTTATCCCAGCGCTTCGAACCATTGAAGCGCAGCCTCTTCAACAACGGATTCGCTGAAATTGCTCATGCGGCAGGCGTCGTCTCCGGTACTTCGGCGTTTATCTTCAGCCATGCCACGAGTTTTTCTGCCGTTTGTTCAGCACGGGAAGTTTCGATTCCGAGCTTGATTAATGTTCGCTTCAGCGCGACCTTCATGGCTGCCTGCAATGGCTCACGTGATGTCCAGTCCAGTCCCATGCGTTGCTCCGCCGTCGCCAAGATGGAATCACGCAATTTAGTTCCCGTTGTAGCGGCTGCTGCCTCAAGTCCGCCTAGTGTCTGCAAATACGCCTGAAGGGGCGTCTTCAGGCTCGAAAGAGCACCTTCGTAAGTAGGAACTACTTCTGCTGTAGCAGCAATCGGCGTAGCGGCCCGTAGGGGAATGCCTTCGACCGGAGTAGTTGGGGCCGATACCGGGGGAACAGGTTGTCCTCCCAATGCTGACGCGAGCAATTGAACATACATTTCACGATCAACGGCATAACAGCTTGGATGGTTCTAACCTGATCTCGAATCCATCTGGCAACGTTTGCGTGCGAAGCCGTACAACCAAGGTTTCAACTTCACCGTCGCTGTCTACATCAGCCTCAATCGAGGTAGCCTGATCCACCCGGTCGTGAAATCTCACGAACCGCTCATACGGCTCTCTGGTGAACCTCAGGTCAGGTTCAGTTCCCTCGTATGCGGCCAAAATAAGAGTAAGAATGGTGTCGGCTGTCACCAGAAAAGCTCGGCATTCGTTGGTGGTAAGAGCGTCAAGAAATCCGTCTTTGCCATGCGCTACTGGATCGTGTTCGTTGCGCATCTCGTTCAGGGCATCGGCCATTTTGTTATGCGCAGAAAGTAGCTTGCCCAGCTTGCTGGCTCCCCGTCCACTATCAAGTCCAAGTGCCCTTAGAGCTTCACCTAGAAGCAACGTAGTACTTGCATCCGATGGTGAAGCCTTCCCGAATTCGCCAAGAATCGTTAAGCAGACACATTCGATAAATGATTTCACGCTGCCGATAATGCCGTAGGCACTACTCTCATAGCTCTTGACCACAGCATCGTAATGTGTGGCGAGTGTTGGCGCTTCGGGCCAACGTTCCTTGGCATGGCGGAACTGGGGAACGACGACATCGAAAGGTTCCATTTACATGTGCCTTCGCAATATTCGTTCTGCCTCCGGTACACGCAATTCACTGGAGATCAATTTCGGGAGTAACGCATCACGAACCTGTGTAAGCGTTTTCGACTCGTCTCGATTTTTTGCAGCCTTCTCGTAAAAAGGCCTGACTAGATGCTCGAACCGAAGAATTAGCTCCGTACTCGGCGGAAGGGCGACCGCAATGTTGCTGATAATTTCCGGCCTGATTGCTGGATACGCACCACCATCGGCTAAGCGGCCAAGATGGTCGCCAACTTCCCGGCGGTTAGCCAATGAATATAAGAAGGCCCAATTGCCACTCTTGGGCGAGAGAACTGCAAACCCTGTAGAGGCGATTAGGGTCTCCGGAGGGTTCAGTGCTAGAAAATACGCACCTCGGTTTGGCCGAACAGTTGAAAGCACCGTGTCGCCGTGCCTCAGACGCCGCCTTGCTCTGCTAGGCTCAGTGCCCCTTTTGTATCGCGTAACCGTTGCAATGTTTCCCTGCATTACTTCGCTAATCTCGATGTAATCAATTACAGGCAAAAGATCAGTACGTGAGAGCATAAGCGCATTTATTTCGGCAATGTCCTCAACCCGCCCAACATGCCACCCCCTCGGAATCTCGCCAATCTGCGAGTCATCGAGTGTATCTGGGAATAGATCGGCAATTGCTTTGGGCAGACCGGCTTTGAGGAACGTTCGAACGAAGTGACTTCCAAAGATGATTACTTCCGGGTCAATTCGCATTGGGCGATGTAGTGGCAGCGATTCGAACGCACGAAGGCCGTGAAGCTTGATGTAATTTGAGTTCGCCTGGTCGGTCTCGCGCTTAGTTCCGCGCAGCAGATCTGACAAGTGAAGACCTCGAAAAGATGACTTCGCGTTCGAAGTCAGAGCTCCTCCGAGAGATTGGACTGGAAAAATATCAGCAGATTATTAGCCGTCATCGTGTGGAGGTGGGGCAATGAAGGCACAAGTCAAGGAAGTAAAGCTCCCAGCGATGCCGAAACGGCCCAGCCTATCGCAGACTCCTGCCCAGCTTGATCGGCAGCGAGAAAAGCTAGCGGAGGATCGGGCACGGAGGTTCGCTGAAAATGTCCGACGAACCACGAAATGAGTCCAACAGGGCGCGACGCTTGCGGGTGCTCGATGACTTCCGAAAACGTTGCAGCTTCGAAGGCTGCATTGTGTCGTTTGAAATGCCGGATGGCTCGTGGCGCTCATTGTCCTTCCCGTCATGGCTCCAATGCTGCGAAACGCTGCTAGGTACCGCTGATTTGACAGACGACGCGTCACTGCGTGCGATGTTTTGGCTCGGTCTTTCTGCGCCAGAACTCGATGGAAACGCGCCCAGCGCGGTCGGACTGCGAAGTGGATACTCAGCTTGGGCACAACAACACTTCGCATCCACAGAGCGCGGAAACGCACGCAAGCGGCATTCTGCGCGACGTACGAAGAAACAGGATTCCGAGGACTGAATGGCATTGCGCCGGACAGCTCGGAAAGCAACAGGTGACGTCAGGGTCACCAAAGCAAGTGGGGGACGGGTCTGGAGCCCGTTCCCCGTTGCTTCGATGCGGTCTGCACACTATGCAGTCTCGGAGATAAGACGCCCTATGGTGCTCTTAGACAAACCGCTCTTAGTGGCAATCTCGCGCACGGAGTTACCTGCCGCACGCAGAGCTTCGACAGTGGTTCGCTGCACTGGTGTAACGCTGGAACTGCGCCCAATGTGCTGGCCAGCTCGTTTAGCGGCTGCCTGTCCCGCGCGAACACGTTCGATAATGAGTGAGTGCTCAAACTCAGCGACCGCGCCCAAGATTTGGAAAGTCATCTTTCCCGCTGCAGTACGAGTGTCAATATTGTCGTCAATCGACATGAATTCAACACCCCATTTTTGGAACTTGTCCAGAGCCTCTAGCAAGTGCTGTAGCGACCGAGCGAACCTATCGAACTTCCAAACGACGACGATGTCAATTTTGCCGCGTTGGCAATCATCCATAAGCTTGTCGAGTGCCGGACGCTTGTTTTTCTTGCCTGAAATTGCGTTGTCAACGTATTCGCTCACTGTCCAATCAGAATGCCGCTGGCACAACGTCAGAAGGCCGTCCCGCTGGAGCGCTACGTTCTGGTGCCCAGTAGAAACTCTCATGTATAAGGCAACTCGTTTGGGTTTCATAATGCGCCCGTTTTATCACGGGCAGACAGGCAAGCAGGCTGACCCACATGCACAATACTTGAAAACAGAGCAAATAAAAATCTGGACATGTCCCAGAACCTTTAGCATGTGGGACACTCAAAACAGGAAAATTCGGTACGGGAAACAAACCACTTACGGACACCAAAACAGACAGACTTCTGGGACAGTAACCAGAGCGCTAGAAAGCTCTAGGACGCTTTGGGGGATGTCTGGAGGTGGTCTTTCGCCTTCTTTACAAACCTTTCGCCTTTCGGCGATGCAGTTAAAGCTAGTTACAAGCCGAGCTTGGTACAACTTAAGCAAGTGCGCGAAGCTCCCTGTAAGTATATGAGTCAACACAAGATGATGGTACGGCGGAATTTATATCGAGGACCAGGCGGCGGTACCTCACACATTTTTCTAGTGTAGGAGTTCGTCTGCACAGTGTGCAGTCCGGGAGAGGAAACGCAATTATGGAAACGGCAGAATGGCAGACCGGAAAAAACGGCGAGATTATCGTCTCGCCTGAAGAGCAAGTTGCAATCTTAGAAGAGTGCGACAGAAGGTTAGACGAACTCGCGCAGGTGCTGTGGGCAGTGTGGCAGCGACAGCAACCAGCGCAGAGGGTGAATTAGGGGGCGGCAGAGATGAAAACAGGGGCTCTGGCATACATCCGAGTAAGTACGCTGAAACAGGCGGATCAGTTCAACCTAGAAAATCAAGATTCCGTCCTGAGAGAGCTAGAGAAGATCAAGGGCGCGCCAATTCTGGTGCAACCTTTCTCAGATATCGGGCGTTCAGGTCACATTGACGCGGATCAGCGACCCGGATTCCAAGCCATGCTCAAGTACGCGAAAGAGCACAAGCACGAAATCAAGCATGTTTACTTTGCTAGCGATTCGCGCATGTCACGCGATATCGTGCAGGCTCTACACGTCGCCTTTGAGTTGTTTCCGCGTCTGGGCATCGTGCCCGTCTACGGGAATGCGCCCGGTCTCGACTTCACCATCGAAGAAGACCAAATAAAACTAGCGCAGATGTTCCAAGACTCATGGGCGTTCAGCAAGCGTAAATCGCGAGACGCCAAGAAGAGCACGAAGAACGCAGTGAAGAATGGTCGGTGGCCGTGGAAACCTAAGCAGTTTTATTTCAGTCGTGGCGGAAAGACGGGGGCAAACGTCGCACCGGACGAAGAACGCGCTGGGCATTTCAGGCGCCTAGCAGAGCTAATTGTTCACGCTGATTTCAGCATCACAGATGCGCTCAAACAGGTAACAGCCGAAGGATTACGAGACTTGAAGGGCAAGCCGTATTCCTACAACAAAATCTGTGACTACTTGCGCGATCCGTTCTACGCCGGAATGGTGCGCTACCAAGTTGAACTGCCAGATGGACGGAAGGAGTACACAGAACCGTCGCCCGGACTGCATGAGCCGCTTTATTCACAAGCGTTCTATTACCGCTTGCAGGATAAGCTAGACGGCAACAAGACCCACGGCGGCAAGCGCAAGCCTCGCGCCGATCATCCTTTCCGTGCCCGTCATGAGTGTGGTACCAAGCTCACCGTCGACTTAAAGAAGGGCGGGAAGCACGTCTATTACTTGTGCCCCAAGTGCAAAGTCTATTTCCGCGCGGCAGTGATTGAAGAACAAATCAGGGCTCAGGTCTTAGCGCCTTTCAGCGACGTAATGAAGGAATGGTGGTTAGAACGTGCTGCAGACTTCTACAGTCGGCAGACCGTTTCCACTCAAGAGCGGCAGCGAGAGTTGCAGCGGCGCATCGCAGCATTAGAGCAACTTAAACGGAAGGCTGTAGAACGCGCGTCAATACGGCGGACGAAGAACTGCAGGAGGCTTACGAACAACAGGCTAAGAAAGCCGGGACACAGATGCGGGAACTACAGGCAGAACTGTCCATGCTTGCCGAGGATAACGGTCAGAAAGATGAATGGCTCAAGTTCGCGGAGATGCTCTACAGCGCCAATGTGGGCAAGCTCTGGGAGCTCTGCACGCCAGTGGAACGGGAGCAAGTTCGAAGTTTGCTCATTTCTGGCGATTCTTTGTTCTCTCAAAAAGGAGAAATTTCGAACTCTGCAACTGATTCATTGCACGGAGTTTTGACGGAAACACCTGAAGAAATGCAAGGTTGGCTGCCCCCCAGGGATTCGAACCCCGATATGCTGATCCAGAGTCAGCTGTCCTGCCGTTGAACGAGGGGGCAAAGCCCGCTCCATCCGCACGTTTCGGGAATCTCATTGCCTATCTCCTAACAACGTATAGGCAAAGTGCGTGCGGCTCGGAACCTTTCAATGAAAATAGCAGCCGGTGGTTGTACAGTCAACGCCAGCGTCCGCCTTGGCTTCACTGGAAGTTTCCAGCTTTGAGTTCGCACTACGCCAGGTTGAAACCGCTTGCATGATGCATTCGGAACGGAAAAACTTTTCCAGTGAAAGCATGTGGCCTAGCATCACGGAAATTATTGTCCGCTGAATTCGGAACCATTCGAATCGTGTGCAAGTTGGCATGCAATGCTTAGAAATGCGACTATTCCACAAAAACGAGACGAAAAGGAAGGTATGTCTTCGATCGAGCGAGCGATTTCACAAGGCAAGCGTGACAGGTTCTTTCCGTGCCGAACGGTAGCACGATATCTGCTGCTTCTCACAACCGTGCTTGCCCTACAGCTAGTCGATCTGAATACGGGGCTTGCGGACGAGCGGCCGCAAATCGAAGGCGCGAATCTACGCATTGAATTCGACGAACAATTGCGAAGCAGGCTCGTCGCGCGGTTCGATGGGAAAGAAACGGTTTTGAACTCTTTCTCCGCGTCGGAAACTGTGACCATAGTAGACGAGACGTTCGTGTCATTTCCCTTGATCTCGCAGCGACACGAGCACATTACCGATAGTTACGGGACTGGACAACGGCTGATCGTCGTAGGAAAGATGGGAAACCTCAAGAAGGCAGTCACCGTCACTGCCTATGATGACTTTCCGACGATGGCATTCTTCGATGTTGAGTACACAAACGCGGGAACAAACGAACTCCGCATCGATGGGTGGGCCAATAATGCATATACAGTCGATTCTCAGCGCAATGCTAGCTTACCGGCCTTTTGGTCTTACCAGAGCGGATCCTATGAAAAGCGTCCAAACTGGGTCGTGCCACTGCAAACCAATTTTCATCAGGAAAACTATCTCGGTATGAATGACAGCGACTACGGCGGAGGCACTCCGATCGTTGATGTATGGCGTCGGGATATCGGGATTGCAGTTGGCCACGTTGATCCAAGGCCGAGGCTTGTATCGCTGCCCGTATCCATGCCGGACAGTACCCATGCCAAACTCGCTGTACGTTTCAAGAAAACCATTCCACTGAAAGCAGGAGAGAGTTTTCACACGCTACGCACTTTCGTGGCAGTTCATAAGAAAGACTATTTCCACACTCTCATCGAATACAAACGTTTCATGATGAAGCAAGGCTTTCAGGACGCCAAGGTCCCGGACAGCGCTTACGGAGCAATCTGGTGTGCGTGGGGATATGGCAGATCGATGAAGCCACAGCAGCTTTACGACACCTTGCCGACGGTGAAACGCTTAGGATTTGTTTGGGTCACACTAGACGATGGCTGGCAAAACGACATCGGTGATTGGGTACCAGATCCTCACAAATTTCCGCACGGTGATGCGGACATGAGGGCACTCGTAGAACGCATCCATCAGGAAGGATTTCGTGCGCAGCTTTGGTGGTCGCCGCTTAGCGCCGTCCCTGATTCAGATTTGTTGCGAGAACATCCTGATTACCAGCTACTCAATCGCGATGGCTCTCCGCGAAAAGTCTCGTGGTGGAACTCCAATTATTTGTGCCCGGCAGATCAACGCATCGTGGAGTACCACAAAGCGCTTGTCCGCAAAATTCTCGTTGATTGGGGATTTGACGGTTTGAAACTTGATGGTCAGCATATGAACGGAGTTCCCGCCTGTTACAACCCGGCGCACCACCACGCGCAACCTGAGGAATCCGTAGAGGCGCTGCCGGAGTTGTTTCGCGCCATCTACGAAACTGCGCAATCGGTTAAGCCCGGATCGCTGGTGGAGTTTTGTCCCTGCGGCACGGCGTATTCGTTCTTCACTATGCCGCATTTCAACATGTCTGTTGCTTCAGACCCCACGAGTTCTTACCAGGTTCGTTCCAAGGCAAAGACCTTGAAGGCCCTGATGGGAGACACGATCCCGTTTTTTGGCGACCATGTCGAGTTGAGCGACGGAGGAAATGATTTTGCATCAACGATTGGAGTTGGTGGTGTCGTGGGAACCCAGTTTGTCCTTCCTTCGCTGGTCGACAAGAGAAGCAAGTCTGATCTGACCCCCGGCCGGGAGAGGGAATTCAAGAAATGGCTGCAAATCTATCAGCAAAAGATGCTCTCCAAGGGCCAATATCTCGGCCAACTCTACGACATCGGATTTGATAAACCCGAGGGGCATGCGATCCGCAAAAATCAGACGATGTACTATGCATTTTTCGCACCGCACTGGAAAGGCAAAGTCCAGCTGCGTGGCCTAGAAAATCGGAAATACAGCGTCGTGGACTACGTTAGCGGAAAGAGCTTGGGTACCGTTGCTGGGCCGACAGCAGGGCTGGGCGTTACTTTCGAGAAAAATCTGCTTTTGGAAGTGCAGCCCATAAGTTCCACAGCGCAAAATTGAAATGTGGGAACCGCAGCAAGGCGGAAGGGCTGTTTCGGAACGTCTTCTCGCTAAGGATGCCTCGATGATCGAGAACGCAACAGGGCCGAACTTTATGCCAGCCACGAAGTTGAAACCAAGCCCCCATGAAGATACGCCCGTGATGTGCATCCCCTTATGGGTGAAACGGTAAAATACTAGCCATCACGGCTGCGGGGAGTCAGACATGGCATCGACTTTTGATACTCATCCGTCCCAAACACCTTTCTCCGAAATTGCAAGAGGCATGCTCGAGCCAGATCAATGCGCACTGATCGCGATCGATATCCAGGAGAAATTGCTGCCTCCAATTTTCGAAAAAGAACGTTTGGTGAAAAACTCCCAACTTCTTCTGCGGCTAGCGATCATTTTGAAGATTCCTGTATTTGCCACGACGCAGTACGTCAAAGGACTTGGGCCTACAGTTCCTGATATCGCTTCCCTACTATCCGATTCTCCTGCCATCGACAAAAGTATCTTTTCTTGTTTCGGCAGCGACGCGTTCTGCTCCGCGCTCAAGCGAATGCCGGTTAACAGAACGACGCTCTTGCTCTGCGGAATGGAATCGCACATTTGCGTAATGCAAACCGCGCTTGCGGCGTTAAGACAGGGATATCTTGTGCACGTGGCATCCGACGCAGTCAGTTCTCGGAGAGAGTGGAATTGGAAAATCGGCCTGGATCGGATGCGCGATGCAGGGGCAGTTATATCGTCAACGGAAATGATGATGTATGAGTTGTTGCGATCGTCATCGGGACCCGCGTTCAAGGAACTCTTGCCCTATCTGAAGGGGTGAGACACGAAAAGCTGCGGGGAAAACATTACTGCGGAACAATTTTTAGAACTGATCCGCTGTAATCCACGAGGTACAGCTCACCTGCCGCATCTTCCCCGAATGAGCTAATGGAACGAGACGTAGAGAGAAGAATTGTCCGGTTCCAGGTTCCGGAACTCTCGGCTGCGCTCCAGATCTGTCCCCCAGTGAAGTCTCCAAAAACATAAGACCCAGCCAGCGCCGGGAGCGCCGAGCCGCGATAAACGAATCCGCCGATCACTGTTTCGCCTTCTGGATGCGCGTATTCGATAATAGGTAGGATCAAGCCTGTCATGTCGCAACCAATCGGAGGATTGAAACAGTGGGCACCCTCCATGATGTTCCAGCCGAAGTTGGCGCCCTTTTGCCCAATGTCCACTTCTTCATAATTATCTTGGCCAACATCTCCGACGAAGAGTCGGTTGCTTGAACGATCAAAAGAAAAACGCCACGGATTACGAAATCCATAGGCCCAAATCTCTGGTAAGCCTCCGCTTCCCACGAAGGGATTGTCCGATGGGATTGCATACTGACGACCGCTGTCGGTGTGATCGACATCGATGCGAAGCATTTTTCCTAGCAGCGTATTCAATTTTTGACCGTTCCCAAGTGGATCGCCTTCGCCTCCCCCATCCCCAAGTCCGATGTAGAGAAACCCATCAGGGCCAAAAGCAAGTTGTCCGCCTTTGTGATTTCCGAAAGGCTGGTTCACAGTAAGCAAAATTCGTTCGCTGGCGGGATCGGCCAGATCGGAGTTACCGGCCTGAACTTGGTACTCCGAGATCACAGTTTGCTTTTGCCCCGACACATCGCGCACATAATTCACGTAGAACCGTGGGTCCGCTGCAAAATTTGGATGAAACGCAATGCCTAATAAGCCCATTTCCCCATTGAAAACAACTTTCGTTGAGATATCGAGGAAAGGGGCGGATACGAGAGAGCCTGATTTGATGATCCGGATCGTCCCGCCTTGTTCTACGACGAACGAACGGCCGCTGCTATCGTCCGGAGTCTCTAAGTCGAGCGGACTTGAGAGACCCGACACTACCGTAGAGAGCGCGATGGCGACGGGACCCGGTGGCGGCGGCGTAGGGGAACCGGATCCACCACAGCTTGGCAAGAAGATAATTAGTGGCAAGAACAAGAGTACTCGGAAAATTCGAAACATGGCTTCTCGGCAGGTTACGTCAACTTCGAGCTTTTGCCACACTCAAGCTCAATATTTCTTCTTTTGCCGGGGAGTGAAAGACAAAAACGAATCGTATTCTCAACAACTTAGCATTGGAAGTCACCTTAAACGGTTACTTTAGGGTCCAAAGGGAGGACAGCAACTTACAATCCCGGTTAGGGTTAGCATTAGCGAAGGAAGAAGTTAGGTCATTCGCGCCATCCCTCGGACGTGAGTGCCTTGAGGTACGGAGCGGCAGTCTCCTGGAAGGAGAGAGCCATGAAAAATCTCAGGCGCGCAGTTCTCGGAGTTCTCTTTGTCGCAAGTTTAGTAACTAGCCTAGCGTGGGCGGATAGCGATCCGCCGGGCAGAGTGGCCCGCCTGCAGTACATGACGGGGTCTGTCTCCATCCAGCCGCGTGGCACCGAAGACTGGGTAGCCGGGTCCGTCAATCGCCCGCTCACCACCTCGGACAATGTTTGGACGGATAAATCTTCACGCGCGGAGCTGAATGTCGGTGGCGGCGTGCTGCGGATGAATGACGAGACCAGTGTCACTCTCTCGAACGTTAGCGACAACATTATTCAGATCCAGGTGCACCAGGGTATCGTTAACCTTCGCGTTCGCAAGCTGTATAGCGGCGAAACCTACGAGGTCGATACACCAAATCTCGCGTTCACAATTCAAAAGGCGGGCGAGTACCGCTTCGATGTCAATTCGGATGGCGATGCCACCGTCGTCACGGTACGTAAAGGTGAAGGAGACGCCACCGGGGATGGCCCGTCGGTCCATGTGCGCGCTGGCGAGCAGGCACGATTCTCTAACGGGACCACCCTCGCGCATCAAATTGCAGATGCCAGCAGCTTCGACGGTTTCGACGATTGGTGTCGCGTGCGCTTTCGCCGCGAAGACCGCTCGGTTTCAGCGCGGTATGTCGGTTCGGGGGTAATTGGCTACGAAGATCTCGACGATTACGGATATTGGGAAACAGCCCCCAGCTATGGAAACGTTTGGTATCCCCGTACGGTTTATGCGGGCTGGGCACCCTATCGCTACGGTCATTGGGTCTATGTTTGGCCGTGGGGCTGGACCTGGGTTGATGACTCTCCCTGGGGCTTTGCGCCATTTCATTATGGTCGGTGGGTTTACTACCGCAACCGGTGGGGATGGGCACCCGGTCCGATTTATTACAGGCCGGTGTATGCCCCAGCACTTGTAACGTGGTTCGGCGGCCCGGGATGGGGCGTCAGCTTCGGTTTCGGTCCTGGCGGTGGATACGGATGGTGTCCACTTGGATGGGGTGAGCCTTACTACCCATGGTATGGAGTGAGCCGCGGATATTTTCGCAATGTGAACGTGACGAATACGCACATCACGAATATTACGCATATCACGAATGTTTATTACACGAGTCCTCCGAACCGTTTTGGTCACCCGAATACGCAATTTGCGAACATGCGAGCTCCGGGTGGTATCACTGCGGTGCCCAGAGGAACACTCGAGCGCGGTATGCCGGTCGCCAGGACAAACGTTCCCGTTACACGAACGCAGATTGCAGGTGCGCCAATGGGAGGCGTTCGTGACGTAACGCCCAACCGCAATAATTTTGGGGGTGAGCAAACAGGACGAATAGCACCAACACCTCGTTCTGAAATTGCGAACCGAGGCGTGATGACTCGGCTCGCACCACCTACAGGACCAAATAGAGAGTCCGGACTTTCAGGCGAAGGTAATCGATCGATGCCGTCTCGAAGTAATGAACCTGCATCTCACAGCTTGCCTCCGACAACAGCTTCGCAAGACGCTTCGGCGTCTAGCCCAGTGGCCAGGCGAGTACCGAGGCCACCAATTGCCGGGACTACACCGGCACGAGGCAATCCGGGGATGACACAATTTAGTAATAACCGCGAAGGTGGCTCACCAGAAATTCGATCCTCGGTGCCACATCCTCCAAGCAGCGGGGTTACGCAGCGGAATGGCGCACAGGGTGGACGCAATGTGCCGCGTCCTCCGAGCAATCCGGAAATTCGCCGCACTTCCGAAAATGGACCCGGGATCACTGTGCAACATGATGGTGGCGGAGACCGACTGGTGACCTCTACTGGCTCACAAGGGGGTCGCTCCAACCATGTTGACTCGGGAAGTGGAAGCACAGAGCGGCATGCCGTTCCTCGTCCGACGGGACCCGTACTGCCTGCGTCATCCGACCGGGGAGCTGTTCGAAGCTCCGCAGCCGGCAGTGAAGGTGGACGAGGATATTCGGAAGGACGCAACTACGGTGATCAACGCTCAGCACAACCACGAAGCGAAGGTCCACGGTACGAATCACCTCGAAATGAGGGACCTCGTTCCATGGGCCCTTCTGGCTCATATGGTGGCGGAGGCGGTTCACGGAGTTCGGGACCATCTGGATCCTATGGAGGCGGAGGAGGATCGGTGGGCCGTAGTGCCCCATCTGGCGGCGGTGGGGCAAGCGCCGGTGGTGGACGCTCCGGCGGATCACCAAGTCGCGGGTCTGGGCCTCATATGGGCCACCGCTAGATAAAACTTCAATGTCAAATGACAACTCCGCCCAGATCCGGGCGGAGTTGATTTTGAAAACGCGTTTGCGACTTAGCTCGTTACTTCGCTTTCTTTTTTCTTCACACGTACGACGGTGATTTTTGCAAAACCTTCTTCAAACGTGGGGGGCCGAAGTTTGCCCCACATTCGACGCATAGCCTCGTCTTCAACTGTGCGCCTTCTTTTTTGATTTCGCTCAAGACAGACCTCAAGGGGAACATCAAAGAATACGGCGTGAACTTCGTAGCCATAATCCTTGGCCAACTTGATCCAGCTATGTCGCTCTTGCGGAGTAAGGTTTGTGGCATCGACATAGTTCATCGGCCGCCGCGCGATCAAACGAGCCTTGAGCATCGATCGCAAATTCGAGAACACGAGATCTTGGAATCTCTGCTCATGCGGATCATCGAACAATAGGGCACGAAGGGTGTCGCTCGAGAGCGGTGTGATGTTGTGGCGCTTGAACCAGGAACTCTTCCCTGATCCCGGTAAACCAATGGCGAGAATGACCTGTCCTTTTGGAGGACGCGCCACCGCCGGCACCGCCTTGGGTTGTGGCTGCTCGTTCTCAGTTGGCGGAGGTTCGGGAGTCGCCTGCTTTGCCTCTGCTTTCGGCTCCTTGCCGCGGGGGCGACCTCGTCCACCACGACCTCTTCTACGACGCCGTTTTCCGGGTTGGGGCGAAGCAGGAGAAGCACTTTGATCTTCGCTCGCACTCGTTTCAGCCACACCAGGGCTTGCTTCGATGGCTGGCTGGGATTCTGTTGCCGGAGCCTGCTGCTCTTGCGGCTCCTCTGGCCCTTCGAAGTACGCGGGCTGCAAAGGCGCTTGTGCAGGTTCGCCTGCAGACGTCTGCTCATTCTTCTTGCGGCGCTTTAGACGATCGCGCATCCATTTCCGCATGCAAGCCTTGTAACACAAGGAGATACCTGCGGACAACGTGCGTGCATTTGGTTATTAACAGTCCAGCAGATAATTGATCGCGAGGGGTTTAGAACTGTTCGCCACGTCTAAAATCCATGTATGCGTACCATTCCAGCAGAAATTCATGGTCAGAAGTACGTGAGCCTGACAACTTTTCGAAAGAACGGCGTACCCGTGGCGACTCCAGTCTGGTTCGCTGAATTTAACAACAAGCTTTACGTGATGACTCGCTTGGACAGCGGAAAATGTAAACGTCTTCGCAATAATCCGCGAGCCAAGGTTGCCCCATGCACCATCCGCGGGAAAGTCACTGGCGCAGCATTCGATGCTGTCGTCAAAATACTTCAGGCGTCGGACGCGCCTGTGGGTCGCCGAGCGATTCGAGCAAAATACTGGCTCGCGCGCGTCCCTTTTCTTTGGAGAAAGAATAATGTTTATTTAGAAGTGGAGTTTGTTTAAGTACTTCGAAAAACGTCCTCGGCGACTGGTCTCACAGAGATTTTACGCCCACGAGTTCAGCCTGTTACCATGAATTCTGTTCAAGAAAGTTCGTGTATCTAACGCATTGATAAAAGTATTTGCGGAGGCGAAATGGCAATTAAAGTCGGTATCAATGGATTCGGGCGGATTGGACGCAACGTTCTACGAACAGCCCTCGATGATAAAAATTTGGAATTTGTCGCAGTAAACGATCTCACGGATCCAAAAACATTAGCGCACTTGCTTAAGTACGATTCGATTCTCGGAAACTTGCCTCACAAGATTTCTGCCGCGGGAGACAGCATTTCAATTGATGGGAAGTCAATTAAAGTTTTCAAAGAAAAAGATCCGGCAGCACTTCCATGGGATTCTGTCGGTGCACAAGTTGTCATTGAATCGACAGGAAGATTCACAGATGCGAACGAAGCAAAGAAACATCTGCGCGGTTCCGTGAAAAAGGTCATCATTTCGGCTCCGGCAAAGAACGAAGATGTGACTTTGGTGATGGGAGTTAATCACGACAAGTACGATCCCTCCAAGCACCACATCATCTCGAACGCTTCCTGCACCACGAATTGCCTGGCGCCCATCACAAAGGTGGTTCACGACAACTTCAACATCCAAAGCGGCACCATGACGACGATTCACTCCTACACTAACGACCAGGTAATTCTCGATTTTCCACATAAAGACCTTCGGCGAGCTCGTGCAGCAGCTGTTTCGATGATCCCGACGTCAACTGGTGCGGCGAAAGCACTGAAACTCGTTATCCCCGAGATGGCAGGAAAACTGGACGGCTTCGCAATGAGGGTGCCTACCCCGAACGTATCAGTAGTGGACCTGGTTGTTTTCGTCGAAAAGAAAACCACGAAAGACGAAGTGAACGCCGCTCTAAAAAAAGCATCGGAATCGGGACCATTAAAAGGCTACCTTGGGTATGAAGAGAGCGAACTTGTGTCCATCGATTACCGAGGCGATGCCCGCTCCTCAATTGTGGATGCGCCGATGACACTGGTTGTTGGTGGGAACTGTGTCAAAGTGATCTCCTGGTACGACAATGAATGGGGATATTCTTGTCGGGTCCGTGATTTGATCAACTACCTCGGCAATAAAGGCCTCTAACCAGAATTCTAAAAAGCTAGTGGCGGAGAAAACGATCTCCGCCACACATTTCCTACTCCACTCTGGAGTTCTTATGACAAAGCTTTCCATTAAGGATCTTCCACTCAACGACAAGCACGTCTTCATGCGAGTCGATTTCAATGTTCCTCTGGAAGATGGACGTGTGATGGATGACACGCGGATACGCGAGACATTACCTACGATCGAGTACGCGCTGCGACATGGGGCGCGTCTGATACTTGCTTCTCACCTCGGCCGTCCCAAGGGAAAACCGAATCCTAAGATGAGCCTCAAACCCGCAGCGGAGCGCCTCAGGATGCTGCTGGACAAACAACTGGCGGCAAGCGAGAACGTGGGGTTCTGCCCAGACTGTGTCGGGCCGGAAGCAGAAGAAATGGCCACAAAACTTGAAAAGGGCCAAACTTTGCTTTTGGAAAACTTGCGGTTTCACGCAGAGGAAGAAGCAAATAACGAGCAGTTCGCGCGGCAGTTGGCAAGCTTGGCCGAGTTCTATGTGAATGACGCGTTCGGCTCGGCCCACCGAGCCCATGCTTCTACTGCTGGCATCACGAAGTTCGTGAAAAAATCTGCGGCCGGCCTCCTGATGGAGAAAGAACTGGCGTATCTAGGCAAAGCACTCGAGCATCCTGAGCAGCCCTTTGTGGCCATTCTTGGTGGCGCGAAAGTCAGCGACAAAATCAATGTGATCCGCAATCTGATGAGCAAAGTCAACGCGCTCATCATCGGTGGTGGAATGGCATACACATTTCTTAAGGCCCAGGGAGAACACGTGGGTAAATCGCTGGTCGAAGAGGACAAACTCGACCTTGCGGGCCAACTGCTGCACGAGGCCAAAGCGAACAAGATAAAGTTCCTTTTACCCACCGATCATGTGATCGCGGATCGAATTGATGCTAATGCCTTGACGAAGATCGTTAATCTTGGCGAGCCGATTCCGGCCAATATGATGGCGCTCGATATCGGGCCAAAAACAATTGAAACATTCACAGAGGAAATTTCGCGAGCTCGCACAATCGTATGGAACGGTCCGATGGGAGTTTTTGAAGTGCAGCCATTCGCTAGGGGAACATTTAAAGTTGCACAGGCAGTGGCTGAAAACGCCGGGGCAATCTCAATCGTTGGTGGCGGAGACACAGTAGCGGCCGTGCATGCAGCGGGAGTCGCCGAAAAGATCACACACATCTCCACCGGCGGGGGTGCCTCACTTGAGTTTTTGGAGGGCAAGAAGTTGCCGGGAGTGGAAGTGTTAACGGAAAAGCACTGAATCGAGAGTTTTCCCGTGACAGATTACGCAGTTCGCCTTCAGCTGGGAAAGGGCAAATCGTTCGAGTTGCACGGGCCAGCTGACATCACAAAAGTCGAAATTGACGCGATCGTCAATGCGGCAAATTCGTCTCTGCTAGGGGGCGGCGGGGTGGATGGAGCCATTCACCGAACAGGCGGACCGTCGATTCTTGCAGAGTGCAAACGAATCGTCGCTGAAATCGGAATGTTGGAACACGGAAAAGCTGTTATCACAACTGCGGGGCGCTTACCTGCGAAATATGTAATTCATACCGTTGGGCCGATCTATCGTGGTGGCGGCCGGGGAGAACCCAAAATCCTCAAAAGCTGCTATGAGGAATCGATACGAATCGCAGATGAACACGACGTTCGATCGATCGCTTTTCCTTCAATCTCGACTGGCGCATTTGGATATCCCATCGACGAAGCTGCTCCGATTGCAATTGAAACAGCTGTTCAATATCTAAATTCTTCGCAGAACGTCAATCATGTTCGCTTTGTGCTGTTTGATACTTACACATTGAAGGCTTACGTCAGAGCAGTCGAGAAACTCATAAAATTCGACAAAATTCATCCAGTGGACATACATAAGGTTCTCTCATGAGAAAAAAGCTGATCGCCGCTAATTGGAAGATGTACAAGACTCCCGACCAGACACAGCAGTTTTTCCGCGATTTTCTTGCGCTCGTGAAAGATCACACGCGTGACGAAATTGCGGTGTGTCCGCCTTTCGTCGATCTGCCATCGGCGGTTGAATCCGTTCGGGGAAGCAACGTAGCCATTGGAGCGCAGAATTTTTATTGGGAGAAAGAAGGTGCATTCACGGGAGAAGTTTCAGCCGGGATGCTGCTCGCAGTCGGGGCAACTCACGTGATCATCGGACACTCCGAGCGCAGGCAGTATTTTGGCGAAACAGACGATACGGTCAATATGAAATTGAAAGTTGCGTTAGAAGCTGGTTTGACGCCTATTGTTTGCGTTGGCGAGGTACTGGAAGAGCGTGAAGCAAACTTGACGGACGATGTACTGCGGCGAGAGTGTCTTAGAGCATTTCACGCTATCTCCGGAAAGAAGGCCGGCAAGCTAGTAGTCGCATACGAACCAGTTTGGGCTATCGGCACTGGTAAGACCGCGACTCCGCAGTTGGCATCGGATGCACACGCGATCATTCGAGCGGAAGCTGCCAAGGCTTTTGGCGATGATTTCGCTGCAGGCCTACGAATTCTGTACGGCGGGTCGGTGAAACCGGACAATGCAAAGGCACTTATGTCGGAAGAAGAAATCGATGGGGCACTCGTCGGGGGCGCCTCACTCGATCCGAAGTCGTTCGCTGCAATTATTCGATACTGAAGGACCATGGCGTCCACGGCGTCATTGAGCAGCGACGTTGCAGGAGTCGGGCGGACACGATACCATTACTTATCCAGTGCAGTGATCGGCTCCCTAAGATGCTGCGCGCGTGATAGTTATTGCGGAAGTGGTGGAACTGGCAGACACACCATCTTGAGGGGGTGGCGCCGAAAGGCGTGGGGGTTCAAATCCCCCCTTCCGCACCAGGATCTCCGAATCAGTGTTAATTCAATAGAGAGGCGAAAGAATCGGCCCTAGGGCAATTCTGCATTCCTAAAAATGACTTGGTTAATCTACCTGGCAACTGCTGTTCACATCATTGTTTGCTTTTTCCTGATCATCGTTGTGTTGCTGCAGAGTGGTAAGAGCGGCGACATCGCTGCCGCCTTTGGTGGAATGGGGAGCCAGACAGCATTCGGTCCGCGAGGCGCTGCTACAGCACTGTCGCGCGCTACAACCTGGTCCGCTGTATTGTTCATGCTTACATCAATCACCTTATCGGTTTTCGCTTCGCGTCGTTCCACGGCGCCAGGATCTGTTCTCTCGGGGAGTAAACCTGGGCAGACAACTTCGCAACCAGCGCCAAGCACGCCAGCTCCAACTACGCCCACTCAACCGGCACCGCAAAACCCCAATCAGAAATAGCAATAGACCGCTTTGAGACACAGCCTTCCCTGTGGAAGGCTGTTCTGTTTGCAGGCGAATTCGCGGGCCTTCTTCCCATAGAATGACCGCATGATTCACGAGATTCTCCCCGTCGGCCCCCTTCAATGCAATTGCTCAGTTGTAGGAGATGAACAATCTCATGAAGCACTCGTTATCGATCCGGGCGATGACATCGAAGATGTGTTGAAGTTGGTGGAAAAGCATGGTCTGAAGGTAAAACAAATCATCATCACGCATGCGCATATTGACCATGTGGGAGGAGCAATGAAATTGCGAGCCCGTACAGGTGCTCCCATCATTCTCAATGAGAAGGACCAGGCACTGTTGAGGATGCTCGACGTACAGGCGAGTTGGATTGGCATGCCAGCACCAGGAGAGGTGCAAATTGATCACTCTGTCAGACAAGATGATAAGGTGCGGGCCGGATCTCTTGAAGCAGTTGTCCTGCACACTCCCGGACACACGGAAGGAAGCATCTCTCTGTATTTCCCGTCCGAACAAAAACTGATTGCCGGGGACACGTTGTTCGCAGGCAGTATCGGGCGCACGGACCTTCCTGGAGGTTCGTTTGAAAAGATCATCAACTCCTTGCACGAAAAACTGCTCGCACTGCCAGATGAGACGGTAGTCGTACCGGGTCACGGGCCTTTGACTACAATCGGCTCAGAGCGCGAATCTAATCCATTCCTTGTGAAGCCGTAAGAGAAACGTCACTCACGAGCCAAGCATGCCAAGCAAACGATCCACTCCTGCTTGAAAGATGTCGTTTGGCGTAATGAGACTCAAGACAAGGTACCCGTCTCTAGCAAAATCGAAGAAGTGTCCAGGATGCACGAGCACTTCAATCTTGCGAATCAGGTCAATCGCTAACTCCTCGTCCGTTTGCGTGACTGGAACTCGCAGCACGGCATACCAACCGCCCTCCACCTCAAGTCGGTGACACAGTTTCTGATGTGCGAGAGCACGATCTAGCGCTTGCAGATTTTCTCGAAGCCGATCCAGTAATAGCGGTTGGATACGCTTCCGTTCCTGAAGAAGTACCGGTGCAGCAAGCTGAATAGGAGTGTTCATCGAAAGGTAAGTGTCCGCGATGACATCGAGTCGCGACATTGCTTCATCCAGGATGCGATCGGGGCCGTTCGCCACAAGCCAGGCGAATTTCATCTGTGGAAGGCCGGAGATCTTGGAGACTCCACTCAGTGTGAACGAAAGTGCGTCTTTGTTCGTTGCGAACGTGCCGCGGGGTGCTCCGTCGAGAGCATAATCCAAAAACACTTCATCCGAGATGATCGCGAGTTCGTACTCCCGACAAAAGTCATTGAGTGAAGAAAAGCCGGCACCCTTAACGTATGACCCTGTCGGGTTATTAGGGTGCACGACCACCACGGCTTTAGTTCGATGTGATACTGCTTTGTACAAAGAAGGAAAGTCGATTTCCCATCCATGATCGTAGAGGAGTGGATAAGAACAGAGTCGAACGTCCTGCAGGTCGGCGAGGTACTCGAAAAGTGGATAGCTGGGTTTCGGAACCAAGATTTCGTCATCGGCGTTGCACAGGAGCCGAAACAGGAAAGAATAGGCTTCGCTGGTGCTCGTTGTCAGGAGTATGTGTTCGGGATCCAGATCA
>Ga0310811_10003073_pt1 | contig 20987 bp, 24 predicted proteins | sample YCmetagenome_FD_207642 | JGI IMG/M metagenome (GOLD analysis project Ga0310811, IMG submission 207642) | Soil microbial communities from experimental microcosm in Duke University, North Carolina, United States - YC | ecosystem: Engineered > Artificial ecosystem > Soil microcosm > Unclassified ...
GGCCCGCGAGTGCGCGCATCAGGGTGCTCTTGCCGGCGCCGGACGGGCCGCGCACCAGCAACCGGTCGCCCGGCTCGATGCGGCGCGAGCCGACGCTCGCCAGCGGCGTGCCGTCGGGTAGCGCGAGGCGCAGGTCGTCGATGCTCAAGTCGTCCCGGTCGACCATGCGCACGTTGATGCCGCCGTGCTCGGTGGCCGGCGACATCGCCTCGACGAGATGCTGCGACTCGATGATGCGCCGGAATTCGCGCAGACGATTAACGGTCGCGCGCCATTCGACCAGCGTACCGTAGCTGTTGATAAACCAAGAGAACGAATCGCTGACGGTGCTGAAGGCGCTGCGGATCTGCATCAACACGCCCAGCGTGAAGGCGCCGGCGAAGTAGCGCGGCGCGGCGACCGCGATGGGAAAGACATATGCCGCCTGGGCGTAAAACGAGTTGACGAACACCAGGCGCTTCGTATAGCGCATGATCAGCCGGTAGTTGTCGCGGATTCGTGCGAACGCGCCGCGCGTATTGGCGGTTTCGGTGTTCTGCCCGTCGTAAAGCGCGATCTGCTCGGCATTTTCGCGCAGCCGAATCAGCCCGAAGCGAAAATCGGCCTCGACTTTCTGCTGCTGATAATTGACCGATACGAGTGGATGACCGAACTTATGCATGACGTACGAGCCGACCAGCGCGTACAGCGCGGCGACCCATACCATGTAGCCCGGTATGGTCACATGCGTGCCGCCCAGCGCGAAATTGAGCGCACCGGCGAGCGTCCACAGGATCGTCACGAACGAAAACAGCGTCACGACCGTCGACAGCAAGTCCAGGGATAACGACAGCGTGGTGCTGGCGAGCGCTTGCAAATCGTCGGAGATACGTTGGTCGGGGTTATCCGCGAGCCGGTCCCGCTCGATACGGTAAAACGCGCTGTTTCCCAGCCACCGGTCCACGTATCGGTGCGTGAGCCACTGGCGCCAGCGAAACCCCAGCAATTGCGTGAAGTACCGGCTATAGACGGCGATCAGGATAAAGATCGCGGCGAGTACCGTGAACGTGGTCAGCAGGCCCGGGAACGCTTGGACGTTTTTTTCCTGCAGGGCGTTATAAAACTGCGCGCTCCATTTGTTGATCCGAACATTGATATAAACGATGCTCAGATTCATGACCACGATTAGGGCGAGCAAGGACCATGCGGTCCATTTGTCCTCCGACACCCAGTACGGACGGATCAGGCTCCACGCGGAGACTTTCTGGTTGGCGGGCAAGCTCTTCGACATAGGGGATTCCTGTCTGGGTGTTGTCGGTTGCAATAGGCGCGCGGCGTGCACCGCAGCGGGGCGCTGCTGGGCCATTCTGGCGTCTCGCGCTTAAGCGGCCCTTAAACAACAGACTTTAAACACGGCCCTCAAATCCGCCACGCATGCCGGCAACTGTTTCGCGTCATTGTGCCAGAGCCGGCTGCGCCGGCGCTCTTACGCACCTGCGCGCGCGCCGTTGCGACACGTGCACTTTCCATGGTCTAATGGGTTTTTGACGAAACAGGGGTGCTTGCGTTCGCCGCGCATTCAATGCGTGACGTACCAGGCTGAGAGAAACCCTTTGCACCCGATCCGGGTAATACCGGCGCGGGAAGTTTCCGATCCGCCAAGCAGCGCGGCCGACGCACTCGCCGCCCAGCGCTTGGCCGGCTTCCCCGCTGTTCCATACGGTCGTGTGCTCGGGTCGTGTGCGTCGCCTTTTCGGCGCGTGTGCCGCACTGCCGCCCGCGTTTCGTCCTGGTACTCCTTTCGCGAACGTACACAGGATGCAATGACTGCGTCTCTTATACATTCTTCATTGCCGGCCACGCCGACGCCGGATTTCGCGGTGCTGGGCGGTGGTCTGTGCGGCCGCTTGATGGCGTGGCGGCTCGCGCGCGCGGGCCATCGCGTCTCGCTGTACGAGCGCGGCGATGCGTCGGGCACCGCGAGCGCCGCCTGGGTCGCGGCGGCGATGCTTGCACCGCTCGCCGAGGCCGCGAGTGCCGAACCGCTGATCACTGAGCTGGGCGCGGCGTCGCTGGAACGCTGGCCGAGTTGGCTTGGCGAGTTGCCCGAGCCGGTGTTTTTCCAGCGCAACGGTACGCTGGTGGTCTGGCACAACGCGGATCGCGCGGAGTGGCCCCTGTTTGAGCGCCGGATTGTCACCAACGCCCCGGCGCGACTGCTCGAGGGCGGGATCGTCGCGCTGTGCGGGCCGCAAGTGACGCGCGCCGAGCCGCCGCTCGGCACCCGCTTCCCGGACGCGCGGCTGCTCCCGAACGAGGGCCAGATCGACAACCGTCAGCTGCTCGGCGCGTTGCGCCTGGCGCTGGCGCGGCATGGCGTGGACACGCACTGGAACACGCCGGTTGACGACGCGCATCGGCCCGCTGGGCGCATCGTGATCGACTGTCGCGGGCTTGGCGCGAAGGCCGCGCTACCGGGCTTGCGCGGGATTCGGGGCGAAGTCGCGCGCGTGCATGCGCCGGGTATCGGATTGACGCGGCCGGTGCGGCTGCTTCATCCTCGTTATCCGTTATATATAGCGCCGAAGCAGCAGGATCTCTACGTGATCGGTGCGACCGAGATCGAGGGCGAGGACATGTCGCCGGTCAGCGTGCGCTCGGCCCTGGAACTGCTGTCGGCCGCGTATTCGCTGCATCCGGGTTTTGGCGAGGCGCGCATACTCGAACTTAACGCCCAGTGCCGGCCGACGCTGCGCGATCACCGCCCGGCGCTGGTCTGGGATGGCGCGGCGACGCTGTGCGTCAACGGCCTGTACCGGCATGGCTACATGATTTCGCCTGAAGTCGTGTCGGCGGCCGCCGAGTTCGCGCAGGCGCTGCTGGAGGCACGTGTGCGCGACGCCGACGGTTTTGCCGCATGGCGCGACGCGGCGCGCTGGCCCGATCTGTATCACCGTGCCGGCGCGGCGCAGTACGAGAAGACCGCGGACCTTTCGACCGTTACCGAACGCTAATATGGACATCCGAATCAATAACCACCCGTTTTCCATCGTCGACGACGCGAAGCTGGTTGACGCGCTCAACGCGTTTGGCGCGAAGCCGCCATTTGCGGTCGCGCTGAACGGTGATTTCGTACCGCGCGCGGAACACGGATCGCGCGCGCTCACAAGCGGCGACCGCATCGACGTGGTGCGGCCTGTGGCGGGCGGCTGAACCAGACATGCCAGGAGGACGACGAGATGAATTCACACAACCTTGCTGACGCGCTGATCCTGTACGGCCAGCCTTTTGCTAGCCGGATGCTGCTGGGCACATCGCGCTACCCCTCGCTGCACGCGCTGGAGGCGTCGCTGACGGCGGCGCGACCGGCTATGGTGACGGTCGCGCTGCGTCGCCAGCTGGCGGCGAACGGCGATGCCCAGGTGGGCTTTTTCGAGACGCTGAAACGTCACGGCGTGCCGCTGCTGCCGAACACGGCCGGCTGCCATACGGTCGACGAAGTCATCACGACGGCGCACATGGCGCGCGAGGTGTTCGAAACCGACTGGCTCAAGCTCGAGCTGATCGGCGACGACTATACGCTGCAGCCCGACCCGATCGGCCTGATCGAAGCGGCCGACAAGCTGATCCGCGCGGGCTTCAAGGTGCTGCCGTATTGCACCGAGGATCTGGTGGTGGGGCGGCGCCTGCTCGATGTGGGCTGCGAGGCGTTGATGCCCTGGGGGGCGCCGATCGGCACCGGCAAGGGCGTAGTCAATCCGTATGGCTTGCGCACGCTGCGCGAACGGCTCCCCGATGTGCCGTTGATCGTCGATGCCGGGCTCGGCGTGCCATCGCATGCGTGTCAGGTGATGGAGTGGGGCTATGACGGCGTGTTGCTGAACACGGCGGTCTCGCAGGCCAACCTGCCGGAAGTCATGGCGCGCGCGTTCGCTTCGGCCGTCGAAGCGGGGCGTGCTGCCTACCTTGCCGGCCCCATGCTGGAGCGCGACAGCGCCGAGGCGAGCACGCCGGTGGTGGGGGTGCCGTTCTGGCATCAGGCCGACGTGACGCATGAGCCGGGAGCCGCCGCATGAGCGCGTCGAGGCCGGCGAGCGGGGCCGCCGCGACCGCGGCCGTCTCGCCTCCGTTCTACGGGCGCGAAATTTTCTATCCGCCCGCCGACGAACTGCTGGAAGCTGCCGAGCGCATTCGGTTGCGGCTCGGCGACTGGCCGGCGCCACGCGCGCCATGGCGGATTTGCGTGGCGCCGCCTGCGCAACCGGGGCCCGGCGACCTGATCGTCGCCGCCGACGCGTGCCCGCACGAGGCGGATACCGCGCGCTGGCTCGCCGCGGGCGCCGCGGTGCTCGATGCGACTGCGCGCACCATGAGCTTGCATCTCGGCGGCGCGCTATATGTGCTCGAAGGCGCGCCGTGCGACGACTGGATCGCCGCGCTGGCGGCGTTCGTCGACTGCGGCTTTGCGCCTCATGACGCGCTCTGCCTCGCGCTCGCGTGGCGTGAAGGCGACGACCGCAGCGCGGACGCATGGCCGTACGATTTGTCGCATTTCCCACGCGTGCTCGGCCTGCCGGACCCGCCGGCGCAGGGTTTCCCGGCCTGTGCGCCGCGGCTTGGCCTTTACCCGGTGGTACCGACCGCGCAATGGGTCGAACGGCTGCTCGCACTCGGCGTGACGACCGTACAGTTGCGCCATAAGCAGACCGACGCCGCGTTGCAGGCTGAAGTCGGCCGTGCTGCGGCGGCTGGCCGCGCCCACGGTGCGCAAGTGTTCATCAACGATCATTGGCGCGCGGCGCTCGATGCGAACGCGTACGGTGTGCATTTGGGCCAGGAAGACTTGCCGAGCGCCGATCTGAACGCGCTCGCGCAGGCGGGCCTGCGACTCGGACTGTCCACGCACGGCTACTACGAGATTCTGGTCGCGCTGCACTTTCGGCCCAGCTATATCGCGCTTGGCGCAATCTTTCCAACCAATACGAAGACTGTCACCACCGCGCCACAAGGCCTGGCCCGGCTCGCCCGTTACGTGCGGCTGCTCGAAGGTGTCGCGCCGAGCGTTGCGATCGGCGGCATCGACGCCGCCAACTTGCGCGCGGTGGCGTCCACCGGCGTGGGAAGCGCGGCGGTGGTCAGTGCCGTGACCGGCGCGGAGCAGCGCGGCGAGACGGTCGAGCAGGCGGTGCAGGCATTGCAGGAAGCAGTTACCTGGTAAAATAGAAGGCATATTGTAAGCAAGCGGGCCGGCGCGGAACGCAGCGGCTTGTTTGCATAGGCCCTATAATCCGCGTTTTGTCAGAGCAAGACCGGTCCGACTGTGCCCAACGATACTTCCGACACCCTGCTTGAGTTGCGCGACGTCGAATTCGGCTACGGCGAACGGCCTGTTCTGTCGCATTTGAACATGCGTTTCAAGCGTGGCCAGGTGATCGCCGTGATGGGCGGATCGGGTTGCGGCAAGACCACCATCCTGCGCCTTATCGGCGGCTTGTTGCGCGCGCGGCGAGGCGAGGTGCTGTTCCAGGGCCAGGACGTGGGCACGCTCGACGCGAGCGGGATCTACGACGCGCGGCGCAAGATGGGCATGCTGTTTCAGTTCGGCGCATTGTTCACCGATATGTCCGTGTTCGAGAACGTTGCGTTTCCGTTGCGCGAGCATACCGACTTGCCCGAGGCGTTGATTCGCGATCTGGTGCTGATGAAGCTGAACGCGGTCGGCTTACGCGGCGCCCGCTATCTCGCACCCGCGGAAATTTCCGGCGGCATGGCGCGACGCGTTGCGCTGGCGCGCGCGATTGCGCTCGACCCGGAACTCATGATGTACGACGAGCCGTTTGCGGGCCTCGACCCGATCTCGTTGGGCATTACGGCGAACTTGATCCGCACGCTGAACGATGCACTCGGCGCGACCTCGATTCTGGTCACGCACGATGTGCTCGAATCGTTCGCGATCGCCGATTATGTGTACTTCATCGCGAATGGCGGAATCCTGGCCTCGGGCACGCCGGCGCAATTGCGCGCGTCGACCGATCCCAATGTGCGGCAGTTCATCGACGGTGCGCCGGACGGCCCGTTCCGCTTCCACTATCCGAGTGGGCCGCTGGAACGGGACTTCGATGTGTCGGTGCAAGCGTCGCAAGGAGAACGCGTATGATCGCGATGCTCGGACGGGCCGTTTTGGACGGCGTTTTCCGCACCGGCTATGGCGCGCGGATGTTCTGGCGTCTGATGCGCGAGTTTTTCCCGCTGCTGCGCCGGCCACGCCTGGTCACGACGCAGATCCATTTCGTCGGCAACTATTCGCTCGTCATCATTGCGGTGTCGGGCCTGTTCGTCGGCTTCGTGCTCGGACTGCAGGGCTATTACACGCTGAACCGCTATGGTTCCGAACAGGCGCTCGGGCTGCTGGTCGCGCTGTCGCTGGTGCGCGAGCTTGGACCGGTGGTGACCGCGCTGCTGTTCGCGGGACGCGCCGGCACCTCGCTGACCGCGGAAATCGGCCTGATGAAGGCCGGCGAGCAATTGACGGCGATGGAGATGATGGCCGTCGACCCGGTTCGCGTGGTGGTGGCGCCGCGCTTTTGGGCCGGCGTGATCGCGATGCCGTTTCTGGCGGCGATCTTCAGCGCGGTGGGCATCATCGGCGGCTATGTGGTCGGCGTGCTGCTGATCGGCGTGGATTCGGGCGCGTTCTGGTCGCAGATGCAGGGCGGCGTCGACGTATGGACCGACGTCGGCAACGGCGTGATCAAGAGCATCGTGTTCGGCCTCGCGGTGAGCTTCATCGCACTGTTCCAAGGCTACGAGGCCAAGCCGACACCCGAGGGCGTATCGCGCGCGACCACGCGCACGGTCGTCTACGGGTCGCTCGCGGTGCTCGGGCTGGACTTCCTGCTGACCGCACTAATGTTCAACTGAGCGCGACCCGGTGCAGCCGGCGGCCCGCAACGCTGCGTTGCGCCGCAGGCAACGAAACGGCGGTGTTTTTGCCGGATCGGGGCGCCGCGTTGACAGATAATCCGATGAGATGACGATGAAAAAAAGTGTATTCGACTTTTGGGTCGGTTTGTTCGTGGTGTTGGGCTTCGTGGCGTTGCTGTTCCTGGCGTTGAAGGCTGGCAACATGAGTTCGTTGTCGTTCCAGCAGACCTATCCGGTCAAGCTGAAGTTCGACAACATCGGCGCATTGAAAGTGCGTGCGCCGGTCAAGAGCGCGGGCGTGACGGTCGGCCGGGTCAGTGCGATCGGCTTCGACCCGCAGTCCTACCAGGCGGTGGTGACGATCGATATCGACGTTCAGTACCCGTTTCCTAAGGATTCGTCGGCGCAAATCTTGACCGCGGGCTTGCTCGGCGAGCAATACATCGGTCTCACGCCGGGCGGTGACGACCACATGTTGAAGCCGGGCGACACCATCGCCATGACGCAGTCGGCAATCGTGCTGGAAAATTTGATCGGCAAGTTCTTGTATGGCAAGGCGGCCGATGCGGGGAGCGGCACTGCGGCGGCGGGCGCTGAGGCGTCCACGGCGCCGGCCGTGCCGGCTACGCCGAGCGCGCCGGCTACCGTAAGCCGGCCACCAGCGGGCATGCCCGCCAGTGCACCTGCGAAGACAAAGGAATAAGAAATGAAGAAAATGCGTGCCGCGGCGGTGACCGTCGCGGCGACACTGATGCTGGGCGGTTGCGCGACAGTGCAGACACCTTCCAAGCAGGACCCGTTCGAGCGTTTCAATCGTACGATTTTTACATTCAACGATAAGCTCGACACGTATGCGCTAAAGCCAGTGGCCACGGGTTACAACAAGGTCGTGCCGCGATATGTGCGGGAGCGTGTATCGAGCGTTTTTGCCAATCTCAGCGATATCTACACCGGTGCGAATAACCTGGTTCAGGGCAAGATCACCGCGGGCACCGAAGATGTGATGCGTTTTGCGATCAACTCGACCTTCGGTATCGGCGGCTTGTTCGACTTCGCGGGCGCCGCCGGATTGCCGAAGCATGAGGCCGACTTCGGCATGACGATGGGTCACTATGGCGTGCCGCCGGGTCCGTACCTGGTGCTGCCGCTGTTCGGACCCAGCACCGTGCGCGATGCGACCGGCATGCTGGTCGATTGGCAGGCTGAACCGATGATGTACCTCGATCCGGTCTGGCTGCGCACAACACTCTACGGCGTGCGGATCGTGAGCACGCGGGCTTCGTTGCTCGGCGCCAGCGAACTGCTGGCGAGCGCGGCGCTGGACAAGTATTCGTTTGTCCGTAACGCCTACCTGCAACGTCGAGAATACTTGATCCATGACGGCAGTGCGCCGCCACCGGCCTACCAAGACGACTCCGGCGTTGACACTGGACCGAGCGATATGGGTACGGCGCCGGCGAGTGGCGCGGCAGCGCCAGGCGCGACGCCGGCTCCGGGTGCGACGCCGGCTCCGGGAACGACGCCCGCCCCGGGCAAGTCGCCCGCTCCGGGAACGGCGCCCGCGCCCAATACGGCCCCGTCGCCAGGCACGGCGCCTGAAACCGCCCCAGGCAAGGCTCCGGCTTCGGGCGTGGCCCCCGGTGCGAGTGTCGCGCAAACTGGCAGTGCGCAGGGCTCGGGTGTCAGCGCTGCGTCGCCGGCGGGTGCCAGTGCCCCCACGTACGCAGGCCAGCAGATGGTTCCGTCGGCGCGGTCTTACAATGTGCCGCATGGCCCCATGCATTGATCGGCGCCAGCCACGGCAACGGCAGCAAACGGTTACGTTGGCAGGCTTTCGTTACGGACCGGTGAACTTGCCACGGCGGTTCGCGCTCCAAGGAAGTAATGTTCTATCCGTAAGCGATATATTGATATTGAGCAGGACGCCCTAAATGAAAAAGCTATTTTTGATTCCCTTGTTCGCCGCGTTCGTCGCGTTTAGCGGCGGCGCCTTGGCCCAGGCGGTCGACAGCAGTACCCCCGACGGCTTGGTCAAGCAAGTGACCGAACAAGTACTCGGTATCATCAAGAGCGACCCGTCGATCAAAGCGGGCGATATCAACCGGATCACGCAGGTCGTCAACGATAAGATCCTGCCCTACACCGATTTCAATCGCACCACGCGCCTGGTGATGGGCCGCCATTGGCGCGAAGCCACGCCGGACCAGCAAAAACAAATCGTCGAGCAGTTCAAGATGCTGCTCATCCGCACGTATTCGGGCGCGCTGTCGCAGGTGGGCAACCAGCAGATCGCGTACGAGAAGCGGGTGCAATTGTCGGAGGACGGCAGCGATGCGGTCGTGCGTTCGAAGATCATCGACGACAACGGCCGGCAAATCGAGCTCGATTACCGCCTCGAGAAGACGCCGCAAGGCTGGCGCGTCTATGACCTGAACGTCGCCGGTGCGTGGCTGGTGGTCGCGTACCAGCAGCAGTTCGATGAACTGGTCAAGAACGGCGGGGTAGCCGGCCTATTGACTTACCTGACGCAGAAGAATCAGCAACTCGCCCAATCGAAGCAATCATCGTGATCTTCGAAACCGGCGCTACGTTGACTCACGCGACCGCCAAGACGGTGCTCGATGCCGGCTTGGCCCGCATCGAGAGCGGTGCTACCGAGGTCGATTGCGCGCAGCTTGTGCAGTTCGACTCCTCGGCGCTCGCCGTGCTGCTCGCGTGGCAACGGGCGGCGGCGAAGCGCGCCGCGCGGCTCGCCATCCTGAACCTGCCGGCGAAGCTCGAAAGCCTCGCCCGTGCCTACGGCGTGGAAACGCTGCTCCCGCTCGTGTCCCGACGTTGACGCGTCCCGCGCGTCGCCCTCAGTAGGCGAAGTCGCGTCAGCCGACTTCGCCTATAATCAACCGTTTTTCCCGGCTTTTCGAAGCCGCTAGCGCTTTTGGCCCGATGCCGTCACGCCGGGTGAACCTCTGTCATGCCAGCCATCGAAATCCATAATGTAAAGAAGCGCTATCGCGATCTGCAAGCGCTCAAAGGCGTCAGCTTTACCGTCGAAGAAGGTGAATTCTTCGGCCTGCTCGGTCCCAACGGCGCAGGCAAAACCACCTTGATCAGCATTCTGGCCGGTCTTGCGCGCGCCGACGAAGGAACCATCGCCGTGCGCGGTCATGACGTGGTCGGCGATTTCCGCGCCGCGCGCCGTTCGCTCGGCGTGGTGCCGCAGGAATTGGTGTTCGATCCGTTCTTCACGGTACGTGAGTCGCTGCGGATTCAGTCCGGCTATTTCGGCCTGAATCGCAACGACGACTGGATCGACGAGGTGATGCACAACCTCGATCTGACCGAGAAGGCCGACGTGAACACGCGCGCGCTGTCCGGCGGGATGAAGCGGCGGGTGCTGGTCGCCCAGGCGCTGGTGCACCGTCCTCCGGTGATCGTGCTCGACGAGCCGACCGCGGGTGTCGATGTCGAACTGCGCCAGACGCTGTGGAAGTTCATCGCCCGGTTGAACCGCGAGGGCCACACGGTCGTGCTGACGACTCACTATTTAGAAGAGGCCGAATCGCTGTGCCACCGCATCGCGATGCTGCGCCGCGGTGAGATGGTCGCGCTCGAGCGCACCGAAGCCCTGCTGCAGCGCTTCGCCGGCCTGCAATTGTTTCTGCGTCTGGCCTCCGGCGTGCTGCCGGTCGAATTGCGCGGCAATGAAACCGGCGCGGGCGAAACGGCGCCGGGCTCGCACCTGCTGCGCCTCAATTCTTACGACGAAGTCGAGACACTGCTCGCGCAGTGCCGCGCGGCGGGTTGCACCTTCGAGGAGATCGAAGTGCGCAAAGCCGATCTGGAGGATGTATTCGTGCAGATGATGAACGCGCCGGAAGCGGTCGAGGGGCTCGCATGATCGGCTTCAGGACACTGTTCTACAAGGAAATCCTGCGTTTCTGGAAGGTTTCGTTCCAGACCGTGCTGGCGCCGGTGATCACCGCGCTGCTGTATCTGACGATCTTCGGCCACGCGCTGAGCGGCCATGTGCAGGTCTATCCCGGCGTCGGGTACACCAGTTTCCTGATTCCCGGACTGGTGATGATGAGCGTGCTGCAGAATGCATTCGCGAACAGCTCCTCGTCGCTGATCCAGTCGAAGATCACGGGCAACCTGGTGTTCGCGCTGCTGTCGCCGCTGTCGCACTGGGAGATGTTCGGCGCCTACGTGCTCGCGTCGCTGGTGCGCGGCCTGGTGGTGGGCGCGGGCGTGTTTATCGTGACCATCTGGTTCGTGCCGGTGACGTTCGTGTCGCCGCTCTATATTCTCGCGTTCGCCGTGCTCGGCGCGGCGATTCTGGGCACGCTCGGGTTGATCGCCGGCATCTGGGCCGAGAAGTTCGACCAGCTCGCCGCGTTCCAGAACTTTTTGATCATGCCGCTGACGTTCCTGTCCGGCGTGTTCTACTCGACGCATACGCTGCCGGGAGTATGGCGCGACGCGTCGCGGCTCAACCCGTTTTTCTACATGATCGACGGTTTCCGCTACGGTTTCTTCGGTGCGTCCGATGTCGCGCCGCTGCACAGCCTGGCGATCGTCGCCGGTTTTTTCATCGTGATCGCGGTGTTCGCGATCCGCATGCTTGCGAGCGGCTACAAGCTGCGTCATTAGGGGTTCACTATGTTGCCGACTCCGCAACAGGTCAAGGCTTATATCGAGGGCGGCGTGCCGTGCGAGCATGTCGAGGTCGAAGGCGACGGCCAGCATTTCTTCGCGACGATCGTCAGCGCGCAGTTCGAAGGCAAGCGCTTGATCGCGCGTCATCAGCTGGTCTATGCGGCGCTGGGCGAGCGCATGCGCGCGGAAATCCACGCGCTGAGCATGAAAACACTGACGCCGGCCGAATGGCAAAAAGCGTAATCTGGACACTTTGAGTGCGCACTGATCGAGACAACCCAAGCACCAGCGGCGCTGCGCCTGAGCGCGTGGCGGCAACCGCGTCGCGACGCCGCGCCGACGTGGCGCAGGCTCAGAGGGAGCACATGGACAAGTTGATAATTGAGGGCGGCCAACGTCTTGCCGGCGAGGTCACGGTGTCGGGGGCGAAGAACGCCGCACTGCCGATCTTGTGCGCCAGCCTGCTGAGCGCGGACACGATCGAGCTGGATAACGTGCCGAACCTGCAGGACGTGCGCACCATGCTGAAGCTGCTCGCCCAAATGGGCGTGCGGGCCACCGTGGAAGGCAACGCGGTGACGCTGTCGGCGGCGCGCGTCGACAACCAGACCGCACCGTACGAGCTGGTGAAGACCATGCGCGCATCGATTCTGGTGCTCGGCCCGCTGCTTGCCCGCTTCGGCCATGCGCGCGTGTCGCTGCCGGGCGGCTGCGCGATCGGTGCGCGGCCGGTTGACCAGCACATCAAGGGCTTGCAGGCGATGGGCGCGGAGATTCGCATCGAGCACGGCTTTATCGAGGCGCGCGCTTCGCGGCTCAAGGGCGGGCTGATCGTCACCGACATGATCACGGTGACGGGCACCGAGAACCTGCTGATGGCGGCGACGCTGGCCGAAGGCGAGACCGTGCTCGAGAACGCCGCGCGCGAACCCGAAGTATCGGACCTCGCGCACCTGCTGGTCGCCATGGGCGCGAAGATCGACGGAATCGGCACCGACCGGCTGGTCATCCAAGGTGTCGACTCGCTGCACGGCGCGCGTCACGCGGTGATCCCGGACCGGATCGAAGCGGGCACGTTCCTGTGCGCGGTCGCCGCGGCAGGCGGCGACGTGACGCTGCGCGGCGTGTCGCCGGTGATCCTCGAGGCGGTGATCGAGAAGTTGCGCGAAGCAGGCGTCGAGATTCTCGCCGGCGGCGACTGGATTCGTGTCCGGATGGACCGCCGGCCGCGCGCGGTAAGCTTCCGTACCTCCGAATACCCGGCGTTCCCGACCGATATGCAAGCGCAATTCATGGCGCTGAACGCGGTCGCGGACGGCACCGCGAAGGTCGTCGAAACGATCTTCGAAAACCGCTTCATGCACGTTCAGGAGTTGAACCGGCTGGGGGCGAATGTCACGATCGACGGCCACACCGCACTGGTGCACGGCGTAGAGCGATTGTCCGGCGCCAAGGTGATGGCAACGGACCTGCGCGCCTCCGCGAGCCTCGTGGTTGCGGCGCTGGTGGCCGACGGCGAGACGCTGATCGACCGGATCTACCATCTGGACCGCGGTTACGACCGGATGGAGGCCAAGCTGAACGCGCTCGGCGCCAAGGTGCGCCGCATCAGCGGCCATGCCGAGGTCATTACCGAGGTTGCCGCATGAGCGCCACGCCGCCGTCCGCACGCGCGCCTAACGTGCCCCGCAGTGCGCCGCTGACACTGGCGCTGTCGAAGGGCCGCATCTTCGAAGAGACGCTGCCGCTGCTGCTCGCCGCCGGCATCGAGGTGACCGAGGACCCGGAAAGCTCGCGCAAACTGATCTTGCCGACCACCGATCCGAACCTGCGCGTGATCATCGTACGCGCGACCGACGTACCGACTTATGTCGAGTACGGCGCGGCCGATTTCGGTGTCGCCGGCAAGGACGTGTTGATCGAGCATGGCGGCGGCGGGCTGTATCAGCCGATCGACCTCGAGATCGCGAAATGCCGGATGTCGGTCGCGGTGCCGCGGGGCTTCGATTACTTGAACGCGGTGCGCCAAGGGGCGCGGCTGCGCGTCGCGACCAAGTACGTTCAAGTGGCGCGCGAGCATTTCGCGGCCAAAGGGGTGCACGTCGACCTGATCAAGCTGTACGGCTCGATGGAACTCGCGCCGCTGGTCGGTCTGGCCGATGCGATCGTCGATCTGGTCAGCTCGGGCGGCACGTTGCGCGCGAACGATCTGGTCGAAGTGGAGGAGATCATGGCGATTTCCTCGCGCCTCGTCGTCAATCAGGCGGCGCTGAAGCTTAAACGCGCGGCCCTCAAGCCGATCCTCGCCGCGTTCGAGCGCGCCTCGCGGCCGCCCGTAGGCGATGCGGCAATCTGCGCGCAACTATCGGCGAGCGGGACGGGACTCACGCAAAGCGTGTGACGACTGCCGCGCTCACAAGCCACGGAAACCAGCATGACTCTGAACATACGCAAACTCGATTCGACCGACACCGGTTTCGCGACGGCGCTGCGCGCCGTGCTCGCGTTCGAAGCCAGTCAAGACGACGAGATCGAAAGCTCGGTCGCGCGCATCCTTGCCGACGTGAAGACGCGCGGCGACGCCGCGGTGCTCGAGTACACGAAGCGCTTCGATCGTCTGGACGCGGCCGACGCGGAGGCGCTCGAATTGCCCTACGCCGAGCTTCAAGCGGCGCTCGACAACCTCGAACCGAAGCGCCGCGCGGCGCTCGAGGCGGCCGCGGCGCGCGTGCGCGCGTATCACGAAAAGCAGCGCATCGAATGCGGCAGCCATAGCTGGCACTACACCGAAGCCGACGGCACGATGCTCGGCCAGAAGGTCACGCCGCTCGACCGGGTCGGCCTGTACGTGCCGGGCGGCAAGGCCGCCTATCCGTCGTCGGTGCTGATGAACGCGATTCCGGCGCGGGTCGCCGGTGTGCGCGAAATCGTCATGGTGGTGCCGACGCCGGACGGCATCAAGAACGAACTGGTGCTGGCCGCCGCGCTGCTCGGCGGCGTGGACCGCGTGTTCACGATCGGCGGCGCGCAGGCCATCGGCGCGCTCGCTTACGGCACCGCTACGGTGCCGCCGGTGGACAAGATTTGCGGACCGGGCAATGCCTACGTCGCGGCGGCCAAGCGGCGGGTGTTCGGCACGGTCGGCATCGACATGATCGCCGGCCCTTCGGAGATCCTGGTGCTGTGCGACGGCACCACCGATCCGCGCTGGGTCGCGATGGATCTGTTCTCCCAGGCCGAGCACGACGAACTCGCGCAGTCGATCCTGCTGTGCCCCGACGGCGCGTTCATCGAGCAGGTCGAGGCAGCGATCGCCGAGCTGATCGAAACGATGCCGCGCCGCGCCGTGATACGGGCCTCGCTCGAAGGCCGCGGCGCACTGATCAAGGTGCGCGACATGGCCGAGGCCTGCGCGATCGCCAACGACATCGCGCCGGAGCATCTCGAGGTCTCCGCGCTGGAGCCGCAGCAGTGGGCGCAGCAGATCCGCCACGCCGGCGCCATCTTCCTGGGACGCTACACCAGCGAAAGCCTCGGCGACTACTGCGCCGGGCCCAACCACGTGCTGCCGACCTCCCGCACCGCACGATTCTCGTCGCCGCTTGGCGTGTACGATTTTCTCAAGCGCACCAGCTTGATCGAAGTCAGCGCGGAAGGCGCGCAGACGCTCGGCGAGATTGCCGCCGAACTGGCCTACGGCGAAGGTCTGCCGGCGCACGCGAAGAGCGCCGAATACCGGATGAAGCAGGCGGAATGACGACACCACAAGACATTATTCGCGCCGATGTGCTGGCGATGACGAGCTATCCGGTACCGGACGCGTGCGGCTTCGTCAAGCTCGACGCCATGGAGAACCCGTACCCGCTGCCTGAGCCGTTGGCGGCGCGGCTTGGGGAACGGCTCGCGCAGGTCGCGCTGAACCGCTATCCGCTGCCGCGTCCCGGCGCGTTGATCGACAAGCTCAAGCGCGCGATGCACGTGCCGGCGAACTGCGACGTATTGCTCGGCAACGGCTCCGACGAAATTATTTCGATGATTTCGGTCGCTTGTGCAAAGCCGGGCGCAAAGGTGCTGGCGCCGGTGCCGGGCTTTGTGATGTACCAGATGTCGGCACGGCTCGCGCACGTGGAATTCGTCGGTGTGCCGCTGCGGGCCGACCTGACGCTCGATACGCCGGCGATGCTGGCCGCGCTCGCGGAACACCGGCCGGCCGTGGTTTATCTCGCCTACCCGAACAATCCGACCGGGACGCTGTTCGACGACGACGCGATCGAGCAGATCATCGCGGCGGCCACGCAGTCGCTGGTCGTGATCGACGAGGCGTACCAACCGTTCGCGCAACATTCCTGGATGCCGCGCGCCGGCGCGTTCGACAACGTGGTGGTGATGCGCACCGTTTCGAAACTCGGGCTGGCCGGAATCCGGCTCGGGTATTTGGCCGGCACGCCGACCTGGCTGAATGAATTCGACAAGGTCCGTCCGCCGTACAACATTAACGTGCTGACCCAGGCCACCGCGGATTTCCTGCTCGATCACCTCGAGGTGCTTGACGGCCAGGCCGCCGCATTGCGCGCCGAACGCGCGCGCCTTGCCGAGGCCATCGGCGCGCTGCCGGGGGCCACCGTGTTCCCCAGCGCCGGCAATTTTCTGCTGGTGCGCGTGCCCGACGCCGCCGCGGTGTTCGATTCGCTGCTGTCCGCGCGGGTCCTGATTAAAAACGTGAGTAAAATGCACGCATTGCTGGAACAATGCGTGCGCGTCACAGTCGGGTCGCCCGACGAGAACGCACAACTGCTTGCCGCGCTGCGCAACGCACTGGCTTGAACGGCGCCAACGTAGACATCAACGTAGAGATCGACGTAGACACCTTCAACACCCGTGCGCACACCCAAACAGGCACAATCGCCCCATCCTAGGAATTCACATGCGTAGTGCGGAAGTCGTTCGCAACACGAGCGAAACGCAGATTCGTGTCAAACTCGATTTGGACGGCACCGGTCAGCAGAAGCTGAATACCGGCGTGCCGTTTCTGGACCACATGCTCGACCAGATTGCGCGACACGGGCTGATCGATCTCGAGGTCGAGGCCCAGGGCGATGTGCTGATCGACGATCATCATACCGTCGAGGACACCGGGATTACGCTCGGGCAGGCCGTCGCCAAGGCGATCGGGGACCGCAAGGGGATACGCCGCTACGGTCATGCCTACGTGCCGCTGGACGAGGCGCTGTCGCGTGTGGTGATCGATTTTTCGGGACGCCCCGGACTCGAGTTCCATATTCCGTTCACGCGAGCGCGGGTCGGCAATTTCGACGTAGACCTGACGATCGAGTTTTTTCGGGGCTTCGTGAACCATGCCGGCGTGACGCTGCACATCGACAACCTGCGCGGGATCAACGCGCACCATCAGATCGAAACCGCGTTCAAGGCATTCGGCCGGGCGCTGCGCATGGCGGCGGAAGTCGACGAGCGCGCCGCGGGACAGATTCCATCGACGAAGGGCTCCCTATAGCCTGCAGAAGGGCGCCGCATGGTGCGCAACGATGCGAACCTCGCTCTCGCGGCGCAGCCGCGGCGGCGCGCGCGTGGCGCCAGCCGGACCTTCACAGTAACGAACCGCAATGAAAACTTCCATAGCAATCGTCGATTACGGCATGGGCAATCTGCGCTCGGTCGAGCAGGCCTTGCGCCGCGCGGCGCCGGAGGCGCAAGTGCATATCGCCAGCGAGCCGGAGCGCGTGCGCGCGGCTGACCGGGTGGTGCTGCCGGGGCAGGGCGCGATGCGCGACTGCATGGGTTCGCTACGGGCGTCCGGTTTGCAGGATGCGGTGCTCGAAGTGGCGCGCACCAAGCCGTTGCTCGGCGTCTGCGTCGGCGAGCAAATGTTGTTCGACTGGAGTCAGGAAGGCGCTACGCCCGCGCTCGGGCTGCTGCCCGGCAAGATCGTCCGCTTCGAGCTGGACGGCCAGCTTCAAGACGACGGCTCGCGCTTCAAAGTGCCGCAAATGGGTTGGAACCGCGTCCGGCAGACTCGCACTCACCCGCTGTGGGAGGGCATCCCGGACCAGAGCTATTTTTATTTTGTGCACAGCTACTACGTGGTGCCGGACCGTCCCGCCGACACGTCCGGTGAAACCCTCTATGGCGTGCCGTTTACCTCGGCGGTGGCGCGGGATAACATCTTCGCGACCCAGTTCCACCCCGAAAAAAGCGCGGACGCGGGTTTGCGGCTGTATCGCAACTTCGTCCAGTGGCGCCCATGACGCCGTTTGCCGAAGCTTATCCGGCGCGGCGCGCCGGCTACTTGTACTAAACTAGCGGAAACGTGTCGGCGCATCCCGTAGCGCGGACTCCATACATTTTTTTATCTCGACTAGACGCAATTGCTATGTTGCTAATCCCGGCCATCGACCTCAAGGACGGTCAATGCGTTCGCTTGAAGCAGGGCGATATGGACCAGGTGACGATTTTCTCCGACGACCCCGCTGCCATGGCCCGGCACTGGGTCGAGCGCGGGGCGCGCCGCCTCCATCTCGTCGACCTGAACGGCGCATTCGCCGGCAAGCCCAAGAACGAAGACGCGATTCGCGCGATCATAAGTGAGGTTGGCGGGGAGGTTCCGATCCAATTGGGCGGCGGCATCCGCGACCTCGACACGATCGAACGGTATCTCGACGACGGTCTCGAATATGTCATCATCGGCACCGCGGCGGTCAAAAATCCAGGCTTCCTGCAGGAAGCCTGCAGCGCGTTCGGCGGCCATATCCTGGTCGGGCTGGATGCGAAGGACGGCAAAGTCGCGACCGACGGCTGGAGCAAGCTGACCGGGCACGAGGTGATCGACCTCGCGCGCAAGTTCGAGGACTACGGCGCGGAAGGGATCATTTACACGGACATCGGGCGCGATGGGATGCTGCAAGGCGTCAATATCGAGGCGACCGTGCGCCTGGCGCAGGCGGTCAAGATTCCGGTGATCGCCAGCGGCGGGCTGTCCGACCTGGCCGACGTCGAAGCGCTATGCAGGGTCGAAGACGAAGGCATCGAAGGCGTGATCTGCGGCCGTGCAATCTATTCGGGCGACCTGGATTTCGCCGCCGCGCAGAGTCGCGCCGACGCGCTTGGCGAGTCGAGCGAGCGCGACACGCGGTAGCGGCCACGCATGCCGCGCCGCCGGTGAACCCGGTGCGTCAAAGACAACAGGACGCCTCCAATGAGCAACAGATGGCATTAGCGAAACGCATCATCCCGTGCCTCGACGTGACCGCCGGTCGTGTCGTAAAAGGCGTCAACTTTGTCGAGCTGCGCGATGCCGGCGATCCGGTCGAGATCGCGCGCCGTTATGACGGCGAGGGCGCCGACGAGCTGACTTTCCTGGACATCACCGCAACCTCCGACGGGCGCGACCTCATTCTGTCGATCATCGAAGCGGTCGCGTCGCAGGTGTTCATTCCGCTGACGGTGGGTGGGGGCGTGCGCACCGTCGACGATGTGCGGCGTTTGCTGAACGCGGGCGCGGACAAGATCAGCGTGAACTCGACCGCGGTCACGAATCCGCAATTCGTCAAGGATGCGACCGACAAATACGGCTCCCAATGTATCGTCGTCGCCATCGACGCGAAGCGTTCGACCTTCGGCGGCGCGCCGGCCGACGCCGCGGCGGGCCCGGATGGCGCGGCGCCGCGCTGGGAGGTGTTCACGCACGGCGGCCGCAAGGCCACGGGCATCGACGCGATCGCCTGGGCGCGCAAAATGAGCGAGCTGGGCGCCGGCGAGATCCTGTTGACCAGCATGGACCGCGACGGTACCAAGAGCGGCTTCGACCTGGAACTGACCCGCGCGGTGTCCGACGCGGTGCCGGTGCCGGTGATCGCCTCGGGTGGCGTGGGCGGCTTGCAGCATCTCGCTGACGGCATCGTCGACGGCCACGCGGACGCGGTGCTGGCGGCGAGCATTTTCCACTACGGCGAGTACTCGATCGGCGAGGCGAAGCGTTTCATGGCCGAGCGCGGCATTGCGGTGAGAATCTGATGACCGACGTTGCGAAGCAAGCCGTGCCGGCCGCCTGGCTCGACACAGTGAAATGGGACGTGAAGGGCCTGGTGCCGGCGATCGCGCAGGAAGTGGGTTCGAACGACGTGCTGATGTTTGCGTGGATGAACCGCGAGGCGCTGACGAAGACCATCGAACTGGGCCGCGCCGTGTACTTCTCGCGCTCGCGCAACAAGCTCTGGTTCAAGGGCGAGGAATCCGGCCATGTGCAGTATGTCCGCGAAGTGCGGCTAGACTGCGACGAAGACGTCGTATTGCTCAAGGTCGAGCAGGTCTCGGGCATGGCGTGCCACACTGGCCGGCACTCGTGCTTTTTCCAACGATTCGAAGGATCGGTCGACGATGGCGCTTGGGTGTCCGTCGAGCCGGTGTTGACTGACCCGGAACATATCTACAAATGAGTGCCGATTCATCGTCTTGCCACGCGGTACAGGCCGCGCCCACCCTGCGCGATACGCTGCAACGGCTCGCCGCGATCATCGACGGCCGCAAAGGGGGCGACCCCGAGGCCTCGTATGTCGCACGGCTGATGCACAAGGGCGACGACGCGATTCTGAAAAAGATCGGCGAGGAAGCGACCGAAGTCGTGATGGCCGCGAAGGACACGCGGCACGGCGGCGCGGCGCAAACCCTGATCGGCGAGGTCGCCGACCTGTGGTTCCACTGCCTCATTATGCTGTCGCATTACGACCTCGGTCCCGCGGACGTGATCGCCGAACTGGAACGACGCGAAGGCATGTCCGGCATCGAGGAGAAGGCGCTGCGCAAGCGCCGCGACCGTGAAGAAAACGGCCACTGACGCCGCCTTCGCTTCGGGGGCGGGACGCGGGCCGAAGGAGCGCGACCATGAACGATCCGCTGCATGGCCACGGTGAACGGTCGTACCGCGGCGAAACTGTGCCGGCGGCGCCCGACCCGGAGCGCAGCGCCAAGCTGCGCACGCTGACGCATGTGCTGTATGCGCTGTACGCGGTGAGCTGGCTTACCGGCGGCGCAACCGCGCTGATCGCGGCGATCATCGGTTTCATCAAGCGCGACGACGCGGCCGGCACCCCCTACGAGGCGCATATCGAGTGGCAACTGCACACCTTCATCTGGGCGTTGATCTGGGGCGGTCTCGGCTTTGTGCTGATGGTTTTGGTGGTCGGGGTCTTGATCTGGTGGGCGGCCGGCGTATGGGTGTTGTACCGGATCATCAAGGGCTGGCTGTACCTTTACGACAATAAGCCGCTGCCGCTGAAACGCCGCGCGACGGCTTCACGAGATACGATATGAGCGACCAAGCATCCCACCCGAGCGGTCAGCGCGACCACGACCCGGACTGTCTGTTCTGCAAGATCGCCGCAGGTGAAATTCCGAGTAAGAAAGTCCACGAAGAC
>Ga0310811_10003074_pt1 | contig 20984 bp, 20 predicted proteins | sample YCmetagenome_FD_207642 | JGI IMG/M metagenome (GOLD analysis project Ga0310811, IMG submission 207642) | Soil microbial communities from experimental microcosm in Duke University, North Carolina, United States - YC | ecosystem: Engineered > Artificial ecosystem > Soil microcosm > Unclassified ...
TGATCGAAGACCTACGGCATCCACGCATGAAACGGAACGATGCCCTTCCGGATGAGCGCGGCGACGACGAGCAACCACATGCCCGTCGTTTCCCACACGGTGTGCTGTGCGGCTGGACTGACGAGCAACGCCACGCCTGCCGCAAACAGCAGCGTCGATAACCCGAGATAGACCGCCACCACCCGCCGCTGGTAATGGTGAGCGGGATCGGAGAGTGCGGACAGAAACGTCCAGAGCGACGCAGCAGACAATACGAGGAGCACGATCGCGCTCTCGGTCAGGAACGATGCCAGCGTCAGCAGCGTGGCGAGGGCCGTTCGCCGCAGGCCGTCGCGGTCGAGTGCGGCGCGCGGTGTCACTGCCACGGTGAGCAGCCACAGGCCGGCGGCAAAGGGCAGGAGTGCCGACGAGAGCGTGTCGACACGAATGATGTTTTCTCCGTCAGGGATTCCGGTGAGCGCCGACGTGTGGATCGCGTAGTGACGCAATGCCGGCGAGACGAGGGCCGCCAGCGCCGCCACCAACATCAGAAGCGCCGCGGCGACTGAAATCCTGCGCAAGCGCTCTACCTCCAGATGCAGAAAGGAGGCGCCGAGCGCAAGCGCCGGCATGGCAACAAGGCCGGCCAGCCAGAGAGCGGCTTCACTCATCCCGATCCTCTGCATCGATGGCGGCGGCCCGGTTCACGGGGAGAACAGCCTCGCACAGCCATTCATCGACACGCGTCAGTAGGCGCGTAAGCCTCATGAACGGTTCGACTACCCATCGATCGAGCGCGCTGTCAAGAAAACCGCGTTCGAGCGCCGCGAGAAACAGCCGCTGCCGGACACGATCGGACGGCAGCATCGCGACGCCGTCCGGATGGTTGCCGTGGCGACCGATCGTCTCCTCCAGGCCGTGCAGATCGTGGAGCACGTTCGGAGCGCTGAGGAACTGCAGCAGCCTGAAGCAGGCGTGCCCCGCCAGGTGCACGAATGCGATGGTGTACCAGCCGATCGCGATCTCCAGCACGATGAGACCGACCTGCGTCAGAGACGCGTAGGCCAGCGAGGACTTCACGTCGCTCTGCACCAGCGTGGTGACGGCTGCAAACAGTGCCGTCGCGGCGCCAAGTACGCCCACGAGCAAGCGGGCGGCCGGCGCCTGCTCGAGCAGCGGCGCCGCGCGCAGCAGCAGGAAACATCCGGCGTGAATCGACAACGAACCGTAGTAGACGGCGCTCGACGGCGTAGGTCCCTCCATCGCTCGCGGCAGCCAGCTCGAGAACGGCAGCAGTGCGCTCTTGCACGCGACCGCGATAATCAGAAGGATCGCGATGATGGTCGCGTTGCCAACCGTCACACCTGCAGCGGACGCTGAACCGCCGAACAGCAGCGCCACACTGTCGGTGCCGGCCACGTGCCGCAGCAGAACCGCCGCAGAAAGCATGGCCGCGTCGCCGATTCGGTAGACCGAGACGACGCGGAACGCGTTCGCGACGGCCGCAGGCCGCTCGTGGAAGAACGCCACCAGCAGGGCCGAGCTGAGGCCGACCAGTTCCCATCCGACAAAAAGCACCGCCACATTGCCGGCGAGCGCAACCAGCAGGATGCCGCTGACGAACATCGCCAGCAGCACGAAGTAGCGGTTGTAACCGCGCTCGCGGTGCAGATATCGATTCGAAAACGCCGCGACGACGCCGGCGATCGCAGCGGACAACGCCGCGAACGCCAACGAAAGGCGATCGACAAGGAATTCGATCGCGATGCCACCCTCGTGTGACGCCGACCACGCGCCATACGACAAGGGATACGCGGTGTTTCCCGTTCCATATGCCGCCAGCGCGAGCAGCAGTGCGGCGCACGCTATCGTCATCGCACTGGCGGCGAGCGGACCGGTCCATCGCTCGCTGAGCGGCCGATCGAGGAGCGACGCGATGCCGAGCGAGACGAACAGCAGCATCGGCGAGGCGACGCCGACCAGCACCAGCACGGTGAGTGGGACGTTCATCGTCATGCGGGCGCACGCGAGGGCTGCCCGGCCGCAATTTCTGCCGGGGGGACGAAACCCCGTTTGCCCTGATACCACGCCGACGATTCACCCGCGATGAGAGGGAGCGGCTGGTGTGAAGTGTGGGCAACGAATCCGTTAGACCGCAGCTCCCGTAGGACCTCGGATTCCGGGTCCAGGGCTGCCAACCATAACCAGCGATTGCGCACCAGTCGCTCGATGTCCGGGTTCGCCTCCACGACACGAGAGAGGCGATCCGGCGTCGCTTCAACGACGATCGCCAGACGTGCGGGCTCGTGGATCTCGACCATCTGCCACGGGAGTCCGGTGCGCAGATCGCTTTGCGCCCCGTCCATCACGCCCAGCAGCGCGGTGACGTTGTGCGGCAACTTGGTGCCGCAGCCGTAGCCGGTCGGGTCGACGTAGCTGAAGTAGTACTCGAGGTTGATTCCCGCGACGACCGGCACGACCGCCGCCATGATGCGTGCGAGGATGGCGCCGTCCGCGTCGCGCGACGGATCGTAGGAGACGAGAAAGGCTCTGCGGTCGAGGAAGATTCCTCGCGTTCGCCTGCGCCGGCCGATGATGCAGAATGCGTTGGTCGCGTGCCCGTACTCGGGGCGCGGCTGCGCCAGATCGTTGGCGCGCCCTTGTACGTGCGCGAGTGCCGCGGCCGGGGGATACCACAGCGGAACGCCGTCAAACCGACGGCAGCGCTCGTGCGCTTCGCGCCGCCGCGCCGCATCGATCGCGTCTATCGCGCGGTGGAACACGTCGCGCGACGCTTCCGGGATCAGGTCCTCGTCAAAGAACGTGACCTCGTTGTTGCAGGTGTTGCGCTGCGCGCCGACAAACCAGGTCGCGCCGTCGATCGATAGTCCCTCACGGGCAAGCGACTGCCGCACGCGCGGATCGTTGGCCATCTGCGCGAACGAGCGTGCGTTCGGGCCGCCTCGCCCGCCGCCGCACGCCCCGCAATCGTGAGCCGATTCATGCGGATTGTTCAGGCTCACCGAGCCATGCCCGATGACGAGGACAAGTGGCGACATGCGATCGCCAAGGCCGGTGTCCTCGAGGACGCGCCGCACGATGTCGGCCATCTCGCGGACGGTAAAGCCCGAGTACTTGCCAATAGGCGGCGGCTCGTCGGTCCGCTCGACCTGCAGCCGCGTGCGCGATGCGGCCATCGTCGTGGTCTGGAGACGACGCCACCTGGAAGACAGCCACGGGAACACGACGCGAAAGACGAGCGGCACGAGCGCCAGCCACCCGAATGCCATCAGTACGGCACCATGCATCGGCAGCCGGCTTCCGCGATGCACGTTGTAGCCAAGGAACCCTGCCGCCCGCCGGCGCAGATGCCGCGTCCGTTCGATGAGATGGTCGCTGTCCTCCTGGATTTCGGCGACGTAATGCTCGGGACGGATGGCGACTGGACACAGCGGTCGCGGATGCGCGTCGGTGAGGCCCTCGTGGTACATCGCCACGTTGAAAAAACCGGCGGTGCCGAACGTTTCACAGGCCGGGTCGACTTCCTCGAGATGCCGGCGAAACGATTCCTCGCGCTCGTCGAGGCAGAAGAGAGCCTGGAAAGCGGGTGTTTGTGGAAGCGGCTGCGGCCGATGCTGGACGAGTGCGTCGTACAAGCGATAACGGATCGCCCGCTCGAACGCCTGATGCAGAATGCGCCGACGACGGAGCCCATTCAGTTCCTGCAGTTCGGCCTCGAGCGCGGAAACGTCGCCTACCGTCCACTGTTGAACGATCGACGCGTCGAGCCCGCAGAGTTGCGCGACGTGGAACAGCGGCCACGCTCGTTCAACGGGCGAGGGGGTCGAGGGCGCGCGAAGTTCACCGGCCAGCCAGGCCCGAAGGTTGGGCACTCCGCCGCGGAAGGAAAGCTGCCGGGCAGCGCCTTCGAGGGCGGCGCGCTCGAACAGAAGGCGGACCGCCAGATATCCCCGCAGGGTCACCGTGAGATCGCGGGCGGGCACGCGGTCCGGCCGTTCCTCGATCTGACGCACGATGCCGGCCCAGCCCCGAAGGGCGAGCAACTCGGCCCCGAGGTATTGCGCATGCTCGTCCTCGTCTACGCCGAGACAAGCAAGGGAATGCGCGATCGAATCGAGGGCGCCGCGAGCCGCGGCGCGCTCTTCTGCAACGATTTGCGGCAGCGTTTGTGCCCAGCGGCCGCATCGGGCCGCGAGCGACGAGCGATAGATCTCCAGAAAGCAGCCATGGATGCCGCGCTCTCGCTCCGGCATCGGCCACTGCGTGAGCCCCTGATCGAGGTAGCCGGCGAGAAATCTAATGAGCGGCGGATGGATCCACGCGTCGGTGTCGATGCCGCGCACGGCCAGCAGCCAGTCGCGATGGCGAATCGGCGTCGGCACTAACCGGCTCGGTTGGGGTGCTGTGCCTGTCACCGCGTCGAGGCACGCCTGCCACAGCCGCTGCACCGCCAGCCGCGCGCCCTCCCCGCGACCGTTCATGTCTCGCAGCGCAGCGAACGCCGAGCGCGCCCCGGCCGGAACGTCGGTGCGGAATCGCGAGAGCGCGTCGGTTTCCTCGAGAATCCACCGTAGCTCACGGCCGGCGGCGGCGGGGATGCCGTGGAGCACGAGGGCGCGCCACAGGTCGAGGCGCGACACCGCGTTCGCGATCGGTTCCGCGCCGCGCGGGCCGAGCTGCTCCGCGAGGAGCGCATCGACATCGGCCGCACGGATGCGGCCGTCGGCAAGCTTGTCGCGGTAGCGGGGCTCCGCGAGGTAGGGCTCGCGCTCCAGCTCGATGGCGGCCTGTTCGACCGCCTGCTCGAACGGCAGGTGCTCGAAGGCATGCAGCGTGTTGTGGTGAATGAAGATGCTGATCGGGCCCTGCGCCGGCAGCAGGTTGGCGAGACGATCGATCACACCCGTCACGTCGCGGCCCGTCGATCCGGCATCGTGGCGCATCAACTAGTTGATAATATATTAATATTAATATATTGTCTTTCACGCATGCCACAGAAGCGTGACGGCCGGCGCCCCGGGCACGCCGCCGCCGGCGAGCTGCAGGCGTTCAAGGCGCAGTTTTTTCGCGCGCTCGCGCACCCGACGCGCATCCGCATGCTGGAAATCCTCGTCGCTGGAGAACGCACGGTGCAGCAGCTGCAGGAAGATCTGGCGCTCGACCAGCCGCTCGTGTCGCAGCAGCTCGCCGTGCTCCGCCATCAGGGCATCGTGCTGGCGCGCAAGGAAGGCCTGTCCGTCCGCTATGCGCTGCGCGACCCGCTCGTCGGCGCACTGCTCGACGTGGCGCGTCGCATTTTCGACAACCGCCTCGGCACTTCACAAGGACTGCTGCGCGCGCTACGCCGCGAACGGCGCGGATAGGGACAGTCCACCTCACGTCCATGGCGAGATTTATGCGCTACGGCATGCTGCCGTGCCCCAGCTGACGGCACGTTGAGAGCGGTCAGGCTGTGCGAGTCGGATCGCCGCGCCGCGGCGAGTAGAGCCGCTGGAACATCGTTTGACCTTTTTCCCGCGGAGGCATTTCACCATGCGACGACTCATCTCATCACTCATCATCGCCGCCTTCTGCGCATCAGGCAGTGCGGCCTTTGCCCAGTTCGGGGCCGTCAAGGACACCGCGAAGAAGGCGGGCAGTGCGACCAAGGAAGCGGGAAAGGCGACAGCCGATGTCACGAAGGACGCGGCAAAAACGACCGGCAAAGGCGCCAAGAAGATCGGGACTGAAGCAAACGATGTGGTCCAGACCACCTACACCTGCACGGATGGCACGAAGGACAAAGCGACGGTCAAGGAGAACGCCTGCCGAGAACACGGCGGCGTGAAGCCCGAGAAGACCGTCAAACGCTGATGCCGCCTTCGGCGCCGACAGCCGCGCCGGCGCGCGCCTCCCGCGCCAGCAAGGCAATGGCGACCAGCACGACGGCGAGGCTGGAGACGGCAAGCGAATAACGGACGCCGATGACGGTGCCGAGCAGGCCGACCATCAGGCCGCTGCCCGCACGCAGCCCAAGCATCGCCATGGTGAACAGGCCGACGACGCGGCCGCGGATGTGCGGCGGAGCGAGCAGCTGCACCAGCGTTTGCGACATCGACTGGAAGGCGATGTTGAAGACGCCTGCCAGCACCAGCAGCGCCAGAGCAGTCGGATAGCTGTGCGTCAACGGAAACAGCCCCATCGTCACGCCCCACAACCCTGCTGATACGACCGCCGTTTGAACGGTCGGCGTGGAAAAGTTTGCGGTCTCCAGCAACAGCACACCGATGACCGCGCCCACGGCATCTGCGGCGAGCAGCATCGTGTAGCGTGTGCCCGTTTCATCGGCACCGAGAAAATTCGCATATTCGGGCATCTGGGCCTGGAATGCATTGCCGACGAAGAACGAAGTGACCCCGGCGATGACCACCATCGCCATGATGCGCTGCTCTGAACGGACGGTTGCAAAGACGTTCCAAGCGTCGGCCAAGCCGAATGGCTGCGTCTTGCGACCAGCGCCGCGTGCGGCATGTCCGGTGTACGGGAAGCGCGTCAGCAGAATCGTGAACGGCAGATAGATCAGGACGTTGGCGAGCAGGCCCCACGCGGGTCCGAGCATCAGCATCAAGCCACCGCCGACCGCCGGACCCAGCAGAATCGACAAGTAACGGCTGCTGGCGTTCAGCCGGATCGCGCTCGGCAGATCCTCGGGCGGCACCATGTCGTGGATGATCAGCTGCGTGGCGGGCGCGCCAATAACGCCGGCGAAGCCGTGGACGATGAGCAGCACGACTGCATGCCACATCTGCAGCTTCCCGGCGAGGAAGAGCAATCCCCACGACAGCGATGCGAGCATGAAGAGCGCCTGCGAGATTTGAATCAGCCGACGGCAGTCGTGGCGATCCGCGAGCGCGCCGGTGTAGAGCGAGAACAGCAGAAACGGCACCCAGTGACTGATCACCGCAAAGCCGCCAAGCGCCGCCGAGTGAAACGTCTGGAACATCACCCAATAGCTGATGACGTGCTCGATGTTGTCGGCCATCATCGACATCGTGCTGAGGGTGAAATAGCGGCGGTAGGCGGGAATACGAAGGGCGGCGAAGCGAGGAGGCGCGGCGGGATGTGAGGACATGAACGATCTACTATGCCATGCCGCGCCAAACGGGCGACGCAGGCGGTCGTTGAGGACTACGCGTTAGCGAGCGCCGCCGCGGCCCGGCGGTCTGGGAGCGTCGGGCTCGTTGTAGTTCATGAACTGGTAACGGATGCGATTGCCGTTGTCGTCGAGCCATCCGAGCGACTGCTGAAAAATCAGCGGCGCCGGGTAGCCTTTCGGGACGGTCGCTTCCGCGATGACCAGCCGGTTGTCGTGCATGTAAATGGAGGCGTAGGTGCGCGACTGATCGGCGTTGCTGGTGAACTGCAGCTGCATGCCCGCGACGAGGTCGGCGAAGTTCGCGAACATGTTTGTCACCTTGCCGTCCTTCTCCAGATACTTCGAGGCCGCAAAGACCACGCCGCTGCGCACGTCCGTCTTCCAGTAGCCGGGACCGTATTCGTGCACGGCGAGATCGAGCGCGGGCAGGGTTCGAGATCGCTCGCAGAGCAGGCGCTCAACCGGGTTGTAGTCCACGACGGTGACGGCGTAGCGTCCCGAACCCTGTCGACCCGTATAGACATGTGTCGGCAGGATGGCGCCGTACTGCGACGTCCATGTTGTGTCGCTGATCTGCGGGCGGCCCGGGAACGTGATCGTGAAGTGATCCTCGCGGCTCGCAAATTCGCTCCATTGGTCGTCGTTCGACGGCGCAACCATTGTGGCGGCCGGTGGGCGTGCAACCGTTCGCGGAAGCGTCGCCGCGACTTTGAGCGTCTTGCTCTCGATGCCGGTCGCATCCGTAACGCGCACCTGCACGTCGCATTTCTCGGCGCCGAGGTCGGGAACCGGCGCGCGGATGACTCCGCCGTTCACCTTGCTCCTGACGGCACCCGCAATCGGTTCGCCGCCGCAGTCCGCCGTGAACCAGAGGTACGGCGACTCGCCCAGATCGTTGGCCGCATCGGCGACGTTCAACCGGAATTCGGCTGACGGCTGATTCGCTTGCGGCGGCACCACCCGCAGATCAGAAATAGCCGGCGCGTGCGTCGAGATTGCAATCGGCACCGGCGCCGTCCGGTTTGTCGGCAGCAGCAACACCAGCGAGCGGTCTCCGGGCACTGCGTCCTGCGCAACGTCGAGCGTGATTTCCCACCAGCCGATGTTCTGCTCACTGCCGCTGCCCGTCCCTCTGATTTCGGAGACCGTCACGCCAGCCGACGGTGATATCTCGGCCGTCTGAACTCTGGCTGGACTCGGCACCGCGACGTTGATGACTGTCGTCTGGCCGCGCGATGCATGCCGCGGGTAGACACTCTCGACCCGGAGCGGCTGCGGCGCATTTTGCGCAAGCGCTGAAGCAGCGATCAACACGATTCCGGCGGTCGCGCACACCAAGCGGTGCTGCATTTCGTATCCCTTTCGGAATCTGACGAAGGAAGTCTCTACAGACGCTCGGCTGTTGTCAACGCACCGTGACCGCCTGTGGCATTTGGAGCTTGGAACTGGAACTTGGAGCTTGGAACTTGGAGCTTGCTATTGTGTAGGTATGCCGCGGCTTGTCGCCCTTGTGCTCCTCGTGCCCATGCTGGCCGCACCCGCTGCACAGGAACGGCCGCTGCCGGATTACCAGTCCTTCGCGGCCGAGGTCAAGAAGCATCTCGCCACCGACGAAGAGCGGCAGAGCGGATACATGTTCATCGAGCGGCGAACGGATCAACGGCTTGACGGCAATGGCCGGGTGAAGAGCGCGGAGGTCAAGGTCTTCGAGGTGTACCCCGGTCTGCCGGGCGAAGAGCGGTATCAGCGCCTCATCGAAGAAGATGGAAAGCCGGTGCCGCCATCGAAGTTGGCCGAGCGCGACCTGCAGCGGCGCAAACAGGTCGAGGACTATGCCCGGAAAATGGCGAACGCCGGCGATCGCCGCAAGCAGGAACAGCAGGTCGAGAAGGAGCGCAGCCACTACGGCGCCGCTATCGACGATCTGTTCCGCATCTACGACATCCAGATGATCCGACGCGAGGCGATCGACGGACACGACGCGATTCTCGCGACGCTCACACCGAAGCGCTCGGTCAAACCGCAGACGAAGGACGGCGACATCATGCGCCACTTCAAGGCGCGTGCGTGGGTGAGCGAGGCCGACTACGAGCTGGTGCGTGTCGAAATCGAAGCGATTGACGACTTGTCCGTCGGTCTCGGCCTGCTGGCGCGCATCCACAAGGGGACGACCGCCACGTATCAGCGCCGCAAGGTGAACGACGAGGTCTGGCTGCCCGCGCAGGTGACGTGGACGGCTACGGCGCGGGTGTTGTTGCTGAAAAGCCTGCGTGTGCGCGGAATCGCGGAATTTTCCGGTTACCGCAAGTTCACGGTCGACACCTCGACTACCTACGCAACTCCTCCATCCTGAGCGTCAGTCTCGCGCGACGCTCGCGACGGTCTTGTCGACGAGCAGCAGGAACGCGCGAATCGCCTTCTCGAGATGTTCTTCCGGCGTGTCCTCTTCCTTGCAATGTGACAGGCCGCGCGCCGAGTAGGCGAACAGCATCACGACGGGCATGAGCGGCACCATTTCCGCCGCATCGTGCAGCGGCCCCGACGGCAGCTTCGGCGCATCTCCGGTGGCTTCACGGACTGCTTCTTCGCAGAGTTGCAGCAGATGCGGGTCGAAAGGCCGCGGCTCGATGCGGAACAGCGGCCGCCATTCGACCGAGACGTTGTTCTCAGCCGCAAACCGCCGTGACGCCTCCTGCGCCTCCCGCAGCATCTGCGCGAGCACGTTCGCATCGAGCGCGCGCTGATCGATCGACATCTCGCATACGCCTGGGACAGCCGTGACGATTCCAGGCTCGACCTTCACGACACCGCAGGTGCACACCACGCCCGCACCCGGCTTCGAATGCCGACGCGCGATCTCGCGGCATTCGAGCGCGGTGGAGGCAGCGGCCAGAAAGGCATCGCGTCGCATCGCGATCGGCGTCGATCCGGAATGCGCGGCCTGCCCGACGAACCTGAGCATGTGCCGCTCGAGTCCGAATGTGCCAAGCACCACGCCGGCCGACTTATTCATCGACTCGAGCACCGGACCCTGCTCGATGTGCATTTCAAGGTAGGCCTTCGCCTCGATCTGTCCGAGCTCCCGCCGCGCATTCAGCATCGCCTCGAGCGTCACGCCGTTCTGGCGTAACGCGTCTTCCAGTCTGGTGCCTTCCGCGTCCCGCAGCTCGCGCACTTCATCAACATTCAGGCGGCCCGCTGCTGCCGACGAGCCGAGCAGGCTCTTACCGAAGCGCGCGCCTTCTTCGTCGGCCCAATCGACAAGGCGCAGCGTCACCGGCGGCTTCGAACCGCGAGCGTGGCGGCTCAGCGCCTCCAACGCGACCATCACGCCCAGCGTTCCATCCAGCCAGCCGCCATTCGGGACCGAGTCGAGATGGCCGCCGATGATGACCGTTCGCTCCGAGCTTCCGGGCAGCGTAATCCAGTTGTTGCCCGCTGAATCCGCCACCGGCGCGAGCCCCAGCGGTGCGACTTTGCCCGCCAGCCACTCGCGCGCCTGCCGCCATACGGGACCCCAGGCGACACGCTGCGCGCCGGCAGGCGTCGACGTGAGCGCTGCCAGCTCGCGCAGGTTTGCGATCACCGTGCGCGCGCTCTGACGTAATGTGTCCGTGGTCTCCGTTTGCATGACGCGAGAGGATTTCATACTAGTCTTTTCGAGGGAAATGTTTTTCGAAGACATTGAAGTTGGAGCGATGGTGCGCGTCGGCACTTACCGCATGGATGCCGATGAGATGGTGAACTACGCGCGCAAGTGGGATCCGTTGCCGGTGCATACCGACGACGCTGCGGCACGGCAGACGATGTTTGGAGGGTTGACGGCGTCAGGCTCCCATACCACGGCGGTGCGGGTGCTGCTGATGCATCGTGTGCCGATTCAGGAGGGGCTGATCGGCGCCGCCGGATGGGATGAAGTGCGATTCCATCAACCGGTGCGTCCCGGCGACGAACTGTCGCTTGAAGTGACGTGGGCTGACAAGCGGCAGTCCGCCTCGAAACCTGATCGCGGCATCGTCACCGCGCTGATGAAGCTGGTGAATCAGAGGAACGAAGTCGTCTTGACCCAGCGCACAACGATCTTCATGCGCCTTAGAAATCCATGAGCGTCGACGTTACGACGGACGGATCGGTCACGACGGTGACCCTCAATCGCCCCCAGGTGATGAATGCGTTCGATGAGGCGGTCGCCGCACGGATCGCCGACGCTGTGGGCGCCGCCGCAGACGATGCATCGTGCCGCGTCATCGTGATCACCGGAGCCGGCCGCGGTTTCTGTGCGGGTGCGGATCTCGGCTGCCTGCGAGAGATTGTTGCCACGCACGATCACGAACGTGCGCGCGACCTGGTCAGCAGCGGCGCACGCATCGTGCAGACGATCGTGTCCGCACCCAAGCCCGTCATTGCGGCGGTGAACGGGGCAGCGGCGGGAGGCGGAGCAAGCCTTGCACTTGCGTGCGACATTCGCATCGCGTCCTCGGACGCATCCCTCGGCGCGGTTTTCACCCGCATCGGCTTGCAGCCTGACCTCGGCGCAACCTATTTGCTGCCTTTGCTGGCGGGTTTCGGCAGAGCGATGGAGCTCGTGCTTACCGGAGAAATGATTCAGGCACCGGAAGCGCACCGTATCGGTTTGTTCAACCGGGTTGTCGCGGCCGACGCACTTCTCGATGAAGCCTATGCGGTGGCGCGGGCGTTGGCGCGGCAAAGTCCGGCAGCGCTGGCGCGTACGAAGAGTTCCATGCACGCTGCGATCGGCGGCATCCTGAACGACGCGCTCGCGCGCGAACTCAAGCAACAACTGGCGCTCGTCGACACCGAGGAAGTCCGCGAGGCGCTGTTCAGAAAGTCGAAATCAGCTCGATAATCGCATCCGCAGACGCGACGACCCCGTATCCCGAATTTCCCAGCGCCACTATCGTCGACTCTCCGGACTTCACGCCGACGATGTCCTCGGGCACGGGCACGAACTGTGTTGCGATGCCGATGATGCGCAAGCGGTTGGTGCGCGAGAGCTGCACGACTGGCCCGCCGCTGTTGCCGTGGTTGACCGGCGCGTCGATGATGATCGTTTTCAGCGTTGCGTTCAGCCCGGCAACGATGCCGGCGCGCACCAGCGGCCTCGAGGTGTCGATCTGCGAGAACCCTGCGACACCAACGGACGGGTACCCGAACATGAAAATCTGGCTGGAGATGTCGACGTCCGAGTAGCGAGTCAGATACTCGAACGGCGCGACGATGATGCCGCCCTTCGATTTCTCGCTGACGACCACACCAGGCGTGGTGTCGAGGCGCTCGGGCCGCAGGGTGCCGAGTCGGATGACGGCGACGTCGCGGCGATCGTCTGTGCGAATCTGCCGATCGCCTTGCAGCTGCGGGGCATTGACGCGCATCACCGTCACCGCCGTTTCCTTGACGTCTTTGCTGAGGGCGCGAAGCGTGAACTCCGGCGCGTTCAGCTGGCCGGTGGCCTGATCGAAGACGACGTGGCGCGCGGTGACGAGGAACAGCTCGCGCTCGCGCCTGACGAAGAAACCGGTGCCGCCGCCGTTTGCCACGGCGATCTGCACCGGATACGCCAGGTTATCCTCTGGCAGGTAAGCCTGGGCGCGTGCGAGCACCGGCACAACGACGAGCGTCGCGATGATCGCGAGGTGTGCGCGGGCCATGCGGCAATCTAACACCGAACCTTCCCCTGCACGCTGCGCTACAGCGATTTCAGATATTCGATGATGGCGGCGCGCTCCGCCGCGGAGAACTCGGGGCCGATCACACCGTTGCCGCGTGGGGCGTTCTTGAAGCGATGCCCTTGATTCGAATTTCCGGGCATGGTCGTGTCAAACAATGTCGCACCTGGAATCTCGCTGCCGTCATAGCCAACCTTCACGGGATCGTATTGCTTGCTGCCCATCCAGAATTTCGCCGGCCGCGCGTTGTCATCGGGAGAGAGCAGCGCTTCAAGAGTCGGCACCGATCCATTGTGAAGGTAAGGAGCGGCTGCCCAGATGCCGTTGAGAGGACGCGCCTTGTAGATCAACTCGTCGCGGACGCGGGGATCGCGCGGGTCGCGGCCACCGGCCCAACGCAGGCGCTCTTCCGCGGCGGTGATGTTCTGCTGACGGAAGAAGCGATCGGCGATGCCGGTGGTGACGAGATCGAGTCCCGTTGCCGCTGACACGACGCCCTTGCCCAGATCACCCGTCTCGGCCTTCCGGTTCCTGAAGTCCTCCGCTTCGTGCCGATCGGTTCCGACGTAGTCGATTTCGACATCCGACACCTTCAGGTACCAATTGCCGGCTCCGTTCTTCCACCAGTACTTCGACTCGTAACCCTCCTCGGAGGAGGCGGTATGAAGGTCGGCAAGCACTTCGTCGCGCGGCGGCAGGTGGCACTGCTGGCAGCGTTGCTTGTAGAGCGCTGCTCCAGCAGCGACCTTTTGCTGATCGAGCGGCGGGAAGACGGCAGGCCACTTCGGCGATGCGAGTCCCTGAAACGGCGCCGGCCCTGCCAGCAGCTCTTCGATCGAGCGCAGGCCGCGCAGGTTGACGGAGTTGTCGAAGTTCGCGGCGTCGCGTCCGTACAGCTTCAACGAGGCGCGAACGCCAAGTGCCTCGCCGATGTTGCGCGCCAGTGGATCCGCGATGGACGAGTTGTACTGCACCCACGTAAACCAGGATGCGTCCCAGATTTGCGGGAAGCGGACTGGCGCGTTCGCCACCGCGTAGTTGGCGTCGATGTTCGTGTCCGCGGCAAACACCTGGTTGCCGATGCGCGTGAGCGCGTCGGTCCGCATGAACCCAGCCGGGTTGTCGTAGATGTGGCCGGCGTTCGTGACGTCGAGCTGGTGGCGCGCGGCGGCTAGGTAGGCATCGAGCTGCCGCTTCAGTTCGGCCTTCTGTTCGGCCGTCGCGTTCGGCCCGAGCACGCGTTGCTCGAAACGTCCGTACCTGCCGACGCTCATCGGGAACGTGTCGGTGAAGGCAAGCGCAAGGCCGAGCGCCTTCTGGAAGGCGGCAATCTCGATCATCGCAGGCGCGCCGTCAATCTGCACGGCGTACTTGTCGTAGTAGAGCTCGCCACTGTGACAGGCGGCGCACGTCAGACCGACGACCGAGTAAGCGCGCTTGTCATCCGGATCGACGTAGTCGCGATCGATGGCGAACCCGACAGGCAGGCCGTCGGGGTTTACGGCGTCTTTGTGGCTTGGCATGAAGCCGAAGCGATTCAAATACGCCGGATCGGCGAACAGTCCGCAACCCGCCGGCGAAAAGCATGGTTGTTCGAGCGCGCGAAACCAATCCGCTGGCAGCAGACGCGTCCCTTGCGAGGTGTGATGGAACTGATGCCGCTGCTGCTCGGTCCAGCGTTGATCGACCGTGATGACTTCGGGCGGCCGTTGGTAATCGGGAACGACGACGCGGTACTGGTCAAGCTTGGAGCCGAAATACGGCGTTCCCGCCATGACGGCGATGACACCAGAGATTAGTGCGATGTGGGTCTTTTTCATGGCGACCTGTTTCACGACGGGAGGGCGGACATCGTATTACGTTCCCTGCACGGTGATGTCACAGAGGTGCACGAAAAAAATGCCGCGGCAGCCGGGCGCTTGCGGACGGCATTCGCGCATGCGAATGTGGATGACTACCGTGGAATCGAAGCTCCGCCACCGGGCGCTCGCCTGGGTACTCCCGCTTTGTCTTGTCGCTGCGTGCGGCTCGAACCCGTCGGCGCCATCGGCGGCGTCCGAGACGCTGCGGCGTGTTGTCGTCCTCGGCGACAGCCTGGCCGTGACGCCATCGATGGGCGAGAGCTTCCCCGCGGTGCTCGCGGCACGAATCTCCACGAACAGCCTTCCGTGGACAGTAACGAACACCGGTGTCAGCGGTGACACGACAGCCGATGGCATGAGCCGCTATCTGTCATTGCTGCAGAGCGACGTCGGCGTGATGGTCCTGGAGCTCGGTGCGAACGACGGTCTGCAGGGAGTCGACGTTGCCACCATGGAGCGCAATCTGAACGCGATGGTGGAAGCGGCGCAGTCGCACGGAGTCCGGGTGCTGTTGTGCGGTATGGAAACGCCGCCGCTGCGCAGCCTCAGCTACTCGGTGGCGTTTCACGACGTGTTCCCGCGCGTCGCTCGCCGCTACAACATTCCGCTCGTGCCGTTCCTGCTCACCGGCGTCGCGCTGATCCCCGAGATGAACGGGCCTGACGGTATACACCCGAACGCCGCGGGCGCGCGCCGCATCGCCGACAACGTCTGGCCGTACCTGGAGCCGCTGTTGCACGCTAGCGCCGCGTCTGCGGCTACGCGGTAGCGGGAACGCCGACGGGCTCGCCGGCGGGAATCGCTGCGGGGAGCAGGCCAAGCTTCACGCTTGGAAACATCCCGAGCCGTACATCCAGCTTCAGTCCTCTGAATCCGAGATCCACGAGTTGGCCGCGAAAGTTCGAAGCCGTCAGCAGCCCTTCCAGCACGATCTTCACGGTCTGATTGTTCTGATGCGACGCAATCAGCTCCTTGATGAGGTCGTGCTCGAGTGCATCGACTGAGCCGGTCAACGCGGCTGAAATCTCGGGCGGCATTCCGAGCTTCACCGATACGTCGCTGATCCCCAGACCGAGCCCGCGAAGCGTCGGCACGAGTTCGTTGAACTCGGCGAGTACACGCTGTCCTTTGTCGACGGCAATCTTCGCCGCCTGCGATTTCAACAGCTGCAACAACATGGTCAGACCTCCCCCTTCTGACAACGATGCGGGGGAGCTTCCCGATCAGGCCATCGCGCGGTGGGGAGGTCAGTTATACCCGAGCAAACTCTGCCGCGCCAACGGTTGTTGACGGCGGAGGTGCATTCACCGTGCAGTTCCGTGAACGGCCGAACGATTCCTGGCGAGACGTTCGTCGACCAGCGTGACGATCTCGTCGAGCGTGGCCGACTGCTGACCCTGCTGCTTCGCGATACGGCGAACGAGGCAATCCACGCGCTCGATGTGCTCGGCGCCGCCAAACAGCGCGCGCGCGGCCGATGACGGCTTGCCAAGACCTTCCGCAGCCTTCGCATACTTCTCGAACGGCACCAGGTCCTCGTCGTCCGCGCCCAGACCATGACACAGCGTCGACACCCAATCGTAGACGCCGCGCGACTGCGCCACGTCGCCGTGCACCGCGTCGCGGATGGGGATCATCTCGTCGCGCTTGATGCAGCGGTAGTTGCCGGCGATGAGCATCGGCCATTTCGCCAGCGGCACAAACACCGAGTCGTGCACCTTCAGTTTGACGGGGATTTCGATTCCCTCGTAGCGCGCGGCCTCGATATCGGTTTCGAGGTTGCGCAGTATCTGCGTTGCGGCCTCGCCGTCGAAGCGCGCGGCTTTGAAGTTCGTCGGCAGTCCGACCTGCAGCACGTTCTTTGGCTGATCGGGCGGACGGAACGCCTGCGGATCGGGACTGGCCAGCGTCACCATCGACGGATCGAAATCCTTCCAGACAACGGGATCCGCGTAGCACCCCTCGAGTCCGTCAGTGGAGAGGCCTGGGATCCGCTTGAGATATGGAAGCGGGGGCATGTTCATGATCGCGAGGCACGGCTTGCGTGACCTGGCGACGCGACCCGTCAGCTCGCGTACGCCGGCCGCGCCGTACTGCGCCTCCTGCATGCCGAGGACGACCAAATCGAATGCAGCCGGATCAACAGCATCCGGCGTCGCCGCCGATAGCGCACCCGGCAGCTTCTTCGATGGAATGTCCAGCAGGCCCTCGCGCCCCTTGATCGGCAGGCGGACAATCGTGCCTTCGCGATTGATGAGATCCGCGGTTCCTTTCGTGCACACAAGCGTCACGGCATGTCCGGCCATCAGGAGCTTCGTGCCGAAGAGCGAGCCGTACGACGCGCCGAGGATCAGGACGTTGTATTTCACTAGATCGCTCCTTGTCGGCGCGCCGTCTCAATGTCGGCGTCGTTGAGACCGACCACCCCGCGAAGTACCTCCTCCGTGTGCTCGCCGAGCAGCGGCGAGCGGCGGACGTCGGCAGGCGAGTCCGACAGCTTGATCGGGTTGCCGACGGTGAGGTACTTGCCGCGCTTGGGATGATCGACTTCGACGACCGTGCCCGTCGCACGCAGCGCCGGCTCCTCGGCCAGCTCCTTCATCGAGAGAATCGGCCCGCACGGCACGTTCAACGGGTTGAGGATGTCCATGATCTCCATCTTCGTCTTGGTCATCGTCCACTTCTCGATTTCGGAGAAGACGTGCATCAGACGCGGGAGACGCGCATCGGGTGTGTTGAAGTTCGGATCTTCGAGCCAGTCTTCGTGTCCGATCACCTTGGCGAGTGTCGGGAACGCCTGTGCCTGCGCGATCATATAGATATAAGCGTCAGGGTCCGTTTCCCACCCTTTGCACTTGACGATCCAGCCCGGGTGCCCGCCGCCTGACGCGTTGCCGGCGCGCGGCACCGCGTCGCCGAACTTGCCGTTCGGATACTGCGGATATTCCTTCAGCGGCCCGTGCTTGAGACGCTGCTGATCGCGCAGCTTGACACGGCACAGATTGAGCACCGCGTCCTGCATCGCGCAGGTGACGCGCTGGCCGCGGCCCGTCTTCTCGCGCTGGAAGAGCGCGGCAAGAATGCCGGCGACGAGGTGAATGCCGGTTCCCGAATCGCCGATCTGCGCGCCGGTGACGAGTGGGACGCTGTCGATTTCACCGGTTGTCGATGCCGCGCCGCCGGTACACTGCGCGACGTTCTCGTAGACTTTGCAATCCTCGAACGGCCCCGGACCGAATCCCTTCACCGAGGCGTAGATCATCCGCGGATTGATCTTCTGAATGGTTTCCCAGGGAAAGCCCATGCGGTCGATGGCGCCCGGCGCGAAGTTCTCGACCATTACGTCGCACTCCTCGATGAGCTTCGTGAAGATCTTCTTGCCCATTTCGGTCTTCGGGTTCAGCGTAATGCCGCGTTTGTTGGCGTTCAGCATCGTGAAGTAGAGGCTGTCGACGCCCGGAATATCGCGCAGCTGCCCACGCGTCGGATCGCCTTCACCCGGTCGCTCGACCTTGATTACATCCGCGCCGAACCACGCCAGAATCTGCGTGCAGGTCGGGCCCGACTGCACATGCGTCATATCCAGAACACGAACTCCGTCCAGGGCTTTCCCCATGCTCTCTGTTCCTCTTTATTGATTAGGTCCGAACTCTGAATTGTATTCTCAGCCCGAGTATTTTGAGAATCCGCCGGGCTCGGTATTGTGCTTGCACCGCCGTCCGGCGCGATGCCTCGGCTATTTCGCGTCCTCTCTGTGCTCGCCGCCGTCCTCGCTCTTCGTGGGGCGCCGCTGCGTGCACAGGATTCGCGCGCGGCGGGTCTGAAGGCCGCCGTTGAACGCGCGCTGGCGAATACGCCCGCAAACTTCGAGCGTCTGCTCGCACCGAAGCAATCCGGTGTACGCGTGCAGCGGGTCGACGTGCAAGCGACGTCGCCGACGTCTGAGCGAATTGTCATCGATCTCAGCCAGCGGGCGTTGACGTACGAACCGTCCGGCAATATCGAGCCGCTGCTCGAGACAATCGTTCATGCAACGGCCGCGAGTGTGGGCGCCAAACCGCTCGTCAGCTATCGGTTCACGATTGACGGTCTGCCGCTCGAACAATTTCTTCCGCGAGTTGAGATGCGGTCGTCGCGACCGTTCCGCTCGCTCGCAGAAGGCGGAGCGGTCGTCGTCAGCCCGGGCCACGGCCTTTACTGGGACGAAGCGCTCGGGGCGTGGCACCTGCAGCGGCCGCGCATTCAGGGCATCGTCGAGGATCTGGTGAACTGGGACATCGCGCGATACGTGCGTGACGAACTGCTGGCGGCAAACATCAACGCACAGATGGCACGGTATACCGAGCGCGACGCGGTCGCGGGGCCTTCCGGCAGTCCGCGATGGCAGGAGGCCGCGAAGTACTTCATCCAGATGCTTGGCGCACCTGATGACATCTGGAACTACGGCGCGAACGATTACGCGCGCGACATCAACGCGCGGCCGTTTTACTCGAACTGGATCGATGCTGCTGCCGTCGTATCCGTCCACAACAACGGCGGACAGGAGAGCGGCACCGAGACGTGGTTCGACGACACCAATGGGTGGCAGGAGGAAAGCCACCGCCTCGCCGAGATTGTTCAGCGCCATGTCGTATCGGCGATCCGCACCCGTTACAACGGCAACTGGATCGATCGCGGGTTGCGCAGCTGCGATGGCTGCAAGGGCGAAACGCGCCTTGCTCTACGTCCTGCGGTGATCGTCGAGGTTGCCTATATGGATACGCTGAGCCCCGACAACGATGCGCTGCACGACGACGCGTTCAAACGCATCGTCGCACAGGCGATTCGCGACGCGACTGCAGAGTGGGTCTACCGCTGAAGGTGATGGTCGTCGTTGAGCAGGCGCGGAGCGTCGCTCTCGACGCATTTCGGCGACTCTTCCAGCGACTCAGTTGACGGCCGGAGCAGCCGCGCGGGCATGACCCACGGCTTCGCGAGCACGTTCGGGTCCTGTACGGTGGCCTGCCATACGAGGTTGTCGCCGTCCTTCCACAGACGCTCGACGACATGCATCGCGTCGGTGTGGAAGTAGCCGTCCTCACCAAACCACGTGTCGTCGCCGAACCCCGTGACATCGACGACGAATACGTCGCCTTCCCACTTGCCGACTGAATCGCCGTAGGCGGATGGATTCGGGTACTGACGATGCGGCCGGCCGTCGGTCGGAATGACGCGGTACGGATCGCCAGAGATGTCTTCGTAGAGAAAGATCGTCTCCTTCGGCAGCTGCACGATCTTCCGCGGCGGTCCGATGCGCGGCACGCCGGGCCTGCCGCAATAGAACACTGGATCGGTGCGGCTCTCGTGGTCCTCGAGGTCCTTCACCCTGGCAAGATGCTCCTGTTTGTACTCCGGCCGCGGCGTGGATGGTTGCACGCCCTTCACCTTGCTGGCATCGCCGTGGCGCGCGCTCTGATCGATCTGCTGGAGGGTCACCTGTCCGTTGACTTCCTTCTTCAGCGCGGCCGGCGCCCGATCGATCGCATAGCTCCAGACACCGCTCAAGTCAGGATGACGCGCCTGCTGCGCGAGGACGAAGCCCGGGATCAGAAACGCAGATGCGACGATTGCAAACAACCTCTTCTTCATAGACGCCTCATTTCGGCTCGTTGCCGTTCACGAGTTCGTACGAGGTGCCGTCCGGCAGCTTGATCTTCTGCATGTAGCCGTACAGCGATCCGTCGCGCGCCTTCACGCATTCCACGGTGATCTGCTGCCCGATCGCCTTCGCCAGGTCGGCGCGCGCCAGGCCGACGCTCTTGTACCAGGACGGCGGATTGCTCTCCAGTCGCCACTGCGCGACTTTCCCGCCTTCATTCGCTTCCATCGCCAGCACGATGTGAGGGTTGACCCAATCCACGCGTGTCAGCGTGCCGGTCACGGAGACGCGCTTCGACATGTCGAAGATCGCTGACGGCGAGTGATGGGCCTGGAGAGACGCGGCTGAAGACACAGCGAAAAGGATGAAGGCAGCCGCGGCAACCGGGTGTCTCACGGGAGTCCTCCTTGGGGCCGAATTGGCGCGACTATAGCATCCGCCGCCGCGCGGCGCCACAATCGCTTCGGCGCGATAGCTGGCCCCATGGTGTGGTTCAGATTTTACGGCCAACTCAACGACTTCCTGCCGGCGCAGTGGCGCTACGGCCGCTTCGCGCGGCTGCTGCACGCTCCTGCCTCGGTGAAGGACGTCATCGAATCGCTCGGCGTGCCGCATCCGGAAGTAGACGTCATCACCGCAAACGGAGAAGCCATCGACTTCAC
>Ga0310811_10003075_pt1 | contig 20978 bp, 20 predicted proteins | sample YCmetagenome_FD_207642 | JGI IMG/M metagenome (GOLD analysis project Ga0310811, IMG submission 207642) | Soil microbial communities from experimental microcosm in Duke University, North Carolina, United States - YC | ecosystem: Engineered > Artificial ecosystem > Soil microcosm > Unclassified ...
GGTTCCTGGAAAATGTAGGCGATCTCGCCGCCGCGGATCTTGCGGAGGTCGCGGGGCTTCATCTTCAGCACATCCACGCCCTTCCACAGGATCTCGCCCTTGGTGAATTTCGCCGGCGGCTGGGGCAGGAGCCGGGTGAGGGCGAGCGCGGTCACGCTCTTGCCGCTGCCGCTCTCGCCCACGATTGCGAGCGTGGAGCCGTGCTCGAGCTTGAAGGAGGAATCAATGACGGCGTCGGTCCGGCCGTGGGCCGTCTCGAAGGCGATGGAGAGGTCTTTGACTTCGAGCAGCGGCGGGTTCATTGCATTTTGACGTGGGATTTCGGATCGAAGGCCTCACGCACGCCTTCGCCGATGAAGGTAGCGAGCATCAGGGTCAGAAACAATGCCGCAACGGCGGAAGTCGCGACCCATGGCGCGTCGAGATTTTGCAGTCCCTGGGACATCATCTCGCCCCAGGAAGGCGTCGGTGGTTGCAGGCCGAAGCCGAGGTAGTCCAGCGCCGTAAGCGAGGAGATACCGGCCACGAGCATGAACGGCAGCAGGGTGATCACCGGCGTCATCGCATTCGGAAGAATCTGGCGGAAAATGATGCGGATATTTCCGGCGCCAAGCCCGCGCGCGGCGAGGACGAAGGGCTGTTCGCGGAGCTTATAGAACTCGCCACGCATGTAGTAGGAGAGCGTGATCCACTCGAAGAGCGCCATCACGAAAAGAATGATGCCGAAGCTCTGCCCGTAGATCGAGCTGAGCAGGATGACGACGTACAGGATGGGGAGGCCGGACCAGATCTCGATGAGCCGCTGGATGATGAGGTCCATCTTGCCGCCGAAGTAGCCCTGCACGCCGCCGACGATGATGCCGATGACGCAACTGATCGCCGCCAGCGAGAGCGCGAAGACCATGCAGATGCGAAAGCCGTAGATCAATCGCGCGAGGACGTCCCGGGCGGTATTGTCGGTGCCGAGCAGATGCTGGAGCGAGGGGTGATGGGGTGGCGCGCCGTCGAGATCGAGGTAGGGGTGCAGCGGGTCGTGCGGGATCGGGGGAAGGAGCATCCAGCCGCCCCTGGCCTTGAATTCCGGATCGGTGCGGAGGGCGAGGTAGTCGGCCTCGGTGCCGTAGGGACCGCCGAAGGTCTTCGCGGAATAGAACTTCAGCGTCGGGAAATAGGTGTGTCCCTCGTAGCGGAGGATGAGCGGATGGTCGTTGACGAGCTGCTCGCTGAAGAGCGAGAGAACGAACGCCGTTCCCAGGATCAGGAACGACCACCACGCGCGCTTGATCGAGCGGAACTTCCGCAGACGGCTTTTCGTGAGCGGGGAGAACATCAGTCGAAGCGGATGCGCGGATCAACCGCGACGTAGATGATGTCGCTGAGCAGGCGGCCCAGCATGACGAGCAGGCTGCTCAGGATGATGATCCCCAGGACGACATTGTAGTCGCGGCCGATCATCGAGTTGTAAAACAGCATGCCCATGCCATCGATGTCGAAGACCCGCTCGATGAGCAGGGCGCTCGTGAAGAAGACGGCCAGCAGCGAGCCGATACCCGTGGCGATGGGGATGAGGGCGTTGCGGAAGGCCTGCCGCCAGACCGCGGTCTGGAAAGAGTATCCCTTCGCCATCGCGGTACGCATGTAGTCCTTGTTCAGCTCCTCGAGGACGGAGTTCTTCATCAGGAGGGTGAGGAACGCGAAATCGCCGATCACGTAGCAGAAGACCGGGAGGATCATGTGATGGAGGAAGTCGAGCACCTGCGCGGGGCGCGAGAGGCTCTCCCAGTTGTCGGAGACGATATTCCCGATCGGGAACCAACTGAAGTAGCTGCCGCCGGCAAAAAAGATGATGAGCATGATCCCGAGCGCGTAGCCGGGGATCACGTAGCCGGCGAAGACGAGGACGGAGGAAAACGTGTCGCCCCAGCTGCCATTCGTCATCGCCTTGCGCACGCCCAGCGGGATCGAGATGGAATAGGAAATGAAGAACGAAACGAGGCCGAAGAAGAGGGAGATCGGCATCTTGCTCAGGATGACCTGCAGGACGGGCTGCTGGTACACGTAGGAATTGCCGAAGTCGCCGCGGCAGATATTCCCGAGCCAGGTGAAATAGCGGACATAGGCGGGCTTATCGAAGCCGAAGTAGGCCTTGATGTTGGCCACCTCCTCGGCCGAGATGCCATGGCTGCCGGGGCGCGAGGCTGCGGCGTGGCTGACCTTGGAGATGATCTCCTCGACCGGGCCGCCCGGCACGAACTGCACGAGCGCGAAACAAACGAGACTGATGCCGAGCAGGGTGGGAATGATGAGCAGGAGCCGCCGCAGGATGTAGGCGCTCATTCTTCCGGATAAACGACCTCGGCGGGTGGCTTCGGAAGGGCGGTGCCATTCTTCATGGCCTGGGCCAGGGCGGCGTCCTTTGCGGGATCGTACCACCAGTAAACGAGGGCCGCGTCCTCCTTGTTGAACTTGTCGAGGACGTACGGCGGCGTGCCGAATTTATTCCAGTAGAGGAGGCGATTCTTGGCGTTCTGCCACATCAGGACGAACGGATTGATCGCGAGCAGGCGGGCGTCGATCTGCTTCAGGATCTCGTTCCGCTTCTCGATATCCATCTCGGTCTTCTGCTGCTCGATGAGCCGGTCGATCTCCGCATCCTTGACCGCGGTGACGTTGTTCGTGGCGATCTGGTCGGCGGTCTTGGACGACCACTGCGCCTCGGGGTCGCGCAGGCGGGAGGCGCCCCAGTTCGTCCAGCACATGTCGAAGTCGTGGGTATCCACGCGCTTTTGGAAGGTGGACATCGAGATGACGTCGATCTTCGCGTCGATGCCGATGGATTTCAGCGATTGCAGGTAGATGTTGAGATGGCGCAGCTCCGAGCCGTCATTGTGCATGATCGTGAAGGCAAACGGCTGGCCGTCTTTTTGAAGGACGCCGTTGGCTCCGACGGTCCAGCCCGCGTCTTTCAGCAGGGCGCGCGCTTTCTCGGGATCGTATTTCACCAGCGGGACCGCGGGGTTCTGGTTATTCGGGTAGAGGTCGGGATAGTACGAGTTCAGCAGGAAGTACTGATTGAACATCAGCTTCTCGTTCATGAGCTCGCGATTGAAGAGAAGGGCGAGGGCCTCGCGGACCTTGGGATCCTGGAAGAGCGGGCGCTGCAGGTTGATCGCCATCCCCTGGAAGGCCTTTGGCTCCTTGTTGGCCACCGTCTGGCGGACGATCCAGTTCTTTTGAACCTGAGGGAGATTTGGAGTCTTCTCGACCCAGATGGACGCGGTGTACATCGGGAGCAGATCGAGACCGCCGGACTTGAAGAGTTCGAGCGCCTTGTTGCGATCCTCCATGGATTTAAAGAGGAGATAATCGAAGTTGTATTTGCCGACGTTGAACTGCTTGGCGCGGCCCCACCAGTCGCCGCGGCGCTTGAGCTGGATCGAGCGGTTGGTCTTGATCTCTCCCAGCTGGTAAGGGCCGCTGACCACGGGGAACTCGAAGTTCTGCTTGTTGAAGTCGAGGTCCTTCCACGCATGCTTGGGAAAGGCGATCATGCCCGCCGCGGCCCAGAAGTTCGCCCAATGCGCCTCCTTGGCCGTGATGCGGAGGGTGAGGGGATCCACGATCTCGGGTCGGCTGAACCGCGACAGATCCACGCGGAACAGCGACGTGAGATTTTTCGGGTTCATGATCGTGTCGTAATAGAACTGCACGTCCTCGGCGGTGACCGGCTGCCCATCGCTCCATTTGGCCAGGGGGTCGATGTGGAAGGTGTAGGTCTTTTTATCGGGCGAGACCTCCCACGATTTGGCAAGGATGCCGACCGGCTCGTCCTTGGTGGGGTGGAGCGTCACGAGCGGCTCGAACATCAATCCGGAGACGCTCATCGAGAAGCTGTTGTAATCGAGCCACATGTTCAGTGACTTCGGATAACCGCCCGCCCAGGTCGTGAAGGTGCCCCCCTTCAGCGCGGCCGGCACTGCGATCGGGTCAGTCTCACCACCGGCTTCCACCTGCACGGGAACGTCTTTGATCGCGGAGCCCGAACTCTCGGTCGGTGAGGAATTCTGCTTGCCGCAGCCAGCGAGGAGGAGGACGACCGAGACGGGAAGAGCAAGGCGTTTGATCATGAGTAGCGATGTGGGCCGTTAGGCGATGGGCGGAAGCTAGCACGCCGCCGCGAATGTGAAAACAGTCTCTTGGGCCACGAAAAGGGGTTGCCGAAAAAGGAGCTGGTTCCGGTTGTCGGCCTGCGCCGGGTATGCTTCACTGTTTGATTCGCAATATGAACGTCGTCGTAGAAAACAAACCCAACTGCATTTCCACGCTCCGAGTCGAGCTCGAGCCCGAACGCGTCGAGCGCGAGTGGAAGGTAGTGGCCAGTCAATTTCAGAAAATGGCGCGCCTGCCCGGCTATCGTCCCGGCAAGGCCCCTCAGGCCCTCATCGATCGCAAATTCAGCGCGGACATCCGCGAGGAGCTCACGAACAAGCTGCTCCGCACTGCGATGAACGAGGCCATCGAGCAGAAAAAGCTCAATGTGCTGACCGTCTCGAAGGTCGAAGACGTCGAGATCACGCAGGACAAGACGATGCATTTCACGGCCACGGTCGTCACAGCGCCGGAGTTCGAACTGCCCGACTACTCGAACATCGAACTCGAGCTCGCGAAGCGCCCGGTGGGCGATGCCGAGGTCGAGAATGCCCTGACCGGCATCGCCGAGCAGCATGCGGACTTTGAAACTGTCGAGGGCCGCGCGCTCGAGATGGGCGATTTCGCCGTCATCACCTACGCCGGTACGGTCGACGGCAAGCCGTTGGCGGAAGCGGTGGAGAATTGCCCTCCGCTCCTCGCCGGCAAGCCGAATTGGTGGATCCGTCTCTCGCCGGACACGCTCGCCCCAGGGTTCAGCGAAGCCCTGGTCGGCCTCGCCATCGGAGAGACGCGTGAATTCACGCTCGATATCCCCGAGGACTTTCCGTTCCCGGACGTGCGTGGCAAGAAGCTCACCTACACGGCGACGCTGCACGAGATCCGCAATCGTGTGCTCCCTGCGATCGACGATGCCTTCGCCTCGAAGCTCGACCCGGGCAAGACGATCGCCGAGGTGCGCGAGCGCCTGAAGATCGAACTCGAGAAACAGGCCGTGAACGAATTCGAAAACGCCAAGCGCAACGGTGCGCTCCAGCAACTGTTCACGAAATTCCAGTGCGAGCTGCCCACCCACCTCGTGAACAACGAGATGAGCGGCATCATGCGCGAGATCGTGCAGGAGAACCAGGGACGTGGCGTCAGCGAGGAGGAACTCAAGTCCCATGAGGACGAAATCATGGGCGCCGCCAAGCAGGGTGCGACCGAGCGCGTGCGCTCGATGTTCCTGCTGATGCGCATCGCCGAGAAGGAGAACCTCAAGGTGACCGAGCAGGACATCATCTTCCACGTCACGCAGCTCGCGTCGCGGTATCAGATCCCGGTGCCGAAACTCATCAAGGACCTGCAGAAGCGCAACGCGTTCGGGCAGATCCGCGAGCAGCTTCTTTCGGGTAAGGCCCTTGATTTCATCGCCTCCAATGTTACGGTGCGCGAGCCTGCAACCCAGGCCTAAAAATCCTATGGTAAACTCTTATCTCGTTCCCACTGTCGTCGAGCAAACCGGCCGCGGCGAGCGGGCGATGGACATCTACTCCCGCCTGCTGAAAGACCGTATCATCTTCATCGGCACAGGGATCGACGATCACGTCGCGAACATCGTCATCGCGCAGATGCTCTTCCTGCAGATGGAAGATCCGAAGAAGGACATCAGCATCTACATCAACTCCCCGGGCGGGTCGGTGACGGCCGGTCTGGCGATTTATGACACGATGCAATTCGTGACCTGCGACGTGACGACCTACTGCATGGGGATCGCCGCCAGCATGGGCGCGGTGCTCCTTTGCGCGGGAACGAAGGGTAAGCGATACGCGCTGCCGAACTCCGATATCATGATCCACCAAGTCTCCGGCGGTGCACAGGGGCAGGCCAGCGACGTCGAGCGACAGGTGGAGTTCATGTACAAGCTCAAGCGGCGCTTGAACGGCATCCTCTCAAAGCACACGGGTAAATCCGTCGACCAGGTGAACCTCGACGCGGATCGCGACAACTACATGACCGCCGATGAGGCGATGGCCTACGGTCTCGTGGATCACGTCGTCCAGTCGCGCAAGGACACGACCGAGCTTCTCGCCGGGAAAGTCGGCGACGTCAAAGCAGCCGAGTAGCATTCGATGGCCCGGCCTTCCAATCTGACGATGTGCTCTTTCTGCGGGAAGAGCCATGCCGAGGTGCGCAAGCTCATTGCGGGGCCGGGCGTCTACATCTGCGACAGTTGCATCACGGTCTGCAAAGGCATTCTCGACAAGGAGATCGGTGACGACTCCCGCCGGCAGAGCGCGGCCATCCGCGTCCAGAAGCCGGTGGAAATCCGCCGTGAGCTCGATCAGCACGTGATCGGGCAGGAGATCGCCAAGAAGGTGCTCTCCGTTGCCGTGCACAACCACTACAAGCGCATCATCCAGGACTCGTCGCCCGATGGGTTGCGGATCGACGCGCTGGCAGAGGTCGAGATCGAGAAAAGCAACATCCTGCTGGTCGGCCCCACGGGCTCCGGCAAGACGCTGCTCGCCCGCACGCTCGCACGAGTGCTCGACGTACCCTTCTGCATCGCGGATGCCACGACCATCACCGAGGCCGGCTATGTCGGCGAGGATGTCGAGAATATCGTCCTGCGCCTGCTCCAGGCGGCGGACTACGACGTGAAGCGCGCCGAGATGGGCATCGTCTACATTGACGAGATCGACAAGATCGGCCGCAAGACCGACAACGTAAGCATCACCCGCGATGTTTCTGGTGAAGGCGTCCAGCAGGCCCTGCTCAAGATTCTCGAGGGTACGGTTTGCAATGTTCCGCCCCAAGGGGGACGCAAGCACCCTCAACAAGAGTACATCCAGGTCAATACAAGCCGCATCCTGTTCATCTGCGGCGGAGCTTTCGTGGGTCTCGATAAAATCATCGATCGGCGACTCGGCGGCAAGGCGATGGGCTTTCATGTCCGGGACTCGGGAGGCATCGAGGCGGCCGGGCGGGGAGCCACACAGGGTGTCGAGCCCGAGGATCTCCTATCCTTTGGTCTGATTCCCGAATTCATCGGACGCCTGCCGGTCGTCACGGCTCTCGATCCTCTCACCGAGGATGAGTTGATGCTCATCCTGACCGAGCCCAAGAATGCCATGGTGAAGCAGTACTCGAAGCTGATGGCCATGGACGGAGTCGGGCTGACGGTCACGAAAGACGCGCTCCGCGCCTTGGCGGCGGAAGCCGTGAAGAAGGGTACCGGAGCGAGGGCTCTACGGGCCATGATGGAGCGCATCATGCTCGACATCATGTACGAGGCGCCGAGCCGTGAGGATATCGCGGAAGTAACGGTCAATCGTGCCGTGGTCGAGGGGAAGCGTTCGCCGCTGATCCGCCGCAAGCAGGATAAAAACGCGGCCTGAGCCGGGTAGATATGGGTGTTTCGCGAAGCGGGAGTTTCGCCTACCTTTTCGAGCGGTTTCCATCGTTCACGCAAACCTTCTGTTTCCGGGAGGTTCTGGAGATGCGTCGGCAGGGGGTCGAGGCGCCAATCTGGTCGATCCGAAATCCTCGCGATGAGCCTAATCAGGATTTTCCTGCCGAACTGGACGGATTAACTGAATATCTTCCGGACTCGTTCAGCGACGTCCTGCAAAGTGACCGGATGTTCCGCCGTCAGGCTCGTAAATCGATCGGAGAGCTTTGCAAAATCTGGGACGGGGAAGGGGAGAAGCGACGGGTTTACGAGGCCCTCTGGCTGCTTCCTCATTTGCGGGAACAGGGCATTTCCCACGTCCATACGCACTTCGCCGGTACCGCTGCGAGGACGGCCTTCTGGCTGAAGAAGCTAGGGAATATCCGCTACAGTTTTACCGCGCACGCGAACGATATTTTCTGCGACGAGCCGCACGAGCGGCTGGATATGCTGATCAAGAATGCGGAGTGCGTGGTTACGGTTAGTGACTTCAGTAGGAAATATTTATGTGATAATTTTACGAAATACTCTTCGAAAGTATTTCGAGTTTACAACGGCATTTATCCCAGCCGTTTTCAACTGAGCCATTCCAGCCCTGACCGACCGCTCATCGTTGCCATCGGCCGCTATATCGAGAAGAAAGGCTTTGGCGATTTGATCGCAGCTTGCCGGAAGTTGGGTGACAGAAATTTTGATTGCGTGATCGTTGGTGAAGGACCGCTGGAGCAGTCATTGCGGGACGCCGCAGCGGGGGACTCTCGCATCCAGATTGCCGGTCCGAAATGTGAGGCTGGGATTATCGAGCTGCTCGCCCGGGCCACGGTCTTGGTGCTTCCCTGTGTGGATGAGACTGGCGGCGGGAAAGATAATTTGCCAACCGTAATCATGGAAGCGATGGCGGCCGGGTTGCCGGTGATCTCGACCCCGGTGGCGGGCGTACCGGAAATGGTCGCGGATGGAGAAACGGGCTATCTGGTTCCTCCACGCGATCCTGAGAGTCTGGCCGGGCGACTGACCGAACTTCTGGATCATCCGGAACGTGCTTTGGAGATGGGCCGCGCGGGCCGTCGCGTGTGCGAGGAGAAGTTTGCGACCGAACGCACGACCGCGCAATTGCGCGAAATTCTTTCCCAATATCGAGCTTTCGAGCCGGTCGAGGTTTTACCTCCGGCTCCTTCGGGGTGGGCCCAGCGTCTTTTTGGAAAGTAATCCCTGTATGGAAGTCGAGATTGCCGCTGTGGAGTTGCCGTCTGTTTGGGCGGGGCTGGATTCACCGATCGAGGTGGATGTTGGCTGCCACCGGGGCACCTTTCTGGTCGCGATGGCCAAGCTTTATCCGGAGCAACGGTTCCTGGGGATTGAGCGGCAGCCCAGCCGGGTCGAGAGATGTCTCAAGAAGATCGCCCGGCTGAATCTCTCGAACGCGCATGCCGTACAGGGAGAGGGGCTGACGATGCTGCGTGAGCTGGAACTGCGCGCTCGGGTCATCCATGTGTCCTTTCCGGATCCGTGGCCGAAGCGCCGGCATCACATCCGGCGGATGGTGAATGCCGACTTCCTGGCCGAAGCCTGGCCGGTGATCGAGCCGGGAGGCGTGCTGCGATTGATGACGGACGATGAGTCCTATTTCTCGGCCATGAAGCAGGCTGCCCTCGCGTGCCCGGGATTCGAGCCCGTGGACTGGGAGGATGGGCGCACCTACCCTCCGACGGAATTTCAGATGAAGTTCGAATCGAAGCCGGTCTATCGGCTCGCCTTGCGGCGGTGCGATTCGACGAGCTCGGAATAAAAGCCCTCGAGCGCGGAAATCGCGTTGCGCTGTTCGAATTTATGCCGGACCGATCGGGCTGCGGCCGCGCTCATCGCGGTGTAGCGCGAGGGATCCGAGGCGAGGGCTTCCAGGGAATCGGCGAGGGCGCTCGCATCGTTCTCCGGGGTGAGGAGGCCGGAGATCTGATTTTCCACCGCCTCGGGAATGCCGCCGTGGAGCGTGGCAACCACGGGCAAGCCGGTGGCCATGGCCTCGAGCATGGAGTTCGGCACGCCTTCCTGATCCAGCTTCTCCGTCGTGCAACTGGGGTGAAGAAAAATGTGCGAGGATTCGTAGAGGGCGCGAAGCTGGTCCTGGGATTGAAAACCCAGGAAGCGAACCGCCGGGGCAACACCCAACTCGCCGGCCAGGGATTCCAACTGCGGTCGCAGCGGGCCGTCGCCGGCGATGGAGAATGTGGCCAGCGGATGGGCGGCGTGGAAGCTGGCAAAGGCGCGAAGGGCGTCCGGGATGCCTTTTTTCTCGATGAGACGAGAGGCCTGGACGAGGCGCCAGGCTCCATCGGCCGGTACGCGGCGCTCCTGGAAGGGGAAGGCATCGAGAGGGATGCCCGTGCGATTGATCCGGATTTTGGAGGGATCGCATCCGCGGTCGATCAGGCGCTGGGCGAGGGATTCGCTGCGCGCGAGGACCATCGGCAGCACGTCCAGCAGGGTGCGGAAGCGCTCGTCGTATCCGGGGTCGTTGGGGCGCGGCATGATATCCATGCCGTGAAAGGATACCAGCGCGGGGCCGTTCCAGTTGCGGATGAAGGGCAGCAGATGCACGCCGGTGTGGCCGAAATAGACGTGCAGCAGGTCTGCCTGGCGCCGCTGCAGCACCGAGGCGAGCAGATCGTACTCGCCGCGGTAGAAAATCGGCTCCATGCGGCGCAGATATTTTTTGTGAAAGCGCGCGAGGAAATTGATGCGCGGCCGTGGCAGGACCTCGATGGCGTCGAAGGGGAAACGCTCCGCCTCCTGCCGTTCCTTGGTCATGATGAAGGTGTCGAACGCCCGCAGGCCGGTGACCTGCCGGTAAATGTGGAGCATTTCCGGCTTGAGAAAAGTGGTGCAGTAGCTGGCGACGACGGGCATTGGCAGGAGGGAGAGCATACAACGCCGGGCGGCGGAAGCGGCGAGAGGAATTTTGCGCCGTTTTCAGGTGGGTGGGGTTCAATTGCTGGTGGCTGTGGTCGTTGCGGAAGAGTATGAATCCTTGATGGCGGAGGCCTCTGCGGAGCAGGAAGATCTAGAGTTGATGGCGCGCGTGCGCCTTGGGGACTCCGACGCGTTCGCCTCGCTCGTCGAGCGGCACCAGCACCGCGTCGTCGGGACGGTCACCCGGATGCTTGGCTCCGCCAATGAGGCGGAGGATCTCGCGCAGCAGGTCTTCGTGCGCATCTGGAAGAGCGCTGCGCGCTGGGAGCCGAATGCCAAGTTTACGACCTGGCTGATGACGATCACTCGCAATCTCGTCTTCAACGAGGTGCGCCGGAAGAGCCGCGCCCGCATGGTGCCGCTCGAGGAGCCGGACGATCATCGCCCGGCGAGAGAGTACGCGGATGCCACCGTGGTGTCGCCGGACAACGCCCTGGCGGCGCAGGAGCTGAGTGGCGCCATCGATGCCGCGATCCAATCGCTCGCCGAGCAGCCGCGCATGGCGCTCATCCTGCGGCGCTACGAGGAGATGTCGTACGAGGAGATCGCGGACGTCCTCGGCACGACCGTGCCCGCGGTCAAGAGCATGCTTTTCCGCGCACGTTCGGAATTGAAAGTACGTCTCGCCGCATGGCTGGACGAATCGCCTTGAGCGGAACGCTCCGGGCTCGCAAAGTCAGCGGATGCCCAAACCCGACGAACAGGTCCTCGTTGTCCGCCGCAGCCTTTTTGACCAGCTTGGAAGCTTCCAGGGATTTTGCGCCGACGCACCACGCTATCTCGAGATCTTCCTGAAGAAGGAGAATAATTTTTTCTCTCCCAGATCGAGCGCGGAGACGGATCCCTCGCTGAAGCAGATCATTCCCTATGCCGTGTTCACGCACCAGGGCCGTATCTTGCGCTATGTGCGAGGCGGGAAGTCCGGCGAGAAACGTCTGGTGGCCAAGGCGTCGATCGGGATCGGCGGGCACATCAATGACGCGGACGAGGGACTCTTTGCGTTCAACGAGGATGCCTATCGCATCGCCGTCGAGCGGGAGATCAACGAGGAATTGAAGCTAGGAGGCTCCTTCACGGATCGTGTCGTTGGCTTGATCAATGACGATTCGAACGAAGTCGGCCAGGTACACCTCGGCATCGTCCATCTCGTGGAGTTGGAGTCGGACGATGTGAAGCCGGGTGAGGCGGCAATCGCAAAACTGGAATTCGTGAGTCTCGAGACGCTTATCGCGGAGAGCGAGAATCTCGAGACGTGGTCACAAATTGTCGTCCGACACTGGGCGGACTTCAGCCGGTCTTAGGCCGTTTCAGATTTGATCTTCCGTGGGTCGATAGGAAAATTCCGGCACCAAAGAGGGCCCGCAGCCGCGAGCCCATAGTCTGGATGGGAAGGGGCGAGGCTCCCGCCGAGCCGACTTTTTCCAAGGCAAAATTTATTGCCGCGCGGGGATAGCCCCCAGAAAGAATGGGCCGATCAGGAATCAGCCTGTCCTCGGCCTGCCCACCAAAAGAGCCCGCATCAGGCCCTTCCAGATCTCTAACTAAAGACTATCAACTCTCAACTGGCCCCAAAGAAAATGCCCTTAGTGGCCGGTCCAGTTCGTCAGCCACTTGGCGACGGTCACGTCGTCCTGGGCATTGTCCGCGCCGATGTTCTTTTTGCCTTTGGACCAAAGGTCGAAAAAATTGACTCCACTGCGGAAATCCTGCCCCGGGAACTGGTAATGGTAGGGATTGCCAAAGGGATCCTGTAGGACGGTGGCGTTTTTTAGCTTCGTTTCGTAGCTCGCGGTCGGAGTGTTGGTGACCGGTAGCATGTTCGCTGGGATCTCGTAATAGACCTTCGTCTTTGCGTCACCCGGGTCGCGATTGAGCACGTTCAGCAGGACGAGCGAGGAGGCGTCCGAGCCATTGGCCTTGGTTCCATTCTTGTCCTCGGCCGGATAGCTGCCGTAGTCAGTCTTGTAAGCCTCCAGCGCGCTTGATAGCGCCTGGATCTCGCCCTGGGCTCGCGCGTTGCCCGCCTTTTCCTGGATGAAACCAGAGGTGGTGAGGAGCAGGCCGGCCAGAATCGCGATGATCGCGATGACGGTCAGCAACTCGATGAGCGAGAACGCAGCGCGAGAACGCTGGCCGGAGAGGGAAACGGCTTTCGGCTTCATAAAAATTTTCGACGGAAAGACTACGATCCGCCTGCGCCACCCTGGAGACCGCTGATGATGCTGATCAGAGGCAGGAAGAGCGCCACGACGATGGTGCCCACGACCACGGCCAGGAAAACGATCATGATCGGCTCGAGGAGCGAGGTGAGACCGGTGACGGCCGTGTCGACTTCGTCGTCGTAGACTTCGGCAATCTTCAGAAGCATTTCCGGCAATTGGCCGGTTTCCTCACCGACGTCGATCATGCTGATGACCATGGGCGGGAAGACGCCGCTGGCCTCGAGCGGGGTGACGACGGATTCACCTTCCTTGACGGCGTCGTGGACCTTCGTGATCGCGTCCGCGATGATGACGTTGCCGGCGGTTTCACGAGTGATCGTGAGCGCCTGAAGGATCGGCACACCGCTGGTGACCAGGGTGCCGAGCGTACGGCTGAAGCGGGAGATCGCGCTTTTGCGGGTGAGATCGCCGAACAGCGGGGCGCGCAGCTTTACCAGATCGATCATGCGCAGGCCCTTCGGGGTACGCTCGATGAGCTTGTAGGCGATGACGACCACGATTCCGACCGCAATGATGCCGATCAGATTGTTCTTAACGAGATTACTCGCTCCGATGACGAACTGCGTGAGCGCCGGGAGCGGCTTGCCGTTGAGCATGTCGGCGAAGATCGCCTCGAACTTCGGCACGATGAAAACGAGCAGGAACGAGAGAATCGCGATGGCGATACAGAGAACGATGAGCGGGTAGAACATCGCGGCGATGACCTTGTTCTTGATCTTCTGCGCTTTTTCCTGGAATTCCGCGAGACGCAGCAGAACAAGCTCGAGCACACCGCCGAGCTCGCCGGCTTTCACCATGTTCACGTAGAGCTTATTGAAAATCTTGGGATGGACCGAGAGGCCATCGGAGAACGTGCTGCCGCCCTGGACGGCTTCCGCGAGCTGGGTGATCGTCGAGCGAAGGACGATGTCTTTTTCCTGTTTCGCGAGCACGGTGAGGCTGCGGAGGAGGGGAAGACCCGCGTCGATGAGCGTCGCGAGCTGGCGGGTGAAGATCATCAAGACCTTGCCCTTGACCGACTGGCGCTTGAAGAGGGAGAAGCCGGCGCCTTTGGCTGCCGGGGCGCCCGGGGCCTTCGAGACCGATTTCGCGGCCTTCGCCTTGGAGGCTTTGCTTTCGACATCGACCGATTTCGGGAAATATCCGGCCTGTCGAAGGGCGCCGACCGCCTCATTCTGGGAGGCGGCTTCGATGACACCGGTGACCTGCTGTCCACGCGCATCGAGCGCGACGTAAGTAAAGTTTGGCATGGTTTCTGAGAGGAATGAAAACGTCCCAGATAAAATCTCCAAGCTACGGATAAAGTCCAGAAAAGAACTTGGGCAATTTTATCAACGCAGCCAAAGATTTTCCTTTTGCTCGTGGCCGACCGTGGTCGCGGGGCCGTGCCCGGGGAAAACCCGGGTCGCGGCGGGCAGGGAAAAGATTTTTTCGCGGATGCCCGAGACGAGGAGATCGTGGTCTCCGCCCGGCAGGTCCCAGCGCCCTATCCCGCTCCGAAAGAGCACATCGCCGCCGAAAAGCAGACCATCCTGCTTCAGGTGGAAGCACAGGCTGCCCGGGCAATGGCCCGGGACCTCGAGCACCTTGAAATGAACTCCGGCCAGCTCGAAATCCTCGGTCGCAGTAAGGAATTCACCTCCGTTTACTGGCTCCACCTCGAGGGCAAATCCCCAGGAGCGGAAGAAATCCGGGTCAGTGACCATGGGGTGGGTCTCCGGATGGTAATAAAGCCGGCAGCCGTGGCGGCGCTGGATGGCGGCGGCATCCGCCACATGATCAAAGTGCCCGTGGGTGAGTAAAAGGATGTCGATCCGCTCTGAAGCGAAGTGCTGATCCGCGCCTTGCGGGGCGTCGATGAGGATGTTTCCGCCCGGTGCGCTGAGCAGAAAAGCGTTGGTTTCGAGGATGCCCCCCGTAAATTCTTCGAACTTAATCATGGAATAATGGTCTCTACCACATGCGTCATTTGATTTCGTGTTCATTGTCTGCAAGTCTAGCTCGCATGAAGTTTCTCAAACCGGCCGTCCTGTTGCTCACCGTTTCGCTGGCTGGCACCGGCTGGGCGGCTGATCTCGACAAGGTCGCTGTCTCCGTCGCGTCGCTCCTCCAGCAAGGTCATTATTCCCGACAGAAGCTCGACGACGAGGTTTCCAAGAAACTGTTCGATCAATACCTGCAAGACCTCGACGCGAACAAATTATTCTTCACGCAGGCGGATGTCGACATGCTCCGCGCAAAGTACGAGACCACGCTCGACGATGCGATCCTTGCGGGCGATCTCGATCCGGCGCGTGAGATTTTCGCCCTCTACAAAAAGCGGGTGACCGACCGCATCGCCAGCAACAAGGAGCTTGCGACCAAGAAATACAATTTCACCGGCAAGGAAACCGTGGCGCTCGACCGCAAGGACGCGCCGTGGCCGAAGGACATGGCCGAGGCCGATGATCTCTGGCGTAAGCGGATCGAGGCCGAGCTCCTGCAGGAAACGCTCAATGTCCACGCGGTCGACGCACCGGTGAAGATCGTGAACCGCCGCGAGGACCAGCTCCTGCGGAATATCGATGACATGGATGACGAGAGCATCGTCTCCGGCTTCCTTGGCGCCCTGTCCCGTACGTACGACCCGCACACCGAGTACATGAGCCCATCGGAGCTCGAGAGCTTCGAGATCGAGATGAAGAAATCGCTCGAGGGCGTCGGCGCGGTGCTGCAGAGCGAGGACGGCTATGCGAAGATCAAGGAGATCGTGCCGGGCGGCCCGGCGGATCTCGAGGGAAGCCTCAAGGTCAACGATCGCATCGCCATGGTCGCACAGGGCAATGGTCCGTGGGAGGACGTCGTGGAAATGAAGCTCGACAAGGTCGTGCAAAAAATCCGCGGCAAACGCGGCACCACGGTCCGTCTGCAGGTGATTCCTGCGAATGCGACCGACACCTCGCGGCGCAAGATCGTCGCCATCAAACGTGACGAGGTGCAGCTCAAGGAGCAGAAGGCGAGCGCGGAGATCATCGATCTCAAGCGCCCGGACGGCAAGTCCCTGCGCCTCGGCTGGATCGAGCTGCCATCGTTCTACGCGGATCTCGAGCACAGCGGTGACGAGAACGCCGTGAGCACCACGAAGGACGTTTCGCAATTGCTCGAGCGTCTCCAGAAAGAAGGCATCCAGGGCCTCGTGATCGATCTGCGCCGCGATGGCGGCGGTTCGCTCGAGGAGGCGATCAACCTGACCGGTCTTTTCATTCCGAAAGGCCCCGTAGTCCAGGCCAAGGACCCGAATGGCAAAGTCTCCGTGTCGTACGACAAGAACGAGAAGGCCATGTACGACGGGCCGCTCGTGGTGGTGTCGAATCGTCTGAGCGCTTCGGCCAGCGAGATTTTCGCCGCCGCATTGCAGGATTACGGACGTGCCGTGATCGTGGGCGACGAGCGCAGCTTCGGCAAAGGCACGGTCCAGCAGATGTACGATATCGGGCGCATCATGCCATTCTTCAGCCTCGGCGCCGCCGACGCGGGCGCGCTCAAGCTGACCATCCTGAAATTCTACCGCGTCTCCGGCGGGGCCACGCAGCTCGAGGGCGTGAAGTCGGACATCGTCCTGCCTTCGCTGACCGACTACCCGGAAATTGGGGAGGGCGCGTTGCCGCATCCTCTGCCGTACGACGAGGTCGCGCCGCTTCGCATCCCGCGCAGCGACGAACTGGCCTCGATCAAGGGGCAGCTTCAGGCGCTTTCCCAGGCTCGTGTTTCCGCTGATCCCGAGTTTCGCTATATCTCCGATGACATGGCGCGGTTGAAAAAGCGCATCGCCGAGAACACGGTCTCGCTCAATCTGAAGGATCGGAAGGCCGAACTCGATGCCGCGAATGCCCGCATCGACGAACGGAAAAAGGAGCGTGCCAAGCGCGGGAACCCGGTCGACGCGGTCGCCTACGAGGTGAACCTTGACAACGTCAACAAGCCGGAGTTGCAGAAGGTCGCGTTCGACCGCAAGAAGAAGGGGCTCTCGTACGATGACGATGACAGTGCGGATGACGAGAAAACCGACAAATCCGACAAGGACAGCAAAAAGGACCAGGAGGATACCGTGGTCACGGACGCGATCCGCAACGAAGCTCTCCGCATCTCCGCCGACATGGTGGACTTGCTGAAGGGCAACAAGACCGCATCTGCCCAGACTGCGCCCAAAAATCCCGCCTTGCCGTGACCCGGCAGGCGGCTCGATCGGGACATTTTTCGAGGTAAATCCACGCCGTAGCCTTGCAGGATTGACACACTGGCGCGATTCTGGAAAAAGCGAGTGATTCCCGACTTTCGAACCCCGGAATCCGATCTGACCCATTTACCATGAGCGAACCGAAGAAAGAAACCGTGCGCATTGTTCTCCCGCCGCGTCGCGAAGGCCAGCCCCTCGCATCCACGCCTCGGGAGACGGCCATGATCAACCTCCCTCCAAAACCTGTTCCCGCCGCGCCTTCCGCCGGCCCGGTTGCGCCCGTCGCTCCGGCACCGCCCTCGGTGCCTGCTCCGCAGCCGCCGGCTGGTTTGACGCCGCCCTCTGCGCCTTCGGTCCCGAAGCCGCCAAGCTTCCCCGGCGCTCCTGCCGCCCCTGCGGCGCCGCCGAGCGCCCCAGGCGCCCCACGCCCGGTGCCCTCGAGCCCCGGCCAGCCCACGACCATTCTCAAGGCTCCTCCTTCAGCGATCGGCGCCGCTCCCGCGGCCGTCAAGCCTCAGGCCAAGAAGGAGACCGCGAAAATCGGTTCCGGCATCGCCGTGAAGCCTCAGGCCACGGTTCGCCTCCAGCCTCGTCCGCAGCCTTCGCAGGCCGCCAGCGCGAGCTTCAAAATCCAGTCCTCTGAAATTGCCCCTTCCCCTGTAACCACCGAAGAAGAAGAAATCCCCATGAATCTCTCCATTGTCACTCTTGTCATTGCCATCGTTGCCCTCGCTGTCCAGGTCTGGGTCATGACTGTGGCCTAAGGTGCGTTTTTTGGTTTCCTTTTAGGATCACCCGATTTCGCATTCTTTTATCATGGCCAGCCCGAACGTTATTGAATTCACGGACACGAACTTCGAAGCCGAGGTTCTCGCATCCACCGTTCCGGTCCTCGTGGACTTTTGGGCGCCTTGGTGCGGCCCGTGCCGCATGATCGCACCGCTCATCGACGAAATCGCCGATGAAAAAGCCGGGACGATCAAGGTCGGCAAGGTCAACGTGGACGATAATCCGGAAACGGCTTCGAAATTTCGCATCCAGGCGATCCCGACCATCCTCATTTTCAAGAATGGGGAGAAGAAGGACCAGATCACTGGCTTGACCAGCAAGAGCGATCTCATCGCCAAGCTCGACGCCGCGTAGGATCTCCTCGAACGCCAAATTCGAAAGACCCCGGAAGAAATTCCGGGGTTTTTCTTTTGGCCGGACACCGCATTTGACCCGGGGCGGAGAAGTGCTACATTTGTGGCTCGCGGACGACCGCGACCCTGCCATTTCAACCCGGAGGACGACCTCCGATCATGTTGTTTATCTTATGGCTTGGATTCTCCTCGTATTGGCCGGTGCCCTCGAAATCTGCTGGGTGATCGGTCTCAAACATTCCGACGGTTTCACCCGGCCGGGAATCACCGTGGTCACGCTGCTTGCCGCACTGCTGAGTCTGGGGCTGCTCGCCCAGGCGGCGAAGACGTTGGAGCTGGGGGTGGCCTACGCGGTCTGGACGGGCATTGGCGTGGGAGGGACCGCCATCGTCGGCTTCTGGCTGTTCAGCGAAGACGTGACCGTCGCGCGAGTCGTCTGTGTTTCGCTGATCCTGGTCGGGACAGTCGGCTTGAAAGTCCTCTCGCCGCAGTAGGCGGGGAGGGGGAACCGTGTGGATTTGTGACGACCCCTGAAAAGCAATTGGGAGAAGCCGTCGTATGGACTGCTTCTCCCAACTAGATGCTTTCATCGGTCACGCGAAGTGACCTGATGCAGGGCAGGATTACTTCTTCTTGGCTGGCGCTTTTTTAGCGGCAGGCTTGGCAGCGGGCTTTTTGGCCACGGCCTTCTTGGCGACAGGCTTCTTAGCAGCAGCTTTTTTGACTGGAGCGGCCTTTTTCACCGGAGCAGCTTTTTTGGCGACGGGCTTCTTGGCGACAGCCTTTTTCGCAGGAGCAGCTTTTTTTGCAGCAGGTTTCTTAACGGGCATTCGATATCCCCCCTTCCTCACCGCGGGTGCGGAAAATGTGAAAGCTTTGTGAATAACTCACGTTGTGTTGTGAATAAGTTTTCATCGTGATTGCGTCAACGAATTTTTCGAATTCGACTTGATTTTTTCGCGCGAAATTTTTCACAGGCTCAACGTTCCGCCAAAAGTTTTTCCGCGCGCGCAGCGATGTCTTCAACATTCCACAATCGTCCCAGACCCTCATAACCACAGGCGAGGAGGCCTTCCTCGGGTCCGATAAACTCGACGTTGCGCGCGCGTAAACGCGCGACATTTTCCTGCGTCGCGGGGTGCAGCCACATTTTTCCATTCATCGCCGGCGCGATGAGAATTGGTGCGAGAGTCGCGAGTGCGATCGAGGTGAGCGCATCATCGGCGATGCCGCACGCGAGCTTCGCGATGAGGTTCGCGGTCGCGGGAGCGATGAGGAGAAGCTGTGCGCGATCCGCGAGATCGATGTGACCGGGATGCCATGAATCCTTCTCGTCGAAGACGGAGGTCGTGACCGGGTTTCTCGAAAGCGTCTTGAAGGTAAGTGGAGTGACGAACTCGGTCGCGCTCCGGGTCATCACGACGTTGACCGCGTATCCTTTTTTGGCGAGACGACTCGTGAGGTCTGCGGCCTTGTAGGCGGCGATGGAGCCGCCTACGCCGATGACGATCGTCTGCGGCGTGCTCATGGTGCGAGACCAATGCTCCCGGCCGTGCTCATGCGGTGTGGCGAATGAAGCGCCGGGTGAGATAGCGCTCGGCGCGCATGATGGCGCGGAATTTTTCGATGTCCTCTTCCATGGAACCGCTGATGAGAGTGTAGCGGTACTCGCGCCAATTTTCCATCTCGGTCCCGGCATTTTTGATGCGGACTTCAATCTGCTCCTCGGTCTCAGTGCCTCGCTTCAGCAGGCGCCGGCGCAGCTCGTCGATGCTCGGCGGCATGATGAAGACATCTGCGAGGGCCGCCTGGATAAAAGGATCGTCGCAGGCGCGGATGCTCGCGGCACCCTGGGTGTCGATATCGATCAGCACGTCCACGCCCTGTTGGAGCTGCTCGGTGACCGTTTGCTTGAGGGTGCCGTAACGCCGCCCATGCACCTCGGCGTGCTCGAGGAATTCCCCGGCCGCGATACGGGCCATGAAATCCTCGTCGGTGAGGAAAAAATAATCTTCGCCGTGCACCTCTCCCCGACGCGGAGTGCGCGTCGTGCAGGAGACTGCGTAGACAAAATCCGGCTTGTGGCGCAGCGAAGTGGTGAGGGTGGTCTTGCCGGCGCCGGACGGGGCGGAAAGGACGAAGAGGACGCCGGTACGCGTGAAGGTGGGAGAGCTATTCGACATTGAGAGCCTGTTCGCGAATCTTATCGAGTTCCACCTTGCAGTCCACCACAAGCCGAGTGATCGCGGAGTCGCCCGCCTTGGAGCCAAGGGTATTCAGCTCGCGATAAATTTCCTGCGTGAGGAATTCCAGCGCGCGGCCGATCGAGCCCTCCAACTCGCACTTCTCGGCGAACTGCGTGTAGTGGCTATCGAGCCGCGTGAGCTCCTCGGAGACGTCACAGCGTTCGGCATAGATCGCGACCTCGGTGACGAGGCGGGCGTCGCTTGCGTCGAGGTCCGCGCCGCTGCGCGCGATGCGGGCGTGGAGTTCGTCGCGGTAGCGGATGACGATCTCGGGCGCGAGCTTCGCCATGCGCGTACGGGCCTTGCGAAGGAAGGCGAGGCGCTTGTCGAAATCGCGACGGAGGCTGCGGCCCTCCTTGGCGCGCATAATATTGAGCGCCTCGAGGGCGGGGGCGAGGGCTTGCAGTACGAGCGGCTCGTAATCGGTGGCCGCGTGCTGCGGCGTGCGGATTACGCCCGGCAGGGCGAGCAGCGTGTTCACATCGACCTCGCCGCCGAGGGAGAGTTCCTTTTGCAGCGCGCGAATCTCTTTCAATAGATCCCGGGCGAGGGGGCGGTCGATCTCCGCCGTGGCGCTCGCGCCCGTGGCGGCAATGCTCA
>Ga0310811_10003076_pt1 | contig 20976 bp, 15 predicted proteins | sample YCmetagenome_FD_207642 | JGI IMG/M metagenome (GOLD analysis project Ga0310811, IMG submission 207642) | Soil microbial communities from experimental microcosm in Duke University, North Carolina, United States - YC | ecosystem: Engineered > Artificial ecosystem > Soil microcosm > Unclassified ...
CTTCGACCTCGTACCCGTGATCCGACAGGGCAGCGACGATCTCCAAGGCAGTCTTGGCATCATCCTCAATGACCAAGACCCTCGTCATAGGCTTAGACCCATGCCTCTGCTGCCCTCACGCGCCGGTCCTCCTGTTCTGCGCGGGTGGATATTGTGCGAACCGATTGTCACCCTATCCTCGGCTCATGCCACCCTGCGAGCCAGAATTACTTCGCCCCGATATGAATTTTCTTTAACCTAGGGAAGCTAAACCCTGCGATGCGCTTGTTGGTGATTGAGGATGACGACCGGACTGCATCCTACCTCGTCCGCGGACTGACGGAGAGCGGGCATGTCGTCGACCGAGCACGTGATGGTGAGGACGGTCTCGCCCTTGCACTAGAGGGGCTCTACACGGTGATCATCTTGGACCGGCGGCTGCCCGTTCTGGACGGGCTCGTCGTCGTGGGGCGCTTGAGGGAGGCTGGCATTGTGACCCCGGTTTTGATGGTCAGCGCCATTGCTAGCATGACCGATCGTGTAGACGGCATGCATGCCGGCTGCGACGATTACCTGGCCAAACCCTATGCCTTCGCGGAAGTCCTAGCGCGGGTGGAAGCGCTGGCGCGCCGGGCGGATCGCACGCGAAGGCAGAGCCAACTCGTGGTGGGCGATCTGGAACTGGACCCGGCAACACGCAGGGCCATGCGGGCCGGTAAAGAGATCAAGCTGCAGCATAGGGAATGCCTGCTGCTTGAGCTTCTGATGCGCCATGTGGGCCAGGTCGTGACCCGCTCTATGTTGCTGGAAGCCGCCTGGGATTATGATTTCGATCCGCGAGGCAATATCATAGACATGCATATCCACCGGCTGCGGCAGCGGATCGACGAGGGGCATGCGCATCGTCTGATCCAGACCGTGCGGGGCGCCGGGTATATGATCAGCGCCGCGCCGTCGCCGGACGGTTATTCCGGATCGGACCCAAAATTAAAATCAAATTCACCTTGAGGCGAAGCAGCCATTACGGGGGCGCCCCCAAATAAGCCGCGGTGCCAAAACATCCTCCGCGCCGCGCCGCATCCTTAAGACTTCGTGAAGCCGGCTCGGCACGGGCCGCGGCCGCGTTTTGCCTGTCGCTCGGGACGGCGGCCTGCTCGCTCGTTCCAGCCTATCATCGGCCGGCTGTCGCCACCGCATCGGCCTGGAACGACCAGACGCCTAGCCTAACCGCCGCGGTTTCCGCACACGTTGCTCACTCTTGGCGGGTCGGCGCTTTATTGTGTTTTCTTCGAGTAAGTTCGATCACCTCGGCTTTCTGCCGTATCGAACGCGGCTTCGCCGGCGACGAGAAGGTAGGAGGCGATGAGGGTCTCCGGCTCGACCCGCCGGACCGTAGACATATTGATAAATCGTCTCGTGGCGGACAGTGCAGAAAACGCCGCCTTCCTCTCCCATTCGTCGGGCAATCTGTTCCGGTAATTAGGCGTCCTGCAGTCGCGCGACGACACTGGCCACCAGCCCGGCCTCGGCTAAAACACCAACACGACGCAGGTCGCGCTCGTTCACTAGCACCAAACCCATGCCAACCCCCAATCGAACCGGACCAAAGCCGTGGGGGAAGAAGGACATTTCTATCCGGCTCGATGCGGACAATTCTATCGGGCACTGTGAGTCCGAACCGAAGTGCGACGGGGCGTTGTCGATTATGGGGTCTGCAGCGTGACCCGTCATCCACAATGCTAAGACTTCGGCCGGCGTCCTGAATTCCAGACATTTGCGTGGGATCGCGTTCATATGGTGGGCGAGGGCGGTCAATTCGGCATCGGTCTTTGTGGCCAGGTCGGTCTCCATGGGCATGAAGCGGCGAAGGCGCCCGTTGGTGTTTTCCACCGTGCCTTTTTTCCAGGGCGCTTGCGGTGCGCAAAAATAGCTCTGCAGACCGAGCCGGGCCTTCAGCATGGCATGTCCGGTGAATTCTGTGCCGCGATCGAAGGTGATAGAGCGTCGGTATTCTGGCGGAAGGGTTTTGAGACCCATCTCGATGCCCGCTTCAAGTCCGCTCCGAGCCACGTCGAACCCCAATCCTCTGAACCAGGCGAATAGCGCATCCGGCTCGCTACTCACCTTGGCTTCCCGGACGATCCGACCGCCCCCATCAACAACGCAGATGCTCGAGCTTTCCAACGAGACGTCGATTCCGGCATAGTGCTCCATGGTCGTTCCTCGATGATGCTTGGAGCAGGGGGCCTCCCTGGACTCCGTTTACTGACACCATCACTCTGAGGGACGACCGCCAATCCGGCGACTCTTCCGTCCGCCCGTTACGCCATCTAGGTGATGCACCCGACTTGCTGGCCGCAGCGGAGAAGCTCGGCGCCCCGGCGATCAATCAGGCGGCGAAGCGCCTTGTCGAGCGAGTAGGTCTTGCCAGCGCCTGCGCCGGCTTCCAGACGGAAGCTGCGCCCCTCGTCCAGACATGCGAACATCCGTTCGAGCGCGACGCGCCCGGCGGCGTCTGCGGGGTTTCCGCTTCCCCAGCCATTCTCACCGACCTCGGCCACGTTAACCGCGACGCCCGCGGCGTCTGCCACGATCTCGTGTCGATACCGGAGTGATGCTGGTTCTCCCGCAAATTGCGTGGTGATGCTGAGCGTCATTCTCGCAAAAGTCGGAAATTTTCGATCTCGACTCCCTTAATGCGCACAATATCCCCCCTTATTGATGCCGCCGCTCTTAACGCGTGCGATCCGCGCAGGCAGTCGTCGCAAGAGCTTAGGAAGAGCTTCTTATATAGCGTCACGCGATGCTCCCTTGCTCTGCGGCGCCTTTCCATCCCAGAGGCTCGGCAACAGCACCGCCGCCAGCTTGTCGCCGAACGGCACGACGTCAGCGCTGTCGTAAAGGACGACGCCGAAGGCAAAGCGGTCTCCGCATGCCTCGGCCAATGCCTGCAAGTCGCCGAAATCACTGGCTTTGACCGTCGCGCTCGCCTTGACCTCGATGCCTGCGATCATCCCGTCGTCGCGCTCCAGCACGATGTCCACCTCGCGTCCGTCCCGATTCCGAAAATGATGCGGCGTCAGCCGCAGGTCCGAGGCCGTCATCAGCTTCAGAACCTCCGCGAACACGAAGCTTTCGAGCAGCGCGCCGAATGTGCCGCGATCCGCCTTGACCCTGTCGAAGGAAAGGCCGCGCACGGTCGCTAGCAGGCCGGAATCAAGGAAGTGTAGCTTCGGCGTCTTCACGATGCGCTTCAGGGCATTGGTGAACCATGGTTGCACCGTCGCGATCAGGAACACCTGCTCAAGCAGCCCGACATAGCGCTGCCCCGTCTTGTGGCTGACATTGATGCCGGAGCCGAACTGCGAATAGTTGATCAGCTGGCCGGAGTGCTCGGCCAGCAGCCTTACGAATTTCGGAAGTTTCGTCAGCTTCTCGACGTCAGCGATATCCCGCAGATCGCGCGTAAGGACCGATGTGAGATAGGACCTCGACCAGTCCTGCCGCCGGCGCTCGCTATCGCGACTGATCACTTCAGGAAAACCGCCGAGCATGACAAGCTGAACAAGGTCGCCGCCAAGGATTGCCTCTCGCTGGCTCCGGAGCTTTCCTGCGAAGTGATGCTCCAGGAAAGTCGGCGTCCGGCCTTCGACCTCAGCCCTTGCGAGCGGCAGCATCTGGATGGTCTCCATCCGGCCGGCCAAGCTATCGGCGACTCGCGGCAAGGTCGGGACGTTAGCCGAGCCGGTCAGCAGGAAGCGACCCGGCCGATAGTCCTCGTCGACCGTCTTCTTGATGGCCAGCAGCAGGTCAGGGGCGCGCTGGATATCGTCGATGATGGCCCGGTCGAGACCTCGGATGAAGCCGGCGGGATCGGACTGGGCGGCCTCAAGGACCGTTTGATCGTCCAGCGTGATATAGGTCCGCCCGACATCTCCCATTTTTCGGACGAGCGTGGTCTTGCCGGCACGGCGTGGGCCTACGATCAGGACCACCTGCGTATCAGAAAGGGCTTCCTCCGCCCGTCGCTCCACAAACCGCTCGAACATGCCGTCTCCGAACCCGGAAGATTGGAACTATTGGTGTCGGCTGATTGGGACTCAATGATCCGCTAATTGGAAGTGCCTGAGCCGCGATCTGGAAGGCCTGGGGGAAAGCGTTCCCCCTGGCCGGCGCCACGGTCGCCGACGCACCCCCTTCTGCGGGGAGATCCGCGCACGCCCTGTTGATTCTCGCTGAGACATGCTCAGCTCCTTGAAGCCGAGCATTGGTTTAAGAACGCCTATCCTGGTCGTCAGGCGCTGCGGGTCTCGGCGCTGCCGGAGGCGATCGCCGACGCGAAAGCAACGCCGGCCGGCAGTTTCGCCCTGCGTCTCGATGAGATCACGAAATTAGTGGGCGCTCTGCGAGTGGTTTTGCTCGAACTGGTGTCCAGCCCGGGAAAATCTGATGCGCTGCGGAAGCGCTGCGAAACGGCACTTGTGAAGTGCACGCCTCAAGCCGGACCGAATCAAGGCCGATTTCCTCAAGCCGTTCGGGCAAAAGGCACCGGGCCCTTAGCCGCGTCTAGGCGCAAATATCGTTGCGCCCAGACCCCATTCTTGCGCTTATCCTTGATTCTTGCGTCTAGATTTACCATTCTTGCGCCTAGATCCTACGCGCAGGAAAGGCCGCTTTGGCGAACCAGATCCCAGAAGAAGCACTGGCAGCGATCGAAGATGCCGTGAGGCGCAACCCCAACGGCGTGTCGGCGCCGGAGATTCTGCGCGCCCTGGCAACTCCCGTTCCGCCGCGCACCCTCCAATATCGCCTTAAGCACCTCGTCACCCGAAATCGCCTCGTCATGGATGGCGAAGGACGGTGGGCGAGATACCGGATGCCCGGTGCGGCCATCGACGCGGTGGCGTGGGAAGACGCCGACGAACCCGTCATTCCGCTCTCTGAAGCGGGCATAGCGATCCGCGACTATGTCCGTCAGGTGCCGGAGGCTCGCAAACCAATCGGCTACGACCGACAATTTCTCGACCGCTATCGGCCGAACGCTTCCTTCTACCTGACCGAACAGGACCGCGCGCATCTGGCGGCCGTCGGCCGCCCACAGATCGCCGAACAGCCCGCCGGCACCTACGCCAAACAGATCCTCAACAGGCTGTTGATCGATCTCGCCTGGAATTCGAGCCGTCTCGAAGGCAACACCTACTCGCTCCTTGACACCAAACGCCTCATCGAGTTGGGCGAGGAGGCGGTTGGCCGCGCGCATCTCGAGGCGCAGATGATCCTGAACCACAAGGACGCGATCGAGTTCCTGGTCGGCGCCGCCGACGAAATCGGCTTCAACCGCTACACCTTCCTCAATCTCCACGCGCTCCTGGCCAACAACCTCCTTGCTGATCCCTCGGCGGCCGGCAGGCTGCGCTACATTGCCGTCGGCATCGAACGCTCCGCCTTCCATCCGCTGGAGGTGCCGCAGCTCATTGAGGAAAGCTTCGATCAGATCCTGGCGACCGCTGCCGCGATCAACGACCCCTTCGAACAAGCGTTCTTCATAATGGTGCAGCTTCCCTACCTGCAGCCCTTCGATGACGTGAATAAGCGCGTGTCGCGCCTCGCCGCCAACATCTCGCTCATCAAGTGTAACCTGACGCCGTTGTCGTTCGCCGATGTACCCCGGCAGACCTATACGGAAGCCGTGCTCGGTGTTTATGAACTCAACAAGATCGACCTCCTCAAGGACGTCTTCATCTGGGCCTATGAGCGCTCGGCAGCTCGCTACGCCGCTGTTCGCCAATCCCTCGGCGAACCCGATCCCTTCCGGCTTCGCTACCGCGAACAGTTTCGCGAGATCATCGCCGAGCTTGTCCGGGCGCGCGTGGCTCGGAGGGAGGCCGCCGCAAGAATAACGGCTTGGTCGGAGAAAAAGATCGGTCCCGGGGACCGCGAGCGTTTCGCCGAAATCGTCGAAGCCGAACTGATAGGCCTGCATGAAGGCAATTTCGCTCGCTATCGAATCCGTCCCTCGGAATTCGCAGCCTGGCGACAAGTCTGGGAGGCCAGATGACCGATACCGCACCGTCAGCCAAACCACCAGCCGCAGAGATCCACGCGCTAACCGTCGAGCGCTTTCGCGGCATCACCTCTCTCAGATGGAAGCCGTCGCGGCGTTGTCAGGTTGTTGGTCGGGGGCAGCACGGGGTCTGACTTGGTTGCAAGATCCTGCCGCTGCAGCTGCCCGGGCTAAATCGCGCGATGCGCGGAAGGCGGCCTGCCGGAGGGAGCGGTATTCGGAGGCAGCTTGGCGCGCCGACTTGAACCGCTGCATCTGTCGTTCTCGTCGTCGTGTTGGTTGGTGCGAAACCTCTGCCCGGTTGTTCAAGTCTCGGCTCTTTCGGAGCCGGACATCCGGCAGCAGCACGCGATGCGCCACACCATAGCTGCTAAGGCCATCGGATCGGTCACCAGTAGCCGTGGCTTGTGTTGCAAATCTCGCAGTGATCGCTTGAAGAAGCGCTTGGCCGCTGCAGCGTCCGGCGATCCTGGACCAGGATGGCGAGCACGACACCATGCTGGTCGGCCGCTCGCCAGAGATAATGAAGGTCACCGTTGATCCGAATAAACACCTCATCCAAGTGGCCGGGGTCGGCGCAGCCGGTTGGCGCACTCCGCACCGAACTTGCGGCACCGCCCGCGGATGCTCTTTTGCATCACGGAAACACCCTCTGTTCGGCCAGGATTCGGACGCCGCCTCACTTCATTTTGGCAACGCCATGACGATGCTTGACGCATCAGCAACAAGTCGATGGTATCACCAAGAGGTGTAAGAAGCTGTACGATGCTACGCAGCTGGAAAACTCGGTCTGTTCTCACTCGCTTCCTATCGCGACAACCTTACGAAGCAAGAGAGACACATTAGTTGAATCGTTACCACTCGACCGCGCCAGATCCTACCCAACGAAATCATAACAATGCGTCACGTCTAGTACGTTTTGCGATAGCTCATCGTGCAGCCGGAATCGTGAGGATCGGACCACCCTCGTCGGTCGCTTCGCCCTGGGCAATGTTCATGAAGTTTTGGATACCGCTGAAGGCGACCTTCGAAGCAAAGTCAGTATCAGCGATCCAGAACCAACGATCTCTGCACTGTACTGCGACGAACGCAGATTGTGGTCGGGTTGGGGACGTGTGCACGACCACGGACGGTCTTTGTCCGGTGCTGGCATAGCCGACCGAAGGTAGCGTCCGATGCGCTTCGACATCAGCGGTCGGAACGTCGATCTGCGCACTGATGTAAGTCAGGATTCCAATAACAGAGCGCGTGATCATCGGGACCTGATTCGGGCGAGACGCGGTCCGTCCATAAATGATCTCGACCTCACCTGGCCCAACATGCAGCAGCGTACGCGTCTCCGCAGCGACAGCCTGCATAGCGGAATCAGAGCCGCTCGAGATCGAAAGATAGACTCGCGGACCAGGTCTGTCATCCGTAAAACGGAAGCCCAAAGCTCCATCGTCTTGCAGAGTTTGCAAATCAGCTAATAACTTGAAGAACCCGGGGGAGCCGGCCTGTCGGATACTGCTCGAGATGGGAGTGTACTCGAGGGGCAAGGCATTGTTGAGGTCTCCGATAGACTGGACAGCAAGGCGAAGTAGCCCGCCGATCGGCACGCCATTCTGCACGGGTGGGAACAGTTCGTCTGGGGAAAGAGGGCGGACGTACGACTTGGCGAGCTGCGCGCCGGCAATCGGTGAAAACGTCATCGTTGGCGCATCCGTGTAGGTCGCACCGACCTGCAGTGATCCGGACTGGCCGAATAGTTGGGTATTGATGCCGCCCGTCACCCCCCCAGTGGTTCGCAAGGAATAGCTCGCCACGACCTGGTTGATCGAAAGAAAGGTCGCAGTATCCGCATATCGAAGTCGGACAATGTTCAGGAGGGTTTGGGTCTTTTCCGCATCGGCGACGGCCTGAGCATAGTCAAGATGATTCCGATCAAGCACCGTTGGGCCGATGCTGGCGCATCCTCCGATCAAGAGCAGGAAGCATCCCGACAAAATCCAGTTCGGATTGAACAGCGGCAATGTCGCAAGTCTAACGAGCGGAGTATGTCGCAGGGTCTTCGAGTCGGATCGGATGACGCGTTGAGGGCTAAATACATCTGTGACCTTCGGCCAGGTGGGCGCGTGAGTGAAGAAACATTGCAGATGAGGTAACAAAGGGCGAAGCGCTTTGCTTTCCCGGGAACAGAGACGTGCCAATTCGATCTTCTCCTCGCGGCGTGTCGACCGGCCAGCGGCTGGCGGGGGGCTCCCTTAAGGCACTCATTCGGTTTCTTTGCTTTTGTCTGATTCTCCTACGTCGAGCTTTTCTGTCGCCCTGACCGTGGTGGTAGCCGTTGGGGTTGTTTTCGTAGACCATACAGATGGCGAGGTCATCTCTGGGCAGGCTCCTATACCGATCCCAACTCGTAGACCGTAGCCGAGCCTATAGCGAAGGTGGCGCCGATGGCGACTAGACCGCGTAGATCACCACGCGTCGTGTCCTTTCTGCCTACGATGCATGACGATTGAAGGTCAAGTTGCTTGCGATCCAAGTAGCCTTTCTCGTTGGTTACCATGGCAATGATCGCAATTGTGGATACAAGTTCTTAGCGGACAGGCTCGCGAGCCTGTTACATTATGAAACTTTTGTCCGATGATTAATCCTATTGCGTAATCCTTCCTTCCGCGATATGTCGGAAAGTGGTAGCCGTGTTCAGCCTCGCTTGAGGTTGAGACCGGGTGTGCGGACCGAGGAACGAAGATTCGCCGATGTCTCCGGTTGTGGTGTCACTAGCCTCGACCTCGCTGAGGGGCCTTGGCACTGTGCGGCGGCATATGGAGACCCCGACGAACCATCGAGGGTTCTGTGAAACGCGAGAGCGGCTGGCAGGTTCCAATGAAGATGTCTTCGAAACCAGTCGGTCTTATGGCTTGGCTGGCAATTGGATTTGTGTGTCTGATCTATGGCCCGATGGCCATCGAATACATGGCGCAATACTTCACGACGAGCGCGCCGGAACTGTATCTGCGTTCCATCTCAGCGGTGATCAGCCTCAATCCTGCGTCGCAGGTCGGCTCGCTCGTTCACCACCAGGTGCCGACCTATGTCGCAAGCCGCTGGATCATGCTGGTGCACACAGTCGCCGCCGGATTGGCTCTGTTTCTTGGAATGTTGCAATTCTCGGCGCGTGTACGCCGGAATTGGCCTGTTGTGCACCGCCTGTCCGGGCGGTTGATGCTCATCATCATTGCTGCCTCCATGATCCTTGCACTTGCGTTCTTGTTCCGGACAGGCTCGGCGGCGACGACCAGCGGGCCCCCGTTTTTTAACATCCTGCTGATCTTTGCGATTTGCGTGCTCGCGGCCGGTGCGCTGGGGTTTGTCGCGATCAAGAAGCGACAGATCAGGCTGCATCAGGCGTTCATGACCTACATGTTCGCGATGCTGTTGACCGCGCCGATCATCAGGATCATCGTCATTACTCTCCTGGTGACTGTGTCTGATGAGAGTTTTGACGCCGATTTCATGATCGGGGCGTCCCTGGCCGGCCCGTTGGCGGTGTTCGGGGCTACTGTGGCGGTTCGTCGCTTCGGCAATCGCAGCGTCGAATTGGGATCATCGATCGTCGACCATCCTGCAATCGCTCGCAGCTTGCGGGTGGCAGGCGCGATCGGGATCGTCGTGCTGATTCTGGTCGGCGCCAAGCTTATCGGTCGGGTCGATCTGCCTATTGGCGCGGCGTTCGTTACGACGGCTGCCCTGCTCCTGGCGTGTGCGGCGTTGCGGCGTCGATCCCGCGCAACCGGCAATCACGCGGCGGCGAAGGACTGGGAGATACTCGAATCGGCGATCGTCGCTACACCTATCGCGTGCCTTGCTCTTTGGGCCATCTACTGCCTGTCCTGGCCGGCGGAACTCGCGCTCTACTGTGCGGTGCTCGCCTCACCTGTGGTTGCCATATCCTTGGGCTACCTGCCGATAGCCTTGCTGCGGCGGAAAAGCACGGATAAAGCACCCAGCGTCATCGGTCCAGCCGCGCTCGAAGGTGCGGGATGACAGGCGAGTCGTCACGCTCATCGGCTCCGGGGGCAATCAACGCTTTGTACCCAGGGCGATTGACGTGGCCCGCGTGAACCGCGGTCCATCCAAGGCTATCACCGTCGTAAATTTTGCCTCGGCAACGGTCTCTAAGTTGCGTAGGACATCCAAATATGAGTCAAATAGACATTCTCCCAACTGAACTGCCTCCAAGTCAGAAAGCGACCGCTTTCAGCCAATGACCATGCAGCCCCGGCTGCCGCAGACCGGTCGCGCCTGGAGATTGTGGATGCGATACCGGAATAACGCCTTTATCCAGGTTTTCTGTGCCGGACTCCTCGGCGCGGCGGTCTGGCTCGCGGCCCCGGCCCAGGCTGCAGCGCAATACTCCTGCTCCAACGACGGTAGCTTTTATACCTGCAACATCGCAGCCGGCAGCTATTCAAGCGCGATCTCCATCGGCGAATCAAACCCACAAGGGCTCCCGTTCCAGGTTTTCGCGGCGGGAACCATGACGGTGGCAGCTTCGGACCAGCAGAATGCCGCCCTGTCCTTCACCAATGACGCCGCATGGGGGACGAGTTCACAATCGCAAGGTGCCGGCGCTGATGGGCTTATCATCAACAATACCGGCTCGATCACACTGACGCCGGACCAAAACCCCATCGCCACCTATTTTTTTGGCCTCTACTCCAGGATGACCGGCGGGCAGGGCTACGCCGGCAACCCCGGCAAGAATCAAACGCTGAACGGCGGCAATACCGCGCAGCTAAGCCTGACCAATTCAGGTGCAATCACGATCGACCTGCCGAATGTACAGATCGTTAGTGGCGGTGCCCTTTATGCTTTGTCACAGGGAGGTAGTGGCGGCAGCAATGGTTCGGAGATCGGCGGCGCGGGCGGCACGTCTGGCGGCGCCGTCATCACCAACAATGGCGCTATCACCGCGTCCCTTGCGGGCCAAGATGGTTTCGGCGGGATCGAGGCGCTTGGGATCGGCGGCTCTGCAGGCGCCGGCGGCAATAGCGTTGCCGGCGGCGGGGGCGGGGTTGCATGGGTCACCAATTCGGCCCCCGTCACCGTCACCTGGAACTGGCAAAACACCGATAGTGCCAACTATGGGCTTTTCGGCATTCTCGCACAATCTCAAGGCGGTCTTGGAGGAAGCAACGACCTTAATAAAAGCCAGAGTAATGCACTATCTGCCGGTGTTGGTGGCGCGGGCAATCAGGCGAACGTGACGTTGAGCGCTGGCGGTGATGTTACGGTAACTGCAACGGGTACGGGGCCATCCTCGAGCGGGCTGTCAAGCGCGGGAGTGGGGGCGGAAAGCGTCGGCGGCGATGGCGGCTCGGCCGGGAAAGGTAATAAGATTTCCGGTGGCAACGGTGGTCCGGCGGCAGCGGTGACGATCTTTGTCACTGACGCCAATGTTGAGACTGCTACGCAATATGGAGCCTTGCCCGCCATTCTCGCCTATGCGCAAGGGGGTAACGGTGGAACGCCGAATCCGTCCTGCGCCAATAGCGGTATTGTTAATGGCGGCGGCGATAGCAACTGCAACGCGTCACAAAACGGCGGGAATGCCGGCGGGGTCTCAAGCGACAGCGATACGACAATAAATATTATCGCACAGATGGCAGGCGTTACAATCTCGGCCGATACGCCAAACGGTAGCGACAGTCCGGCAATCGCTTCATACGCGTATGGCGGAAGTGGCGGCAATGGCGGCGGGAATTACGCTAGTTCGGGAGACGTGAACGGCGGCAACGGTGGCAACGGCGGCGACACAGCTCCCGTCAACATTGCGCTTTTGGCTGCCCAGGACAACATTTCCGTCTCGGCCAGCGGTGCAGACTCGCCGGGTATTTACGCCAATAATGAAGGTGGGAATGGCGGAAACGCTGGTTTCGGCAGTTCGGGTTGCTGCGACACGGGCGGGGCCAATGGCGGCAATGGCGGTAGTGGCGGCAACGCTGGAGATATCACGATCAACCTTGAAGGTTCGCCCTCAGGCCAGATCACGGTGATGACGAACGGCGACAAGTCGCCGGGCATTTTCGCGCTGAGCGCAGGCGGCGCCGGTGGCACCGGTGGGGACGCGGAGTCCGCTTTAGGAGGGCTTGGTAGCCAGGCGGGCAGTGGAGGCGACGGTGGAGAGGGCGGCAATGTAGGGGTGGTCCTGTCCGATACGTCAATCACGACTGCGCAGACCTCATCCCCAGGCATTGTCGCCGTGACGAGTGGCGGTGCCGCCGGAACCGCCGGCACGCTGCAGCAATCGCTGAGCGGGAATGGCGGGAACGGTGGAAATGGCGGCAGTACGGGCACCGTAACCGTCACATTGGACGCCAGTTCCTCGATCACGACACAAGGTACGAACTCGATGGGCGTCCTGGCGGAAAGTCTCAGTGGCGCGGGCGGTAATGGCGGCGGAGCTCACGGTACCGGCTCGGTCAACGCCGGTGCGGCCGGCAAGGGAGGAAGCGCTGGGGCGGTGACGGTCACGAATGCAGGCACCATCTCGACCGCAGGTGCCACGGCCCGCGGTATTCTCGCTCAATCGCTGGCGGGCGCTGGCGGCAACGGTCAGAATTCGTGGGCGGTGCTTCACAGCAGCGGAGGGGCGGGCGGAGTGGGCGGCACCGCCGGAACGGTCACCATTGCGGACACCGGTGACATTAGCACCCAGGGTTCGAACGCCGAGGGCGTGCTGGCACAGTCCATAGGTGGGCTGGGCGGCGCAGGGGGCCAGGCTGGCGGCCTATTCGACAATGTCGGCGGCAACGCGAATGACTCCATCGCCGACGGCGGCACTGTCGTTATTAATTCAGCGGTCGGTGGCAGCATCGTGACATCCGGCCCGTCAGCTCCCGGCATCCTCGGCCAGTCGATCGGCGGTGGCGGCGGCGACGGAGGTGGCGCAAGCGGCGTTGCGGTCACTGTCGGCGGCTTCGGTGGTGCTGGCGGTATAGGCGGAGTGGTCACCTATTCCTCTGACGATTCGCAGATCATGACGAACGGCGCCCTCTCGCCTGCGGTTGCCATCCAATCGATCGGTGGCGGCGGTGGCAATGCCGGCAATGCGTCCACGGAAGGGTTGTTCACCTCGGTCGCGATCGGCGGCACAGCCGGCGATGGCGGCAACGGTGGGTTGGTTGCCGCCAATGTGGTCGACACCACGGTCACGACCAGCGGCTCGAAGGCGGCCGGCCTTGTTGCGCAATCCATCGGCGGTGGCGGGGGCACCGGCGGCAGTGCTTTTTCCGGTTCGATTGGAGCGGGCTTCGACGCATCGGTGGCGATCGGCGGTGCCGGGGGATTGGGTGGCGATGGCGGCACTGCGCAGGCCACCGTCACGGGCGGCTTGATCGCGACAGGGCAGGACCCGTTGCTCATCAACGGTCAGTTGCCTGCGAGCAGTATTCTCGAACCTGGCGGCGATGCCATTGTAGGCTGCCAATCGCTGCCGTGTAATACACTGCCGGTCGATGACTACGGTGCCGTTATCCAGAGCATCGGCGGCGGTGGCGGTCTTGGCGGCTCGGCGACGTCGCAGGCCATTGCGGTCTCCATCCCGGTCACCGATGCAGGCTCGCAGGTCGCGGTCGCAGCTGCTGTCGCCCTCGGCGGCAGCGGCGGCAGCGGTGGCAATGGTGGAACTGCGCAATTCTCGCTGTCGGACGGGGGCAAGATCACGACCAGCGGTGCAGGTTCGACCGCCGTTCTCGTGCAGAGCATCGGCGGTGGCGGCGGCGCAGGAGGCGATTCTTCGGCTCTGGCAGCGGCGATCGGTTTCGGGCAGACGGTGCCGGACGACGCGACATCAATCGACATCACGCCGACTTTCACGGTCGGCGGCGATGGCGGCAACGGTGGCAATGGCGGGCCCGTGCAAGTGGCAATCGGCGGTACGATCTCGAACGATCTTACCGGGCAGGATTCATCCGGCAGCGCTCCAACCGGGATCAGCACGTACGGCGACTTCGCTGACGGCATCAAAGCGCAATCGATCGGCGGTGGCGGCGGCGATGCCGGCTTTGGCAGCGGCAACACCCAGTTTTTCGGCAGCGGCAACAACACGATGATCTCTGTCGACCTTGGTTCGACTGGAGGTAGCGGCGGCAGTGGCGGCACGGTGGACGTCGATCTTTTCCCCGGCGATGGAATCACGACCTATGGCTCGGGAGCGGCCGGCATCATTGCGCAGTCGATCGGCGGCGGTGGCGGCACATCGCAAGGCGGCTCCATTGACGTGGGCCAGACGTTCACTGTCGGCACGAGTACCATTCGACCGGGCCTTAAACTCGCTCTGGGCGAGCAAGGCGGAAGCGGCAACGTCGGCGGCGCCGTTTCGGTATCCGCGGAGGCTCCGATCGCGACGCATGGCGGCGACGCAACCGGCATATTGGCACAGTCGATCGGCGGCGGCGGCGGCCTCGGCGGCTCGGCCGGCGCTGACGCCTCGGCCGACAACCCGATTGTCGCTGTCTACGCGGCCCGCGAAGGGGTCAGCAACATTAAGGATTACGTAAAAAACCAGCTCAGCGAAGAGCAGAACGGCGGCCTTCCCTTCGACGCTACCTTTGCCCTGTCGATCGGCGGTAGCGGAGGAACCGGGGGCAATGGCGGCAACGTTGGCGTAAGCCTCTCCGCTCCGATCACAACGACGGGGGATTGGGCCGATGGCGTCGTCGCGCAGTCGGTCGGCGGCGGTGGCGGCAAGGGCGGTTCCGCCGCGGCAAGCGGCACAGGCGGATTGCCCGAGGTGACGGTCAATGCCGATGTGGCGGTTGGTGGGACGGGCGGAGCCGGTGGCAACGGCGGCGCGGTAGCGGTCGATCTGGAGCCGGGAAGCAGCTTGAGCACGGCCGGGTTCGATGCCACCGGCATTGTGGCGCAAAGCGTCGGCGGCGGCGGCGGCATTGGTGCCGATGGCTCCGACAGTGCGACTGGCCTCTACTCGGTCGGCGGAACCGGCGGGGGCGGCGGCGGATCTGGTGGCAACGGAGGCTCCGTCTCGGTCACTGACAACAGCTCTATCATCAGCCTCATCGCCACGAGCGGAGCTGCTGCCGATGGCGTGGATGCACAATCGATCGGCGGCGGTGGCGGGATTGCCGGCGCCGGCAGCAGTCTCTTTCAATCCAACTGGAAAGAATCCGGGTCAGTCACCCTTTCCGCGGGCGGCGGTGCGGGCGACAGCGGGGCTGGAGGCACGGTGACTTTCGCGCCCGCAAACGACAGCGACTCTCCGTTTGTCATCCAGACGACCGGCAATGACTCGTATGGCATCCTCGCACAAAGCATCGGCGACGGCGGCGGCATCGTGACCAGCCAGCCGAGCGGCTCTTCCGTCGATATCGAGATTGGTGGCCAATGGAGTAACGGCGGCGGCGGTGGCGGTGCTGGAGGCGCCGTCAACGTCACGCTGCCCAACCAAAGCACGATCACGGCGACAGGTGTTGCGTCCGACGGCATCGTCGCGCAATCGATCGGCGGTGGCGGCGGCGTGATCCGCCTTGTGAATGCCGACGGGGATAGCCCGGGTCTGACGACAGCAATGCCCTCTGGGCTCGGAGCAAGCCCGCAGGCCGCCACGGGCTCGGGCGGCATCGTGACGATTGTGGATAGCGGCACCGTCAACGTTACCGGCGCTGGCGGAATCGGCATTGTCGCACAGAGCATCGGCGGGGGTGGCGGACTCATTACGGACGGTGGCGTGATCTATGCCGGGTCGCCAAATGCAAGCGAGTTCTGCAATGCTTGTTCCTACGCTGCTGGCGGGGCTGTCTCAGTGACGACGAACGGCCTCATCTCTGCCACCGGTGACAAGGGCATCGGCATCTTCGCGCAAAGCACGGGTTATGGCCCGAGCGGCCAGGTCACCGTCACGGTCAACGGCCCAGTGGTCGGCGGCAGTGGCTCGGGTGCAACCGACAGTTCGGGTGGCAGCAGCGCTGTCGTCATCGATACGCCTATTGACAGCCCACCTGGTCAGTTGACGGTCAACGCTGATGGATCGCTGCAGACCCTTGCCGGCGTCGCTGGCACGGCCGTTCTGGCGTCGGGCGGCGGGGAGGTGAACCTCACCAACTACGGCAAGATTGTCGGTTCGACTTACCTGAACGCCGATCCGGGCACTTTCACCAATTACGGCATCTATGACTCAGGGTCTAACGTACAAGGCAATCTCGTCAACAGTGGCCAGGTGTATATCGGCGGGCGTGCGTCTCCTCCGGTGCCCGGTGCCCTCAGCTTCTCGACGACGACTGTCACCGGAAATTTTGTGCAGACGTCAGGCGGTACCCTGCAGGTGGGCACGGATTTCAACACCGGTGCCGGTGACACCCTCGCCGTCAACGGGCAAGCCAAGCTGAGCGGCTCGATCAAGATACTTCCAAGCAGTGTTGTGCCAGTCGCCGTGCCGGTGATCACAGCAACCGGTGGCGTCTCCGGCCAGCTGATCGGCCAATCCTCGACACTTTACGCTTACGACCTGCAGCAGAGCAGCAGTGGCGTTACAGTCACACCACGTGCCACCGGTTTCGATCTGCCGAGCTTTGACCTCAACAGTGCGGAGAGCGAGGTAGCACAATATCTTACGACGGTCTTCGACCATGCGCAGCCAGGGTCGCTCGGCTATCTGTTTGCTGACCTGGGTGATTTCGCGGATGCAGGTGGCCCAAGCTATGCCGGGGCGCTCGGCCAGATGGCGCCCGGCACAATGTTCGCCTTTGCATCACAGAGATTGATGCAGACGCAAGCCTTCGCCAACGGGTTGTTTAGCTGCCGCAATCTCACTGGAGTTGACATTGTCGTCACCGAGCGCGGCTGTGCTTACGCGAGTGTCATCGGTGGCACAACGCACCAGGCAAGCGGCAGCGGCTATGGCAACTTCACGCTGCAGAGCGTGTCGTGGCAACTGGGGGGCCAGATTGAAGTGGCACCGAGCTGGGAGTTGAGTGGCGCGCTCGCCTACCAAGAAGGCTGGCTCACCGGGACGGATAACACCACTGGATCCAACTCCACGGGCTATTTCGGGGCCGGGGTGATTCATCAGATTGGCGGCTGGCAGCTTGGTGTAGCGGCATTTGGCAGTGTCGGCTCTACCCAGACCACCCGTGACTTTACAATTCCAGAATTCGAGACAACGCTGTCGGCTTCACCGGACGTCGATTCCGTCGGTGGTAGGGCGCAGGTTGCTTATCGGGCAACGGCCGGTAGGTTCTACATCCAGCCGACGCTCGATCTTGATCTGATCGATGTGTATGCTGGCAGCGCGTCCGAGGGATCGGTGCTGAACGCGGAACAACTCTCGAGTTCCCAGGCCACTTTTGCCGTAACCCCGCTGGTCGAGCTTGGCATGAACAGCCAACTAAGCCCAGCCGCGGCGCTGCGCAGCTTCGTCTCCCTGGGTGTGAGCGTTCCGAGCAACGACAAATGGCAGCAGCAAATCCGCTTCGCCGCCGCACCGGGGGTCGGCGAATTTACGGCATCCATGCCAATGAGTGGCACCGCCGGCGTCGTAAATGCGGGCGTGCAGCTTCTCACAGGTGGGCGATTTGACCTTGAGGCCGCTTATAGCGGAGTGTTTTCCGGTCGCGTTGCCAGCAATACGATCGCGCTGAACGCAAAATACCAGTTCTGATGCTCGTGGCGTGACCTCGGGCAAAGCGGTAGAAGCCTCATAAACCCCAAAGGGCCATCAAGGATGTGTGTCAACGAGGCGGATTTGCGCCGACATATAGTAGTCGGCATTCGTATTGCCCTAACATGTACGGTGGAGTCTCTTGCAATATCAATTTGGAGTGGCGATTGCTTCCGGTTAAATTGCGTCGCAATCCAATCAGAAGCAATCGGGTTCTGAACTCTTGTTGGCCAAAGGCTAGAGACATGCCTTGTACATTGCAGTCGCTTGCGTTTCTTGCTGTGCTTAGTGTCCCTGCGATCGCCTGTGCGGCGCAGAAAGCCGAACTGTCCAAGCTCTCGTCGTCCGCAACGTCACCATTTCATGCCACGGAATAGCGGATCGATTGCAGCAACAGTGGGAAGAGTTTGGACTGTGAGACCACCAATCACATCATTCAACCCGATGGACAACTCTTCGCCTCCATTACGATCCACCCAATCCAGAGCGGCAGGAAGGCCATCACAATTGTCCAGCTTCCCCTCGGAATTCCAATAACGCGTCCAGTGCAAATCGCCATTGATCAAGGGGTGGCAATCAGCCTGCCATTCGATACCTACGTCACTCAAGGCTGTGTTGCCCCAGCTCTACTTTCGAATATCGTTGTTAAGGCAACACGATCCGGATCAGCACTAAGGCTTATGTTTGCGGTTGCGAGTAACTGAACCCTCGCCATAGCGGTACCGTTCGGTGGGTTTGCTATCGCCTATAGCTATATGAGGCAAGGCCACTAAGCGTGTCCGTGTCGCGGTGTGCGCACTCTCAGTCGCTTGGATGTTCATCTGCAAAAGGATGGATGTAGCCGATCGCCATTGCGCTGGAGCATGCGGATCGGATACCTCTTGTTCTTACCGCGTATGGACAGATGGCGCCAAAGCACGACCTTGACGGACACGCGTAATTTAGACTGCAAAAGAGGGCCGGGACGCTCCAGGAGCTGGACGTGCAATGAATTCTAAAGCGTTCTGGGCCTTTTCCTTAGAGTTCTATGGTCGGCAGGGCGTCGCACCAGCTTGCGTCGCGCTGCAAGACATCTATGGCGCCGATGTTAACGTCGTGCTTTTCACCCTCTGGTGTGCAAGCCGTGGGCGACGGTTGGCGACGCCCGAGCTCAATGCCATCCATGCTGCGGTCGCGTTCTGGCGCCTACAGGTCGTGCAGCCGATCCGGCAGGCGCGCCGCAGCCTCAAGGCAGCACCATCGCCACCGTTCTGCGCGACTGCAACCGAAGCGTTGCGAGAGCGGCTTCTGGCGGTTGAACTCGAAACCGAGCGGCTTCAGCAGGGCGCGATGGAGACCCTGGCGCCACCCCCGGGTTTGGACAACCCTACCCAGGTGGCGATGGACAACCTTGCCTGCTTCGCCTGGCATGCCGGAATCCCACCCGATAACGCTTTATTTACGGCATTGCTGCGGGTGTTTCCATGAGCAGGAGGCGGCTGGTCGTGGGCATCAGCGGTGCCTCAGGTGTAGTTTATGGCATCCGCACGCTGCAGATGCTGCGCCAGGCCGGGATTGAGACCCATCTGGTTATGAGCCGATCAGCGCAAGTTACGCTGGTACATGAGACGGACATGAAGGTAGCCGATGTCGTCGCGTTGGCCGACGTGTCCTACACTCAGACCGATCTCGGCGCCGCCATCGCCAGCGGATCGTTTCGCACAATGGGCATGATCGTCGCGCCCTGTTCGATGCGAAGCTTGGGCGAAATCGCAACCTGCGTCAGCTCCTCACTGCTGACCCGTGCTGCCGACGTGGTGCTGAAGGAGCGTCGCCGCCTTGTGTTGATGGTACGTGAGACACCCCTGCATCTCGGCCATTTGCGCGCCATGGCCACCGCCACTGAGATGGGAGCCATCATCTATCCTCCCGTTCCTGCCTTCTATGCGAAGCCGAAGACGATCGACGAGATGCTGGAGCAAACCGTGGGCCGTGCGCTCGACGTTTTCGACATCGATGTCCGCTCGGTACGTCGCTGGCGCGAGCCTAACTAGTGCGGTCTAGGGCACACCGCGTGTGGATGTCCTTTTTAAGACAAACGAAATTGCCGCCGCATCATATTCCCAACAGTGAGAGAGCCGCCCTGCTGACTTCTGTGTCTGAATGGGCGAGCCGCTCCGCTTCCTGAAAATGGTTGGCATTGAAAGCGACGGTCCTGCTCGCCAGCCGCCCCATGCCTTCAAGAACTTGGGCAAAGACATTCGACTGACGCTTGAACTCGGGGCTGTCATCGTCCGCCGAAACGATGGCGATTGGGCAAGAAATGCGATCGAGGTGGCGAATGGGGCTGAATTCGACAACCTCCTCGGAGGTAATGCGCAAATAGCTGCTACGTGAGGAGAGAACGACCGGATAGAGATCGTACATGCCGCTCATTAAAAGCCGCCTCTGATGACATCCCGCGGCAGACCATAGGTGGTCCAATCAGTGGCGAGCACGCAAGCGGCCAGATGGGCACCCGACGAATGGCCAGCCAGAAACACGCGGCCCGGATCGCCGCCGAGGGCCTCTGCGTTGCGGACGGCCCATGCGGCCGCGGTGCGGCAGGAATCGACCATCTGCGGCAGGCGCACTGTTTTTAGGCTGCCAAAATCGGGGCAAGATAAGGCGCACCCCGCCCCATGAAAGTTGGTGCTGGGTAAGACACATCCTCTCGGGTGTTGCGAGTCCAGGCGCCACCGTGGATAAGAACGAGAACTGGCATTGCCTTGCCACCCGCCGGAGCAAAGACGTCAATCAAATCGGCATTGGTCGGGTCATATTGTATCGTCACTGGCGGCGTCGTTTTGCGTACGGTAGCACTCACAATCTCGTCAGCGGCTTCGAGCTGCGCTATCTGCGGGGCCCAGAAAGATTGGTCATATGCCTTGTTGAGATCTTCTTGGTCGTAGCCCAGGAAGATCGGCTCCGCGGCGGCGGACGGTTTAGACAAAGCAACAGGTCCAGCAGATAAAGCCGCACCGAGTAGGTTCTACGTTTCATCGGTCTTCTCCGATTTGATATTAATGGCTACCTAGACCGGTAGGGTGAAATTGACCGGCCGCCACAGTACCTTCATATTAACGCACTTTGCGATGGCTCACTCAGAGGCTGGGATGGTGAGAATGAGGGAAGTCCCGTTACTTCGTATCCGCCCGGTGAGTGCCGCCTTGCGATGTTGAATCCGGCTGGTGATCTTAAGGGCGCTCTAAAGAGCGACCTTAAGGACAGGAACGGGATCGGCGGTGGAGAT
>Ga0310811_10003077_pt1 | contig 20976 bp, 17 predicted proteins | sample YCmetagenome_FD_207642 | JGI IMG/M metagenome (GOLD analysis project Ga0310811, IMG submission 207642) | Soil microbial communities from experimental microcosm in Duke University, North Carolina, United States - YC | ecosystem: Engineered > Artificial ecosystem > Soil microcosm > Unclassified ...
GTTCGTCACGCGCACGCTCGTGTTCGGTGCGGGCGTCATCCTGCTCGCCTGCGGCGTAGAGCTGTTGATCGCAACGCTCATGCAGGCCGCCGATCTCCGCTGACCCGCGTCAGTTGCCGCCGCCTTTCACGCGGCGACCGGTCGTCGGCGGTGCCGGCTCCTTCATGAGCCTGTTCGGCGGTTCCGCCGCGAGCATCTTCATCGCCTCCTGCACCGCGCGCTCGAGCTGCGGGTCGTGCCCCGCAATCACGTCCCTCGGCCAGTTCTCGACGTCAACATCCGGCGATACGCCGACGTTTTCCACCGCCCATTTGCCGGCGCGATCGAAGAACCCGCCGCGCGGCGCGATCATCGATCCGCCGTCGACGAACGGCGGCGTGTCAGCGGTGTGGACCAGGCCTCCCCAGGTCCGCTTGCCGACCAGCAGTCCGATCTTGCGACGCTTGAACATGTAGGGCATCAAGTCGCCGCCCGAGCCCGCCATCTCGTTGATGATCATCACCTTGGGTCCCCAGATTCCGGCTGAGGGGCTCGTGAACGGCACGCGATCGCCGGCGACGTTGTTGAAGTAGCCGTCGAAGTCACGCTGGAGCGCGTCAATGATGTAGTCGGCCGCAGACCCGCCGCCGTTGTATCGCTCGTCGATGACCGCGCCTTCCTTGTCCTGCTGCGCGAAGTAATACCGGTTGAAGCTCGTGTATCCCGGTTCTCCAGTATTCGGCAGATATACGTATGCGAGCTTGCCGTTCGAAAGCTTGTCGACCAGCCGCCGGTTGCCCTCCACCCATGCACGCGTGCGCAGCGTCTGTTCGTTCGCAACAGGCACCACCGTCACCTGCCGCGCGCCGTCGAGTGACGGACGATTGTTGACCGCCAGGACCGTCTGCCGGTTCGCCGTGCCGTCGAGCAGCCGGTAGATGTTGTCGGGCGCCTTCAGCTCGACGCCGTCGATGGCGACGATGTAGTCGCCGGTTCTGACGTCGACGCCTGGAGCTGCCAGCGGCGCGCGCAAGTCCGGATTCCAGCTCTCCGTGTCGTAGATCCGCGTGATCCGGTAGCGGCCGTCCTCGATCGCGAAATCCGCGCCGAGCAGACCGCCAATCGACGGCGGCACGGCCGGCATGTCGCCGCCGCGCACATATGAGTGGCCGATCGCGATCTCCGCGCCCATCATGTCCAGCAGGTAGTTCAGATCGGCGCGATGGTTCACGTACGGCAGCAATTGTCCGTACATATCGCGGTCCTTCGACCAGTCCGTGCCGTGCATGTTGGGGACGTACAGGTAGTCCCGCTGATTGCGCCAGCCTTCGTTGAAAATCTGCCGGAACTCTTCTTTCGGCTCGAGGTACATGCGCAGCGATGCCGTCAATTTGCCAGCGCCCGCTTGTGGCGGAGTCTTGTCGGCGTCGACGAGGTATAACGACGGCACAGGCGGCGCCGCGCCGGCAGCCGCACCGCGGCCGCCGCGGCCGCCCTCGCCCGCCGTTCGATACAACAGTTTCTTCCCGTCGGCGCTGATGGCATAGTCCGCGACGCCGCCGACGAACGTCGCAGCGCGCCGGTCGCTCAAGCGATAGCGATGGAGCGTGCTGCCGGTCCCGCCCGGCGTCTCATCGTCTGCGCCGGCGCCGGCCGTCTCCAGATAGAACACGGTACCGGCGACGCCGGCCCGCAGCTTCGAATACTCGCGCACCGGCACGCGGGCCACCGAGATGATGCGTCGCGACAGTCCGTCGAAATCGATCTGGACGTTCGTCACGGGCCGTGGAGCTCGATCCGGCTGCGTTGGCGCATTCGGGTTCTGCTGCGCATCGCCGCTCACATCGCCGGCGGACTGCTCCGTCGGCGTCCCGCCGCGGCCGCGACCGCCCTGCTCTCTGCCGTTGCGATCGCCGCGACCCGGAGCAAACGTGACGCCGCTGTCCTCGTCGCTCTCCGGCAGGAGCGGACTCGGTTCGTCTTTCTTCAGCACCGCGAGGTACAGACCGAAGGTCTCGTTGTGGTCGTACGACGTCATGTCGAGCCACTGCGACTTCAGGCCGAAATCGGTGGAGGCGAGGAACCACAGATACTTTCCGCTCGCATCGAAGACGGGCCACACCGCATCCGCAAGGCCGTCGGTCACCTGCTTCGACTCGCCCGTTTCGACATTCGCAATGAACAGCGCGTGATAAAGCGAGTCGAGGTGGCTCGAGTACGCGATCCAGTGCGAGTCGGGACTCCACACGGGGTTGAGGGATCGCTCGGGAACCATCCAGGCATCCGAGCCGACGATCCGCGCCTTCCCGCTCTCGACATCGAGCACCCACACCTTCAGGTTCGTATCCGTGTAGGCAATCTTCTTCGAGTCCGGCGACCACGACGGCGTGTAGTAATGCGTCGGATGACCGAGCGGGATCTCACGCGGCGGCGTCAATCCGTCCTGTGATTCCACGACCAGTTTGTACTCGCCGGATTTATCGCTGAAGTACGACACGTACTTGCCATCGGGCGACCATGCCGGATCGCGTTCCGCCGAGGCGCTCGAGTGCGAGAGATTTCTGACGTCCCCTTTTTCCGCCGGAATGGTGAAGATCTCGCCCCGCGCTTCGACGAGCGCGCGCTTCCCGGTCGGCGACAGCGCCAGGTTCGTCATCCGACTGGTCACGTCCTCCCACCTCGGCATCATCCACGGGAAGTCGCCGTTCGCGGTGATGTTCACGACGTGTTCCTGGCCGGATTTCGGATCGAGTTCGTGAATATAGCCGGCCTGCTCGAACACCACGGCGCCCGCGCCGGAATCCATCGTCTTGACGTCGAAGTCGTCGAACTTCGTCACCTGCGTGAGCTGCTTTGTCTGCGGATCGAACGACCATACGTTCGCGACGCCGTCGCGATCGGAGATGAAGAACACGGTCTCACCAACCCAGACCGGGTCCACGTCTTTCGAATCGGTCCAGGGCGGGGTGACGACGTCCCACGTTTTCGTGTCCGCGATCCAGATCGGGCGGTTCTGGCCGCCGCGGTAGTTCCGGCGCTCCTCGTCCCACGAGTTGTTCATGCGGAAGGCGATGTGACTTCCGTCGGGCGAAAACTTCCCTTGATAAGCCCGCGGAAGCGGCAGGGGCTCCTCAATCCCGCCGGTCGCCGGCACGGTCCAGAACCGCGGCGCGCCTGTTGGCGCCGCCGTGGCGCGCGAGGACGCGAAGACCACCGACTTGCCATCCGGTGTCCAGCCCTGCACCGCGTCCGCACCGGGATGCCACGTCAGCCGCTTCGGCTCGCCGCCTTCGGCTGGGACGACGTAGACGTCGACGTTGCCTGCGTATTCGCCGCTGAACGCAATCGACGTCCCGTCAGGCGAGAAATGCGGGTTCGTCGTCTGTCCCTGGAAGCTGGTGAGACGCCGCGCGGCGCCGCCGCCGCGGTCGACGATCCACAGATTGTTTGCGTAGGCGAACGCGATTTGCGTCGCGCTGACCGTTGGCATGCGCAGCAGCCGCGTCGCTGCGCCATTGGCGGCAGGCCGGGGAACGAAAACGCCGGCCGACCACAGCAGGCCGGCAAGGCAGAAGAGGAATCGTCGCACAACGCCTCCAGAAAGATGGGCGCATGCTACCACCGGAGTGCCCCCGCGGTTGGCAGTTGCGGCGTTGTGTAGTTAACTTCATGGAGCTGCATGTCATCGACCAGCTCCCAAGGCGCCCGGATCGCACGGATCGCCGCAGCCGTACTCGCAGTCGTCCTGCTCGTGTATCTGGGCGGGATTGGTTATCTGATCGCAGGCGAGACGTCGATCGTCTTTCGCGCGGACGTCGCGGGGGGATCGCTCCGGCCGGCCGCACCATTCGAGCAGGTCGAAGGGCGGCGCGACGACGGCAGCAGGCAGGTGACGTGGATCATGCGCCAGCCGGGAGCAGGCGACGCGCCGTGGGTCGTCTTCCTGCACGGCAATGGCGCGCCGATTTCAGCGCGGCTGAATATCCTGCACTACGAACGGCTGCGTCAGCTCGGGCTCAACGTCATCGCACCGGAGTACCGCGGCTACGCCGGCACGGGCGGCGTGCCGAGCGAGGCAGGGGTCGAACGCGACGGGCTGAGCGCGTACGAGTACCTGGTGCGCGACCTGCACGTCGCGCCAGCGCACATCGTCATCTTCGGGTGGTCGCTGGGATCGGCGGTGGCGGTCGACGTCGCCGCTCACGTACCCGAAGCGGCTGTGATCCTCGAAGGGGCGCCCTCGTCTCTCGTCGACATCGGCCGCATCCGCTACCCGTTTTTTCCCATCCGGCTGCTGATGCGGAACCCGTTCGACTCGGTCACGAAGATCGGCCGCGTCCACGCGCCCGTGCTCTTCCTGCACAGCCCCGAAGACGCGGTCGTCCCGATTACCGAAGGGCGCCGGCTGTTCGCCGCCGCGCACGATCCGAAGGAATTCGTAGAGGTACAGGGCGGCCACGTCTACGCCGTGGAGCGCGACCCGCAGTTCTTTTCCTACGTCCGCTCGTTCCTGGCTGATCGCGGCCTCCTCCGCTAGCCGGCGGTGCTTATGCGGCTACGGCCTGCTCGGAGGGACGCCGCCTTTCGTTTCCGGCAGCGTCCGCAGGTAGGCGATGAGGTTCGAGATCTCGGCCGGGCTCAGCGGCGGGTTCAGGGTCTTCACGAAGGACGACATCGGCATCGGCGGTTTCTTCGGCAGCGACTTCTCCATCTTCGCGGGGTCGGTCAGCCACTCCCGAATATCGGCGTCCGACATCTTGCCGACGACGTCGCCGAGCACGGTGGACATCTTGCCCCCCGTTGCGTCGTCTTTGGTGGTCTTGTGGCAGACACCGCACTTCCGCTCCACGAACGTGGTCTTCCCCTTGGCGGCGTCGCCGTGGCCTTGTGCGGCCAAGCCCAGTCCCGAGAGCGCGATTCCGACTGCTGTCACGATGAGCGTCCGCATTCGATGTCCTCCTGACGGGTCCTTAGAAAGCAATGACATATGACACCCCGATGACGTGCACGCCGTAGTTGAAGGGGGTTTCCTGGGTCGGTAGGACGCCGCTTGGGGTCCCGTTGCCGATCTGCATTCCATCGTAAGCCCAGTCTGCCGATCGCATACGCATGTAGTCGTAAACGATCCGCAGCGATTGCCTGCTGCGCACGGCGTAGGTACCGTTCAGCCTCAAGTCGAGGGTGTCTGTGCGGACGACGGGCAGGGGCGACGCTGGAATCAGGTAGGCCGCGATCGTGCCAGCTGGGGCGCCGGGCAAGGCCAGCGGGTTGTTGACCCACGTCCCGCCGGTGACGTCGTTGGTGGAACGAGCCCTGGCATAAATGACGTCGCCGCCGCCCGTCACCTTGTCGGTTTTTTTCGCGACGGAGAATCCCAGCGTATGGATGCGGTCGCGCATCAGCGCTGACCAATCGAGGCACGGGTCCAGCTTGTTGTTGTTATTGCGCTGCTGCAACGTCGTGAACGCGTCGCAGCTGTTGCCGGACAGCGATGTGAATCCGTTGAGGCTGGCCGTGTTGTTGTTGCCGGTATACGTGTTGCCGTCGGTGAGCGATCGCCGGCGCTCGAACGTATAGAACGCCGACGCGGTGACCCCGTCGGGAAGGGCGTACGTGGCATCGAGGTTCACGTCGTAGCCTGTACTGCTCTGCAGGCCGTACTGCGCGTCCACGTAATCGTCTGCAGTCAGATCGAGTCCCCCTTCGAGAGACAACGCGTCGGTTGCCTGCCAGTCTATCGCGGAGCGCAGCCGGTTGCGGTTGCGGTCGGACACGTAGTAGCGCCGAAACCCGCGGATCTCGCTGATGCGATTGTTGTTGGCGTAGGCGGCGTTCGCGAGGGCATTGTTGCTGGGGAAGAACACGTTCATGCGGCGCCGGGCGGCTGCTCGGCCCGCGCCGCGGCGGGGGGCTGCGCAGCCGGCGATTGCTCGGCGCGTGTCACCGTGGCCCAGAAGCCACCGACAAACAGTGCGCAGGCTCCGACGACAGGCCCCAGACGCTTCATCATGCTTCCCCCGACGGCGGCAGCCGCCGCTCCGTAGCGATTACGATCGGCACGCCTACAAGCCTCCGTCGGACGGCAGCCGGCGGATTTTCACCCAGAGCGTGACCAGAAATCCCAGAATCAGCAGCGTCGCGACCGCGAGTCCGTTCCGTCGATACTGCAGGTCGGCGAGCGCCGCATTGCCGATCGACTCGGCCTTCGTCGCGTCCGCGATACCTTTCGTCAAAGTCGCAGAGATAGGCGTGCTGGCGAACGCATGGACGCTCACGCGTGCGAGGATCTGGTCTTCGCGCGCGTCTCGAAGCGCCAGGCGTCCGTCATCCACCAGCATCCCGGCGCGGGCCGCCCGATCGAGCACCGCGTTCGCGCGGTCGATGCGGGTGGTCAGATCCGACAGCCCCGTCTGCATCGCCGTGATCACCGCAACGCCTTTCATCTGATCGTTGTGACACGTCGCGCAGAGAGCCGGCTCATTCAAGCCAATCAGGCTGTCGGAGGGCTTCAGGATCTTGTGGTTGCCGTGGCACGTCACGCATTCGCCCTGGCCCAGGAGATCGAAGATCGGCTTTTTCGGGCTCTTGGCGAACAGCTCCGCCTCGCGCACGTGGCATTGCGAGCAGACCAGGGCGACCGAGGTAATTCCGGGCGGTGCGGCGCCGTGGCCGCCATGGCAGGTGCTGCACGTCGGTGCCGATGTGTCGCCGCGCGTGAGCAGCGCCGCCGCGTGCACGCTCGCCTTCCAGTCCTCCGGCGGATTGTCCTCGTGACCGAACCTGGCCATGCGCACATGGTCGGAGTGGCAGCGGGCGCACGTCGCGGCCACGTTCATCGCCGCGACGGGGGATCGCGTATCCGCGACCGCGCGGATGCCGTGCGCGCCATGGCAGTCGGAGCACGTTGCGACCAGGGTGTTGCCGCTCGACATCTGCTTGCCGTGCGTGCTGGTGAGGTACTGCTGATACTCGTCGACCCGCACCTGCGGGCTGAATCGCTTCATGTACTCCGCGTTGGAGTGGCACGTGGCACACAACGGCGCGACTGCCGCGCGCGCAATCGGGGCGTACGGCGGTCCGCCGGCGGTGTGACACGCCGTGCAGGTGATCCCGGCCTTCGCGTGCACGTCGTCGCGGAACAGATCCTGCGGAGCGGGGGATGCAGGCGCCTGCGCGAGCGGCCGCGCCGACGCGACGACGAGCCACAGCCAGCTGACCGCCGCGATCCCTCGGCGGATCGTCACGCCGTTCCTCCACGCAGCGCGAGCGCCGTCATCGCGACCATGAAGATCAGGGCGATGGTCGCAAGCACCTTGATGATCCGCCGCGAGCGTGCGGTGTTCGGGTCGAGGAAGGGGAGCAGGATCAGCGCGAGCACGCCGATGTTCACCGGCACGAGGACGAGAAGCTCGCCGCTCATGCCGAAAAACGTGGCCGGTGCATATTTGAGCGCCTGGAACATCCACAGGAAGTACCACTCCGGCCGGATGCCGGCCGGCGCAGACGCAAACACGTTGGCTTTGCGGCCAAGCTCCCACGGCAGGAAGGCCGACAGCCCCGCCAGCAGCGCCAGCGCCACGGTCCAGCCAAACAGCTCCCGCAGCATGAAATGCGGGACGAACGGCATGCTCGGTCCCGGCTTGCCTGTGCGTTCGACGCGCCCTTCCTCGCTCGGCGACACGCTCATCCCGTGGTATTGGATGAGCGCGATATGGATGGCGAGCAATGCGGTCGTCAGAGCCGGCAGGATTGCGACGTGCACGCCGAAAAATCGCGTCAGCGTGGCACCTGTCACATCCCTTCCCCCCCTCATGAAGTAGACGAGATGGTCACCGATCCCGGGCAGCACGGCGGGCATGTTGGTGCCGACCCGCGTCGCAAAGAACGCCAGCTCGTTCCACGGCAGCAGGTACCCGCTGAATCCGAACGCGAACACGATGAAGAACACCAGTACGCCGGACAGCCACGTGACCTCGCGCGGCTTCCGGTACGCGTGCAGATAAATCACGCTGAACAGGTGGGCAAACGCAGCGCCGATCATCAGGTTGGCCGACCACGCATGAATAGAGCGCACGAGCCAGCCAAACGGCACGCTGGTCATGATGAACGACACGCTCTCGTAGGCTTCCGACGCGCTCGGCCGGTAATAGAGCAGGAGGAGCGCGCCGGTGACGACCTGGACGCCGAAGAAGAACAGCGTCATACCCCCGAGGAAGTAGAACGCGGAATAGCGGTGCCGGGGGACGGACTTGTGATCGATCGCCTCCTGGACCGCGACGAGCGGCGTCCGCTCTTCGAGCCAGGTGCGTACCGACATGTCTAGGCTTTCCGCGACAGAAAGATTTCGTCGCCCTTCACGTTGACGACGTAGGACGTCAGCGGCCGCGGTGGAGGACCAGAGACATTGCGTCCGGTGAGGTCGTAGTGTCCGTTATGGCACGCACACCAGATCTGGTGCAGATCGTCGCGATACTGGACGGTACAGGAAAGATGCGTGCAGACGGCCGTGAAGGCCCGCAGCTCGCCGCCTGCCAGCCTGATCACGATCGCCGGTTCGGCGCCGAACGGCACGACGCGGCCGCTGTTGGGCAGGAGCGACGACGCCTTGCCCGCGCTCACCTCTTGGGTGCTGTCTTCGGCGACCTCCGGCGGGCTGAGAAACCGCAGGATGGGATAGACCACCGACGCCACGACGCCGACGCCCCAGATCCCGAGCAACCAGCCGAGCAGATCCCTGCGGCTGCTTCCAGAGCGAAGCCGTGATGGAGTGGGAGATGTGTGAACCGTCGGATCAGTCGTAAAGCACTACCGCCCGCGACGCCGGCAGTCTCGCAGATGATGACGCGGTTTGCAAGTCATATACGACCAGCCGAGTCGCCGCTCACAGTCATTCGTCGTCGCGCGCCGACCGCTCGCGTTTTGACATTCGCGCCGAGCAACGACCCGAAGCGAAACCAGGATTTCCAGATCTACCTGGTCGACGGGTAACATGCACCGCGTGTACGACGAGTTGAACGGGCCGCTCACCGACGCGATCGCCCCGATTCCGCGTCGGTGAGTGTTCGCGAGTGCGATCCCGAAGCGCGACCTCTCAGGGCTTCATCACCACCTTCAGGCACTCGTCTTCCTTGTCCCGGAAGATGTCGTAGCCCGTCGCCGCATCGTTCAGGTTGAGGCGATGCGTGATGATGAACCGCGGGTCGACGTCGCCCGCTTCGATCCGCTCGAGCAGCGGCCGCATGTAACGATGCACGTGGGTCTGGCCGCTCTTGATGGTGAGCGACCGGTTCACGATCGCGCCGATCGGGAACTTGTCCATGAAGCCGCCGTAGACGCCGGCAACGGAGACATGGCCGCCGTTGCGCACGCACATGATTGCCTGCCGCAGCGCCGCGCCGCGCTCCGTCTCCATCATCAACACCGTCTTCGCCTTGTCGTAGATGTGCCACGCGTTCGCGGCGTGTGCTTCCATCCCGACGGCGTCGATGCAGGAATCCGCTCCGCGTCCGCCGGTCATTTCGCGGATCGCATCCCAGACGTCGGTCTCCTCGTAGTTGATCGTCTCGGCGCCGGCGCGCTCGCGCGCAATCCGCATCCGGTACTCGAAACGATCGATCGCGATGACCCGCTCGGCGCCCAGCATGTAGGCACTCTTGATCGCAAACTGCCCCACGGGACCGCATCCCCAGACGGCGACGATGTCGCCGGGCTGAATGTTGCAGTTCTCGGCCGCCATGTACCCCGTCGGCAGGATGTCGGACAGAAACAACACCTGCTCGTCCTCGAGGTGATCGGGCACCTTCAGCGGTCCGACGTCCGCAAACGGGACCCGGACGTACTCCGCCTGTCCGCCGGCGTAGCCGCCGAGCATGTGGGAGTAGCCAAAGATGCCGCAGGGCGAATAGCCCCACAGCTGCTCGGCCATGCTCGCATTCGGGTTCGAGTTCTCGCAGAGCGAGTACATCTCGCGCTCGCACATGTTGCAGTGCCCGCACGCGATCGGAAACGGCACGACGACCCGGTCGCCCACGCGAAGGTTGCTCACCGCTTCGCCGGTTTCCACGACTTCGCCCATGAACTCGTGGCCGAGCACATCGCCGCGCTGCATCGTCGGGATGAAGCCGTCGTACAGGTGCACGTCGGAACCGCAGATCGCGGTACTCGTCACGCGCACGATGGCGTCGCGCGGATTCAGGATCTGAGGATCCGGAACACTCCGGACCTGAATGTTGTGAGTTCCCATCCAGCAAGTTGCTCTCATCGGCGTCCTCCTGCGGCGCGGCGCGCCGCAGAGGGCTGCGCTGGGTGAAACACGCTCGAACTGCCTGGCGTCTGGGAGATTTCGCCCGTCTCGATCAGGCTCTTCACGCGCCGCAGGTCCTCGTGCAACTGCTGCTCCGGCTCTTCGCCGAACAGCTTCGCAAACCACTTGGCGGCCCTGCCGCCGGGCGGGTCGTACTGCAGGCGGACGCGCAGCTCGGTCCCTCGATCACCGGGTGCGGGCCGGAATTCCACAGTGCCGCTGTTGGAGACGTCGGCGCGATCGAGCGAACGCCAGGAGATGCGCTGCGGCGTATCCTCGATCATTTCCGCGTCCCAACCGATACGCATGCCGGCGGGGCCGCGCGCAACCCAGTGCGACATGCGTCCGCCGAGCGGTTCGACCGATTCGAGATGCCGCATGAACCGCGGCAGATTATCCAGTTGACGCCAGAAGCTGTACACCTCATCGGGCTGTGCATTGATCGTGAACGTCTTCGACACGCGGATGCTCGTACGCTGACGCGGGCGCATCCGAGTCACCCTGTCCTGTCCGTTCGTCTGGCTGAGCCCGCGCGCCGCAATGACGTCGGCAACCATCACACCCGCTACCGACGCCATTCCCAGCGCCAGCTTGCGGACGTCCGTCCCGTCATTCCGGCGGATCGCGGCGCTCATCGTTGCGAGATCCAGAACGTCTCCAGCGGCCCGCGTCCAGAGCCACTCCGCATCGTCGGCGCCCGACCCGAGTATGGCGACGCCGTTGGCCAACTCGCGCGCGCCATAAGCCCGCAGCAGCCGGCGCGCCGCCTCGTCATCGCGCACGCCTATCAGTCGAGCCACCGATGCGGGCGCCGCCAGCTCCGCGAGGCCCAAACCGATGCTGAACCAGCCCAGCCCTTTGGCCAGGGTGCTGTCAGCGTTCCGTTGCTGTGCTCCCATTGATGCTCCTTACAGATGCAAGCGTTCGGGTGAAGACGTGCAATGCGCGATCCGTCGGGAGGCCGTAGAGAGGGAGTTAACTAAGAGGCCACGGAGGCCACGGAGATATTTTGGGTTGGCACACGGAGCAAAGGCAGGAGGCCACGGAGCTATCGAGCTTAGCAGACAGAGCGAAGGCCGGAGGACACGGAGCTATCGGGCTTAGCACACGAAGCGAGGCCGGAGGCCACGGAACTATCGGGCTTAGCGCACGGAGCAAAGGCTGGACGCCACGGAGCTATCGGGCTTAGCTGTATTAGCACACGGAGCGAAACGCCGGCGGACATGGAGACAGGCTCTGTCATGCTTTTACGTCCGTGCGCGAGTCGCTCGGTCTCACTCGTGTCTGACAAAAAGCCCTCCGTGTCCTCCGTGGCCTCTTAGTGTTCTACGGGCTCGCTTGTCAATCGCTCCTCGGTCCCTGCCCGACCCGCTCTCTCCCGCTTCGTGTCTGAACAAAAACCCTCCGTGCCCTCCGTGGCCTCTTAGTTGATCGTTCTCGACGGCCTTCTCAATCGTTTCTCGACGGCCTTCTCAATCGTTTCTCGACGGCCTTTCTCAATCGCTCCCTACGGCCTTCACCGCGCTCCGATCGAGCGACGCGATGGTTGGGCGGCCCGCGAGCGCCATCGCGAGGCGGAGTTCGTCCCGCAGCATCCCCAGGACGGCGGTGACACCCGCCTGGCCGTCGGCGGCGAGTCCCCAGAGATACGCACGGCCGATCAATACCGCGCGGGCGCCGAGGGCGAGGGCCTTGAGTACGTCGGTGCCGCGGCGTATGCCGCCGTCCATCAGGACCTCCGCGCGGCCTTCCACCGCATCGACGACTTCCGGCAGCGCGACAATGGATGGCGTCGCGTCGTCGAGCTGACGTCCGCCGTGATTGGAGACGATGACGCCGGCCGCGCCGTGTTCGACGGCGAGCCGCGCATCTTCGGCCGTGAGGATCCCCTTCAGCAGAATCGGCAGGCTCGTCAGCGATCGCAGCCATGCGACCGACTCCCACGTCAGCGATGCATCGAAGAGATCGTGGACGTATGCGCTGAAGGACGACTGCGCGCCCCAGCGCGACGCGTCCGTTTTGATCGAGTCGAAGTTGGCCAGCGCGAAGTGCCTGGGCAGGGCGAAGTGGTTCCGGACGTCGCGCTCCCGCCGGCCGAGCATCGGCGTGTCGACGGTGAGAACCAGCGCACGAAACCCGGCTCGTTCGGCCCTGGCGACGAGCTCTTTCGTCACCTCCCGATCCTTGTAGACATAGAGCTGGAACCACAGAGCGCCGGTGGCCGCGGCGGCGATCTCTTCGAGTGTGCACGTGGACAGCGTGCTTGCGACCATGATCGTGCGGGCGTTGCCAGCCGCGCGGGCGGCGGCGCATTCGCCGTCGGCATGCGCCAGGCGATTGAACGCCGTCGGCGCCAGCATGATCGGCATCGCGATCGACTCGCCGAGGACCCGCACATCGATTTCGACGTGGCTCACGTCGACGAGCACGCGCGGGCGGATCAGGATGCGGTTGAATGCCTCCCGATTCGCCGCGAGCGTCCGCTCGTCGCAGGCGGCACCGGCGTAGTACTCGAACGCCGAGTGTTCCATCCGCTCGCGCGCCACCGCTTCGAACTCGTTGACGTTAACTCTGTCCATGTTCGACCTGTGCGGTCAGCGTTACTGGCGGGGCCGCAGCATCTTCTCCAGATAATCGGTGACCGCAGCACCCACGATCTGCCAGCTGTGGAACCGCAGGAAATCGTGGATGTCGTCGGCAATGACGAGCGATTCGACCTTCACGCCATTTTCGCGCAGCCGCTGCTCGAGGTCGACGGTCTGATGGAAGTCGACGTTGCGATCGTCGTCACCGTGGATCAGCAGAACGGGCGACGTCCACGTCTTGACGGCTGAAATCGGCGATGACTCGTAGCTCACGCGCTCGACGCGGCGCACGTCGTCTTCAGTAATCCCGTCGCCCATGAACGCCGGCTTGAGGTCGGCTGGCGGACCGGGGCGCCAGTCCCAGTTGTGCACGCCGTGGATGTCGACGCCGGCGGCGAAGACGTCCGAATTCCGCCCGAGCGCAAGCGCCGTGAGAAATCCGCCATACGACCCGCCCCAAATGCCGATTCGCTGGCCATCGACGTCGTCTCTCCCTTGGAGATAGTGAGCCCCGGCGAGGACGTCGAGGTATTCGGACGCGCCGCGCGGCCCACCATTCTGTGGACGATGGAATGCGTAGCCGTAGCCGATACCCAGGCGGTAATTGACGGAAAGGACGATGAACCCGCGGCTGGCCAGGTACTGGTTCACCGCGTAATCGTGGGAGTAGTAGCCCATGTAGTGCCAGCCGAGCAGCATCTGCCGAGGCGGGCCGCCGTGCACGTAAATCAGCGCCGCACGCCTGGCGGGACCCGACGCGCTCCTGAAGAGTTGCCCGTGCACTTCGAGTCCATCGCTCGACTTGAACACCACCTGCTGTGGAGTCACCAGCGCGGCAGCGGGAAAGTCTGCGGCAATGCGATCGCCTCCCAGCTTGCGCGGCGCGCCTCCTGCGAGCGGCTGTACCACGGGCAGCGGCGTATGCTGCGCGTCCGACTGCAGGTACGCGATGAACCTGCCGTCGGACGTCACGACGGGCGACCATTCGATCGTTGCGCCGGACGTGAGCGGCGTCGAGGACGGTGCGTCGACTGAGACGCGGAACAGGTGACGGCGATCGATGTCGACCGGATCCTGCCCCGTGTTGGCGCTGTAGACGATCGCGCCGTGGTCCGGCGTGAGCGCCGCGTGCTCCACCATGAAGTGTCCCGGCGTGAGCAGCGTCGCAGAGCCGCCGGCGGAGGGCACCGAATAAAGGTGCGGCCACCCGTCCTGATATCCCATGAACACGATGCGGTCGTGCGCCGCCCATGACGGCGACAGGTTGCCCGCGATCTCCGGCATGCCGTCGGTCATCGCGCCGCCGCTGTGCCACGCCTCGTGCGCTGACCCCGTCGACGTCTCACCCACCCACAGACTCCACGGCTGCGGGCGCGGCTCGAGCGTTGGAACGCCGCCGGCACCGGGCCGGCGCACGAACAGCACGCGAGAACCATCGGTCGACCACGCGGGGCTGCTGTCGCGGGATGTCGATGGGGCGAGATACCGGAGCGGCCGATCCATGCCGGCGAACAGCGCGATGAAGCTGTGGTCGCCTCGGTCAGAGACGAACGCGAGCGTGCCGCCATCGGGGGACCACACGGGGGCTTCACTGCGGCCGCGGGCGAAAACTGGTTCCGGCGGCTTGGATCCATCGAGCGGCGCAATCCAGAGTTTGCCGTCGTGCGTAAACGCCACGCGCGACGTCTTCGTCGTCACGGCGGGTTCGTCGCCCTCGGCAATCAGCTTGGGAGCGCTGCCGCCGGCGGCGGCGACGGCCCAGACCTGCATCTTTCCCTGCACGGGGCTGCTCGTCGGATCCGGCATCAGGTTGCCTTCGGCCGGCCAGTTCGATCCGTGGTCGCCTCCGCGGACATACACGAGCATGCTGCCGTCCTCGGAGAACGCGAGACCGGTCAGCTCCTGTCCGTCATCCGCGTCGTAGGGCGTCACCTTGCGCGGCGTGAACTCCGGCGCGTCAGCCACGTAAATGTTGCGCACTCCCCGCTCTTCCAGCGTCCACGCGATGCGGCCGGCGGCGGGCGCCGCGACGAGGTTGTCCGGAAACGGGTAGTTCATCACCTGGTCGAGCGTGAAGCCGGCAGTCGGCGATTGCGCGCCAAGACCCGGCGGCGCGGCACACACCAGGAGGGCGGCCATGAAGAAAACACGCCTCATGGCGCTGGATTATACAAATTGGTGAGTTGGCGCGTTGGTGAATTGGTGAGTTAGGGGTAACTCACCAATTGCTCGTCAGCGCTCGCTGCGCCGGTCGCCGCGGCCGTCCGTGGGGGTGAGGTCGAAGTCGAAGCCGGCATCCGGATCTGTATTGATGTCGCTGACCTCTTGTTCGAAATTACGTCCTGGCTCGTCCGATTCCGAGCGTGTGAGATCGTCTTTTGCCGGGAGGGGCTCGCGGGACGGGCGCTGTTCCTTGTCGATCTGTGGCGGCATCTCCACCTCCTCATTCATCAGCCGGCGACCTGATGCAAGAATGGTGTAATGTCAGCGTCAGTCCTTTCCTGATGAGCACGATCCTGGAGCATCTTCCCGCCGGCGAAAAAGTCGGCATTGCCTTTTCCGGCGGGCTGGATACGAGCGCGGCGATTCACTGGATGCGGCTGCGCGGGGCCATGCCTTTCGCGTATACGGCGAATCTTGGACAGCCCGACGAACCCGACTACGACGACATCCCGCGGCGCGCGCGCCAGTATGGCGCGGAGCAGGCGCGCCTCATCGACTGCCGCGCGCAGCTCGTCGCAGAGGGGCTGGCCGTCCTTCAGTGCGGCGCTTTTCATATCTCCACGGCCGGCGTTCCCTACTTCAATACGACGCCGATCGGCCGCGCCGTCACGGGCACCATGCTCGTCGGCGCAATGAAGGAAGACGACGTCAACATCTGGGGCGACGGCAGCACGTTCAAGGGCAACGATATCGAGCGCTTCTACCGCTACGGCCTCCTCGCGAATCCCGCGCTCAAGATCTACAAGCCCTGGCTCGATCAGCAGTTCATCGACGAACTCGGCGGCCGCGCCGAGATGTCGGCGTACATGGCCCGCGCAGGATTCGAGTACCGCATGAGCGCCGAGAAGGCGTATTCGACGGATTCGAACATCCTCGGGGCGACGCACGAAGCCAAGGACCTCGAGCGCCTCGACGCGGGCATCACCATCGTCGAGCCGATCATGGGGGTGGCGTCGTGGCGCGAGGATGTCGCGGTCAGGCGCGAGCAGGTCGCGATCCGCTTTGAGGAGGGTCATCCCGTCGCGCTCAACGGAATCGAATTCAGGAACGACGTCGATCTGATGCTGGAGGCGAACGCCATCGGCGGGCGCCACGGCCTCGGCATGAGCGATCAGATCGAGAACCGAATCATCGAAGCGAAGAGCCGCGGGATTTATGAAGCTCCCGGCATGGCGCTGCTCTTCATCGGATACGAGCGCCTCGTCACCGGCATTCACAACGAGGACACGATCGAGCAGTACCGCGACAACGGGCGGCGACTCGGGCGCCTGCTGTACCAGGGGCGCTGGTTCGATCCGCAGGCGATGATGCTTCGCGACACGGCGCAGCGCTGGGTCGCCCGCGCGATCACCGGCAGCGTGACGGTCGAGCTGCGCCGCGGAAACGATTACTCCATCCTGAATACGGAGTCGCCCAATCTCACGTACAAACCCGAGCGGCTGACGATGGAGAAAGGGGCTTCGGCATTCACGCCGCAGGATCGCATCGGTCAGTTGACGATGCGCAATCTCGACATCACCGATACGCGCGAGAAGCTCTTCACGTACGTCGCCGCCGGTGTGCTCGCGCCGTTGAGCGGCTCCGCGCTGCCGCACCTGCCCGAACCGCGGGAATCGCCCGAGGAGTAACGCGATGATCCATCGATGCGGGCTACTGGCGGGTTGCGCGCTTGCGATCCTGCTCGTCGCGTGCGGCGGCGGCAGCAGTTCGACGCCTTCATCGCCTACCCCGACGCCAGTGCCGTCCTCGACCGCGTGCCTCGCCATCGGATCGACGGGTGGCTCAGGAGCCACGGCCATCGTGAACGGCGCCGATTGCTCGCGCGACAGCGGCTCGGTCGTCCTCCTCAATCTTCAGGATGCGAGCCAGTTCCCGCTGGCGCAGTGCTCAGCGACGGTCATCGCCCCGCGTGCCGTGCTGACCGCGGCCCATTGCATTCCCGGTGCGGTAAGCGCGCTGATCTTCACCGGATCCTTCCCCCAGGTGCTTGCCACTCACCTTGCCGCACATCCCGGCTACAACGAAAGCGCCGGCAGCGCTTTCGACGTTGCCGTCATCACCTCCGATAGTGATCTCGGGCGGCCGCCGATTCCACTGCTGACGAGCCGCGACGCGCGGGTCGGCGAGGCGGCCGTCATCGGCGGCTGGGGCAAGAATTCGAGCGATGTATCAGGCACGCTCCGCGCCGGCAACACGACCATAAGCGTCGTCACGGCCAACGTCCTGCAGACGCAGTTCAGTACGTCGTCGGCGTTCGTCTGCCAGGGAGATTCGGGTGGTCCCATCCTCGTCCAGGAAGCCGGCACGTGGGCCATCGCAGGCGTGATCTCGGCCAACACCAATACCGCGTGCAACACGGGAAACAACTTCTACGCTGCCATTCGAAATTCGAGCGTGATGTCTTTCATCCTCAGCCACGTGCCGGATGCCGCGCAACGCTGACGAGGCGACGGGGGTGGGTCGATAGTTGCTAGAGTGAAAGTGCGGCTGCGGCCGTAAAGCTCATGCTCCACGAGGCGCCGAACTATTGGCTGTCGCGCTGGCTGTTCGAGCGAGGGCTCGCGGTCATTTATCTCATCGCCTTCCTGGTCGCAGTCAACCAGTTCGTTCCACTCGTCGGCGAGCGGGGGCTGCTCCCCGCCGTCCGGTTCGTTCGGGAAGTCCCCTTCCGCTACTCCCCCAGCGTGTTCTACTGGTGGACGAGCGACCAGGCGTTTCGCATCGCCGCCTGGATCGGTGTCGCGTTGTCGTTCGTCGCGCTGACGGGCGTCGCTGCCCGCTATGGTGCGGTTCCCTCCGCGATCGTATGGACGGCGCTATACGTCCTGTATCTGTCGTTCATCAACGTTGGCCAGACGTTCTACGGCTTCGGGTGGGAATCGCTGCTGGTCGAGGCGGGATTCTTCACGATCTTCGCCGGAGCCAGTTTCACGGCACCCGCGACGCTGCTCAACTGGATCTATCGCTGGACGCTGTTTCGATTGATGTTCGGCGCCGGACTGATCAAGCTCAGGGGGGACGCGTGCTGGCGCAACCTGACGTGTCTCGACTACTTTTTCGAGACCCAGCCAATGCCGAACGGACTGAGCTGGTACATACATCACCTGCCAAGAGGGGTCCTTCACGGCGGCGTGGCCTTCAACCACTTCGTCGAGTTGATCGTTCCCTTCGGATTCTTCCTCCCGCAGCCGTACGCCGGCATCGCGGGACTCTTTACGATCGTCTTCCAACTCACCCTGATCGCAGGCGGCAACCTGTCGTGGTTGAACTGGGTGACGATCGTGCTCGCGTTCACCACGCTCGACGATCGCTTCCTGCGGTGGCTGCCCGTGTCCCCACCGCCGCTGCACGCCGTGGGCAACGCGCAGAAGGCCGCGACGGCAGCGCTCGCCGTCGTCGTCGCGCTTCTCAGCATCGCACCGACGATGAACATGCTTTCGTCGCGGCAGGTGATGAACACGTCGTTCAACCCGCTCCAAATCGTCAACACCTATGGCGCGTTCGGGAGCGTCACGCAGGAGCGGTACGAGATCGTGATTGAAGGGACCGCGGACGACGCCGTGACCAGCGCGACCTCGTGGCGCGAGTACGAGTTCAAGGGAAAGCCCGGCGATCCCGCGTATCCCCCTCCGCAAATCGCGCCGTATCATCTGCGGCTGGACTGGTTGATGTGGTTTGCCGCAATGGGGACGCCATCGGAGTACCCGTGGTTTTCCGAGTTGATGCTCGAGCTGCTGCAGGGGGACCCTGGCGTACTCGGGCTGCTGCGATCGAATCCCTTTCCCGATCGTCCGCCGACCTGGATCCGCGCGCGGCTCTACCTCTATCACTTCACGACGCCGGAGGAACATCGAGCCACGGGACGCTGGTGGGACCGGCGCCTTGTCTCAGAGTACTTTCCCGCCGTTCGCCTGAAATCGTGAGACGGGACCGGCATCGCAGTACACTGTGAAGACGCCGCACGGGCGTCGGTCACTGCCATGACTGGCTTCGGATGCTCCTGCCTCACGATCCTGACCGCGTGGACGGCGCTTGCCGTCACGGCGGGGGCGCAGGGTCCGATCATCCAGCAGCGCAAGCCGCTTCGATCGACCGTCGAACTGACTGTGGTGACCGCGACCGTCCGGAACGCCGACGGTCAGCTCGTGCCGGGCCTTCCAAAGGAAGACTTCGAAGTGTACGAAGACGGCGTCCAGCAGCCGATCGCTCAATTCACCAACGAACGCGTGCCGATCGGACTCGGACTGCTCCTCGACATCAGCGACAGCATGTTCGGCCGGCGCCTGCAGGACGCGCGGAGTGCGGTGGAGCGTTTTCTGCTGGAGCTGCTCGCGCCGACCGACGAGTTCTTCCTGATGGCATTCAATCACGAGCCGCGCCAGCTCACCGGATGGACGGCGGAGCCGGGACGAGTGCGCAACGCGCTCGAGCAGCTGCGGCCGACGGGCGCGACGGCGATCTACGATGCCGTCAAGGCGGCGCTCCCCACCATCGCCATGCGCTCGCGTGAACGGGCAGCGCTCGTCATCATCTCGGACGGCGCCGACACGGCGAGCGACACCTCGCTGTACGATTTGCGGACCGATCTGCTGCGCACTGACGCGTTCATCTTCGCCATCGCCATCGACTCGCCCAAGGAGCAGCCGATCAACACCCGCGTCAATCCGGAAGCGCTCGCCGAAGTCACGAATCAGACGGGCGGTCACACCGACGTCGTCCGCGACTCGGCAGATCTGGATGTCGCGACACAGAAGATTGCCGACGAGTTGAACAGCCAGTATGTGATCGGCTACGCGTCTCCCCATCCCGGCGACGGCAAATACCACAGTATCCGGGTCCGCGTGACGCTGCCGGGCTACCGCGTCCGCGCGCGGAACGGCTACGTGGCGGTCGGATCCTAGCTCACTGACAGTCCGCCGACACGCCGAGGAATGCCGATCAGAGCAGCCGCGAACGACACGCAGGGCCGCGCGCGACTCGCCATCGACCTCGTCACAACGATCCTGATCCTCGGCGGCGACACGCTCTGGTGGTTCCTAGCCGGCGGCCGCGCCGAATTCCTCAACATCTCCCCGCTGCTCTGGACCGGCATCGTGCTGCTCGTGGTCCGGCACGCCGTCTGGCCGCGTCCGACAATCGTCCACGTGCTCTGGACACGGGCGTTCGCCAGTTCGCGGCCTGCCCCCGTGTCGCGAATCGTCTCGCTCGCGGTGATCACGCGCGCGACGGTGCTTGCCGTGGGACTCGCGGCGTCCCTGACGTATCCCGGCAGGCTGGCGGTGCTGCCCCGGGTTGCCGCAGCGGAATGGCAGAACCTTCCCGCGCGCTGGGATGCCTTCTGGTATGTCGGCATCGCGCGGCACGGCTATCACCGTGAGAAGGGGAAGGAAAACGGACAGGAGGACTACGCGTTCTTTCCCGCGTATCCGGCGCTGATGCGGATTGCGGGCGACCTCGTGACGGTTCCCGCGAAGCTGTTCAACGCCCCTCATATGCTCGGCAGCGGAGAAGGACGGGTTGCGTGGGGCGGCGTGCTCGTTTCGATCGTCTGCTTCGCGCTCGCGCTGCCGCGCACGTACCGCCTGGCGCGGGAGGATGGCGGCGACGACGAACAGGCGATGCGCGCGTGCGTGCTGATTGCGCTCTTTCCGTTCGCGCTGTTCTTCAGCTGCGTCTATTCCGAGGCACTGGCGTTCCTCGCGCTGGTGGCCACGATCCTGGCGTGGCGCACCGATCGGACCGCGGGAGGCGTGCTGTGGGGACTCACGCTGGGACTGACGCGATCGAACGGGTGGACTCTTTCGGCGGCCTTTCTCGCTGATCGAACGTTGTCAGTCTGGCGGCCTGGCCGCAGACCGTTTGCGCCGCCTCGCCACTGGGTGGGCG
>Ga0310811_10003078_pt1 | contig 20974 bp, 21 predicted proteins | sample YCmetagenome_FD_207642 | JGI IMG/M metagenome (GOLD analysis project Ga0310811, IMG submission 207642) | Soil microbial communities from experimental microcosm in Duke University, North Carolina, United States - YC | ecosystem: Engineered > Artificial ecosystem > Soil microcosm > Unclassified ...
CGCCCAGGACCAGCACCACGGCTGGCGCCAGCCACAGGCTGACGGGCCGCTGCCAGGACAGGCGCGCAAGAAGAGAATCCATGCGAGCGGCAGCCTATTATCGTTATCGCTGCGGAAACCAGCCTTTGCCGGGCAGTTTTTGCCAAGGCGGGTGGTTTAAGTTTGCCCTTGGTCGCGTCTGCGCGGGTCTTTGACTATTTGGTCGTGACCCGGATGGCGACCTGGGCCAGCAGGATCCGGGCGCCTTTCCGTTTCAAGGCCCGGTCGGTCACCGCCTGCAGCCGGTCTGCGATCAGGCCGACATCCGGCTGCTCGTCGGTGCGTACGATGTTGGCGGTGAAAGTCATCAGATTGCGGACATAGGCGTCCCGCAGCACCGGCAGCGAGCGGTCCACCTCATCGCGCAGCGCCGCGTCGGGCACATCCAGGCCGGCGCCCACCATCAGCATGCCCGCCGCGCGGTTGTCCGAGACGATGGTGGTGTAGATGGGATCCAGAAGGATGTAGCTCTTGGACTGGGTGGTCTTGTGCTCTGGCGCTTTCTGCTTTTTGGGGCCATCCTCCGCGGCAAGCGCCGGCAGGCCCGCGGCCAGGGCGGCCAAAACAAAAATAGCGGGAAAGCGGCGCAGTGCTGGGATATCCATAGCGGCAGCCAGTAAGCGCCCGATTGGTAAACCGAATTTTAACGGGCCGGCTTCAAGGGAGAAGAAATGACCAGACATTCTGCGCTTTTGGCCGCGCTTCTGCCGGCTTTTGCCGCAGCTTTGCTGGCGGGATCGGCGGTGTTTCTGGCCGCCGGCGCGGCCGATCATCCAGGCCAGAAGTTCCAGATCTCGCCTGCGAGCCTGGTCAAGCCTTATGCGACCCCGGCGGTGGCCAACGAGTCCACCGAGGTGCCGCGTCCCGCCGGAACCGCGCCGGAAGTGCCCCGGGGCTTTGCCGTTTCGGTGTTCGCCGATCATCTCAGCAATGCCCGCTGGATGGCGGTGGCGCCCAATGGCGATGTTCTCCTGGCCGAGCCCAGCGAAAGCGGCGGCAAGATCACCTTGCTGCGCGACTCCAATGGCGACGGCAAGGCCGACAAGAGCTTCACCTTCCTGCCGGCCTCGGCGGGTTTCGTCTACCCGCATGGCCTGGCCTTCCATGAAGGCTATCTCTATGTCGGCGACCTGCGCGGCATCTGGCGCTTTGCCTACAAGGACGGGCAGACCGCGGCGGGGGTGCCGGAAAAAGTCACCACCAAGGTGGCAGACCTGCGTCCCAAGGGCGGCCATGTCACCCGCGATATCGCCTTCGGGCCTGACGGCACGCTGTATCTGGCGCTGGGCAGCAGGGACAATATCTCCGACTTCAAGCCGGGGGCGCAGGTCTTCAAGATCAACGCCGATGGCAGCATGAGCGAATTCGCCAGCGGCCTGCGCAATCCCGTCGGCATCGCTGTCTATCCGGGCACCAGCACCGTCTACGTCACCACCAACGAGCGGGACGGACTGGGCGATGACCTGCCGCCCGATTATCTCACCAGCGTCAGGCCGGGCGGCTTCTACGGGTATCCTTATGCCTATATCGGCAAGAACCCCGATCCTGTCTGGGGCGCAAAAGATACCGGCGGCAAGATCGCCTCCAGCATCACGCCGGACGTGCTGTTCCACGCTCATTCGGCGCCCTTGGGCCTGGTTTTCTATACCGGGAACAATTTTCCCGCCGAGTATCGCGGCGATGCCTTTGTCTCGCTGCATGGCTCGTGGAATGCCGGCAATCCCACCGGCTACAAGGTGGTGCGGGTGCATTTCGCGGGCGGCAAGCCGGACAATGGCTATGAGAACTTCGCCACCGGCTTCTGGAACGGCATGGCCAATCCTGGCGAACCGGCCAAGGTCTGGGGCCGGCCGGCAGGCCTGGCGGTGGCCAAGGATGGCAGCCTGTTGATCGCGGACGATGTCGCCAACGTGGTCTGGCGGGTGACTTATACTGGGAAGTGAGGTCCGGCCCGCCGCAGGCGGGCGAGCATGTCCAGTGGACATGCGAGAGGGCCGAACGCCCGAGCGGGGCCGAAGGCCCAGCGAAGGCAGGCAACAGATTGAGTTTGGCCGAAAACCCGGTTCGTGGCTTCGCGCACCTCACTGCGCTGTCGCGCGGTGCGCTCGGCACCATTCCCAACTTGCCATCCGGCAAGTTGGGAATGGTGGAGCTGAGCGGAATCGAACCGCTGGCCTCCTCATTGCGAACGAGGCGCTCTCCCAACTGAGCTACAGCCCCGAACCGAGCGCCGGTATTTAGGGAGGGGCTGGGGGCCCGTCAAGCTGCCGCTATTTTCGGGCTTTTCCGCCCCGGTTCCCCCCGGTAAAACAGCCCCATGATGAACCCGATCGCCTTCCTGATTTACGAAATCCTGGACGTTTACGAATGGGTCGTAATCGTCGCGGTGATCGTGAGCTGGCTCACCGCCTTCAATGTCATCAACCAGTACAACCACTTCGTACGCACGGTGCTGCGCATCTTGATCGCCCTGACCGAGCCGGTCTTTCGCCCTATCCGCAAGGTAATCCCCGCGATCAGCGGCCTGGACCTGTCGCCGATCGTGGTCATCATCCTGATCGAGTTCCTCAAATACACGATCCGGTGGATGTCGGTTCGCTACGGATACTGACATGACTGCCATCCTTATCGACGGCAAGGCATCGGCCGCGCGCCTGCGCGAGAAGATTGCCGCTTACACCGCGGACCTGAAATCCAAGCACGGCCTGGTGCCGGGTCTGGCCACGGTGCTGGTGGGAAGCGATCCGGCCAGCGAGGTCTATGTCAAAAACAAGGGCAAGACCGCCGAGGCGCTGGGTTTCAAGTCGGTGCATGTGGCACTTCCCGCCGACACGTCCCAGGAGACCTTGCACGCCAAGGTGCGCGAACTGAATCAGGACCGCTCGGTGCACGGCATTCTGGTGCAATTGCCGCTGCCCAAGCATCTGGATGAAAATCCCATGCTGGACATTCTGGATCCGGCAAAGGATGTGGACGCGCTGACCCCCATCAATGCCGGCCTGCTCCTGTCGGGCCGCGCCCATCTGGTTTCCTGCACGCCGTCCGGAACGATGCTCCTCCTCAAGGAATATGTCGGCGACATTTCGGGCAAAGAGGCGCTGGTGATCGGGCGCTCGCTTCTGTTCGGCAAGCCGGCGGCGCAATTGCTGCTGGCGGCCAATGCCACCGTCACCATGGCCCATTCGCGCTCGAAAGATTTGCCGGCGCTGGCGCGCCGCGCCGATATCCTGGTGGCCGCCATCGGCAAGCCGGAATTCGTCAAGGCCGACTGGATCAAACCGGGCGCCACCGTGATTGATGTCGGCATCAACCGCGTGAGTGCGGGCGAGGGCAAGACAAAGATCGTAGGCGATGTGGATTTTGAGGCGGCGAAAGAAGTGGCGGGCGCGATCACGCCGGTGCCGGGCGGCGTCGGCGCCATGACGATCATCTGCCTGATGCACAACACGCTCATCGCGGCGTGCGCGCAGAACGGTCTGCCGCTGCCGGCGGCGCTTTAATCCTACTTGTCATGGCCCACCGAGTGTGGGCCATCCAGTTGGGCTATCGCGAACCTTCAAGGTAGGCGCAGATGTCATCTGGGTGGCCCGCATTTGCGGGCCATGACAACAGAGCTAAATCTTCTGCCGAAGATCCTTCGCCAAATCGTCTGGCGAGATCGCTTCGTCATAGAAGCTGACCAGCTTTCCATTCGGCCCCATCAGATACAGGACCGAGGAATGATCCATGCCATAGCCGCCCGCATTTCCTTTAGAGGGGTCGAGCGGGCGCTTGACGGCATAGACGCGGTATTCCTTCTCGACATCCTTGATCGCGGCGGGGCTGCCGGTCAGGCCGATAAATTGCGGTCCGAACGCCTTCATGTAATCGGCCAGCACTTTTGGCGTATCGCGCTCGGGATCGATGGTGATGAAGATCGGGACCACGCGCCGGCTGTCGCTGCCCAGTTTCTGCAGCGCTTCCGCCATCACGCCCAACGTGGTGGGGCAGACATCCGGGCAGAAGCTGTAGCCGAAATAGATCAGCATGAAGCGGCCGTGGAAATCCTGCTCGGTGACGGTCTTGCCGGTGTGGTCGGTCAGGCGGAACGGCCCGCCCACCTGCGCGATGCCGGTGGTGACGGTGCGGCCCAGTCCCGGCACCAGACGGCTTTCATGCCAGAGGATCCCGCCCGCCAGGGCCAGGACCAGCAGCAGATAGGGAATCAGGGCCTGCTTGTTGCGCCACATCGGCAATGCTCTAATCCTGAACCCATCCAAAAGGGAAGTGACATTGGCGCGCAAGGACATGGCGCGAGGTTTTGCAGCCGGCGTCGGCGGCGGCGGCCGGGTACGGCTGCGCACCCTCTCCAACCTGCGCTGGCTGGCGGTGGCCGGCCAGTCGGCGGCGCTGTTTCTGGTCTATTTCGCGCTGGGCTACAGCCTGCCCATCCCCTATTGCGTCTGCGCTATCGCGGTCAGCGCCGCGCTGAATATCGTCCTGGCCTTGCGCTATCCGCCGACGCACCGGCTGACCAATCGCGAGGCGACCTTTTATCTGGCTTTCGACGTGCTGCAGTTGGCGGCGCTGCTGTATCTGACCGGCGGCATAACCAACCCTTTTGCCCTGATGTTCGTGGCGCCGGTGGTGATCGCCGCGACCACCCTCAATCTCGGCAATGTCCTGATCCTGGCTGGGATCGCCTTTGCTTCGGTTTCGCTGATTGCGGTGGTGCATCTGCCTTTGCCCTGGCCGGCCCATGAAAATCTGGTGCTGCCGCAGCTTTACCAGGCCGGCATCTGGACGGCGCTGGTGATCGGCATCGGCTTTACCTCGGTTTATGCCTGGCGCATCGCCTCGGAATCGGCGCGCATGTCAGCCGGGCTTGCCGCCACCCAACTCGCATTGTCGCGCGAGCATCGCCTGGCGTCGCTGGGCGCGCTGGCCACCGCCGCGGCCCATGAACTGGGCACGCCGCTTGGCACCATCGCGGTGGTGGCGCGGGAATTGGAGCGGGCGCTGCCGGAAAATTCCAGCGAGGTGGAAGATGTGCGCCTGCTGCGCCAGCAGGCGGAACGTTGCCGCGCCATCATCGCGCGGCTCGCCAATCCGGAAGAGGCGCTGGTGGGCGCCACGGCGCGGCTGCCGCTGGGCGCTTTCCTGGACGACATCGCTACTCATCACCGGGGCGAGGATGTTGAGATCACCATCAACCTTGCGATGCCCAAGGACAGTCCGATCCCTCAGGTCTGGCGCGCGCCAGAACTTCTCCACGGCCTGGGCAACATCATCGAGAATGCCGCCGACTTCGCCAGCGCCACGGTCGCGGTCAGCGCCCGCTGGGACGAACAGTTCCTGGACATTTCCGTGGCCGATGACGGGCCTGGCTTTGCGCCGGAGATTTTCGAGGCCCTAGGCGAGCCCTACATCACCTCACGGCCCGGCCATCATGCCTTGGGGGAGACCGACATCGGCCCGCAGGGACCCCTGGACGAACATGAGGGCATGGGCCTTGGCTTCTTCATCGCCAAGATCCTGCTGGAACAGACCGGCGGCCTGGTTACGGCGGAAAATCCGCCCGGCGGCGGCGCCATGGTCTCTATCCGATGGGCGCGCGGGGTGATCGACGGGCCCCAGCCGCCGGCTCAAACCGAGACATAAGGCGGAAAAGCAAGGCGTCTGGCGTGGGTCTGTTTGGCGCTGCGGCAATTTGTTTGACGCTGCGGCAAAAGGATACTAAAGGCCCCCTCCAGCATGACCCCCGAAGATAAGACCCTGCTTTTGGTGGAAGACGACCGGCCGCTACGTGAGCGGTTGGCCCGCGCCATGGAAGCGCGCGGCTTCACTGTGGCCCAGGCGGAATCGGTGGCGGAGGGCAAGGCCCGCGCCAAGGAGGCCCCGCCCGCCTATGCCGTGGTGGACCTGAAACTCGACGACGGCAATGGCCTGGACGTGGTGGAAACCCTGCACACGACGCGGCCGGAGAGCCGGGTGGTGGTGCTGACCGGCTTCGGCAATATCGCGACCGCCGTGGCGGCCGTGAAATATGGGGCGATCGATTATCTGCCCAAGCCTGCGGACGCCGACGACATCCTGGCGGCGCTGATGGCCACACCAGGCTCCAAGCCCAAGCCGCCGGAAAATCCCATGTCGGCCGACCGGGTGCGCTGGGAGCATATCCAGCGGGTCTATGAGCTGTGCGGGCACAATGTGTCCGAGACCGCGCGCCGGCTGAACATGCACCGGCGTACGCTGCAGCGGATTCTGGCCAAGCGCAGCCCGCGCTAACTCCAATCGAATGTCCTTTTGTCATTCCCGCGTAAGCGGGAATCCAACTTGGATCAGACTGTTATCCAAGAAGTTGGATGCCCGCTTTCGCGGGCATGACAAGTAGGGTGAATTTTAGGGACGGCGTTTTCTGGCGCTGCTCTTTTCCGCGACAGGGTTCTTCGCCGCCGGCTTTTTCATTTTGCGCTTCTTCTTGGCCACTTTGTCGGCTTGCTCCGCCAACTGCGCGGCGCGTCCCGCCAGGATTTCCTTGAGCGTCTTGGGCGTGAGCGCCGACAGCCGCGCCAGGACGAAGGGGAAATTCCGGTAGTGGTCGGTGATGTAGAAAAGCTCCGGCTCCACCTCCAGCATCATGTCGCGCATCTCCATGGAGGAGACGCGCAGGGTCATGGCCTCTTCCTTGTCATGCACCTTGGTCAGGAACTGGTCGTGCAGAAAAACCGCCGGCTTCCTGAACCATAAAACTTCTTTGCTGCCGGGAATGGCAAGCGCGATTTTCCAACCTTGAGCGCGGGTAATCATTCCACCTCCGGCAGGATCAGGCCCGGCATCTGCGCGGCGGCGATGGCATCAAGCTGGCGCGACAACCGCTCGGCGGCGCAGCGGGCGAAGGAAATGGTGACGGCCTTGCGCCGGCTGGCGTGCAAGGCTTGCGCTTCGGCTTCCTTGACGATGGCCCCGCCATAGCGGTCGGCCACGATAAGCCCGGTCTGGTGCGGCACATGCTCTTCCGGAAAATCCGGCGGGATGGCGAAATAGAACAGGTCGCAATAGTCCAGATATTCCGGCCATTTTGCGTCGCCCTTGAGGTCGGCCAGCGCCACCTTGATTTCCACACCCAGCATTTCGCCGCCCGGTCCGATGGCCGCGACGTCGAGCCGCCGGCCATTGGGCAAGGTGAATTCCAGGATGGGTGAATAGCCTTCTTCCAAAAGAAGCCGGCTCACCCCGCGCGCGACCTCGGCGGCGGTGGAAGAACTGATCATGCGATCAGCTTAGTTCAGAGGCTGCCCTTGGAGGAAGGCGAAGCACCATCCAGGCGCTCGTCCGGTGTGACGGCCATGCGCAGTGCCCGCGCCAGACCCTTGAAACAGGTCTCGACGATGTGGTGGCTGTTGTCGGCGTACAGATTCTCGATATGCAGGCAGACGCCGGCATTCTGGGCAAAGGCCTGGAACCATTCCTTGAACAGCTCGGTATCCATCTCGCCCAGCTTGGGCTTGGGGATGGCCACCTTCCAGATCAGATAAGGCCGGTTGGAAATGTCCAGCGCCACGCGGGTCAGGGCTTCGTCCATGGGGATCAGCGCCCAGCCGAAGCGGGTGATGCCGGAAAAATCGCCCAGCGCCTGCTTCACCGCCTGGCCGATGACGATGGCCGTGTCCTCGGTGGTGTGATGATAGTCCACATGCAGGTCGCCGGTGGCCCGCACCTTGAGATCGATCATGGAATGGCGGGAGAAGCTCTCCAGCATGTGATCCAGAAAGCCGATGCCGGTATCGATATCGGCATCGCCTGTCCCGTCCAGGTCCAGGGAGACGGCGATCTCGGTCTCGCGGGTCTTGCGTTCGACGGTGGCGGTGCGCATGGCGGCTGTCCGTTGGTTCGCGGCTGTATAGCATGGGTTCCGGAAGGGGGAATCCCTCGCTGAAGAGCTATCCCTGCCAAGCATATGTCATATTTGACATATCATGTTGACCCCCCGTCCAAAGCCTGTAAAGAAGGCCGCCTCCTAAAGACGAAGGGTCCTTCAATGGCGCGTTCCGATTATCTGTTCACCTCCGAAAGCGTTTCCGAAGGCCATCCCGACAAGGTCTGCGACCGCATTTCGGACGAAGTGGTCGACCTGTTCTTCCGCGAAGGCCCCAAGGAGGGCATGAGCCCCTGGGATATCCGCGCCGCCTGCGAAACCCTCTGCACCACCAACCGGGTGGTGATCGCGGGCGAGACCCGCGGTCCCAAGAAGGTTCAGGCCGGCGACGTCGAGGAAGCCGCGCGCAAGGCCATCAAGGACATCGGTTACGAGCAGGAAGGTTTCCACTGGCGCAATGCCAATGTGGAAGTGCTGCTGCATGCCCAGTCCGCCCACATCGCCCAGGGCGTGGACGCGTCCGGCAACAAGGACGAAGGCGCGGGCGACCAGGGCATCATGTTCGGTTATGCCTGCCGCGAGACCCCGGCACTGATGCCGGCGCCCCTGTTCTACAGCCACAAAATCCTGGAATTGCTGGCCAAGGTGCGCAAGGCCGGCAAGGAGCCCACCCTGCTGCCCGACGCCAAGAGCCAGGTGACCCTGCGCTATGCGAACGGCAAGCCGGTGGAAGCCACCCAGATCGTGCTGTCCACCCAGCACGCTCATGAGCACCAGACCAGCGCCGATATCCGCAAGATCGTGGAGCCCTATATCCGCGAAACGCTGCCGAAGGAGTGGATCACCGACAAGACCATCTGGCACATCAATCCCACCGGCGCTTTCGTGATCGGTGGTCCGGATGGCGACTGCGGCCTCACCGGGCGCAAGATCATCGTGGACACCTATGGCGGCGCGGCCCCGCATGGCGGCGGCGCTTTCTCCGGCAAGGACTCGACCAAGGTGGACCGCTCGGCTGCCTATGCCGCGCGCTATCTGGCCAAGAATGTGGTGGCGGCGGGCCTGGCCGACCGCTGCACTATCCAGCTCTCCTATGCGATCGGCGTCGCTGAACCGCTGAGCGTCTATGTGGACACGCATGGCACCGGCCAGGTGGACGAAGCCAAGCTGGAAAAGATCCTGCCGCAGGTGATGAACCTGAAGCCGCGCGGCATCCGCGAGCATCTGGACCTGAACAAGCCGATCTTTGCCCGCACCTCCGCTTACGGCCATTTTGGCCGTCAGCCCGATGCTGATGGCGGGTTCTCCTGGGAAAAGACCGACCTGGCGGACCAGATCAAGTCGGCCTTGTCCTGATTTCAGGTTCCGAACGCTGTTACAGCCGCCGTCCCGCATCTCGCGGGGCGGCGGTTGTGCTTTAAATCGCCCGATGAACCAGCCTGATCATCCCGACCGGCAGCGCCGCAAACTCTACGGCCGGCGCAAGGGCCCCAAGCTGTCGGCCCGGCAGGCCGGACTTCGCCAAACCCTCTTGGGCGAACTGACTTTTGACCCGGCCCGCGAGCCACTTGGCCAGTTCCCGAACACTGTTCGTGAGCTTTGGCTGGAGGTCGGTTTCGGGGCCGGCGAGCATCTGGTCTGGCAGGCCAAGGCTCATCCTGATGTCGGCCTGATCGGCGCTGAGCCCTATGAAATGGGTGTCGCCAAGGTATTGACGAAGCTTGATGAATTTCCGCTGAACACTGTTCGGCTTTATGAGGGCGATGGGCGGGAAATCATCGAAGCTTTGCCGGACGCCAGCTTGGGTCGCTTCTTTCTGCTGTTCCCCGACCCCTGGCCCAAGACCCGGCATCACAAACGCCGGTTCCTGCAGATGGAGATGCTGGACCAGCTCGCCCGGATACTGAAACCGGGGGCGGAACTGCGCTTCGCCACCGACGATAAAAGCTACCTGCCCTATGCCCTGGAGCGGCTGATGGCCCATCCGGACTTTGCCTGGCTAGCCGAAGGGCCTTCGGACTGGAAAAGCCGGCCCGCCGACTGGCCGCCGACGCGTTATGAAACCAAGGCGATCAAGGGCCCGCCTGCATTTTTGCGGTTTCTGCGCCGTTAGCTTTGATAATTCGCTTTCGGCTGCCGGGCGCGATAAAAAAGCGTCATGGAAAAGCCTCCCCACGACGATGACGACGAAGTCCGCCCCTTCTATCGCACCTCTTACGGCGATATCGGGGTGGTGCTGATCGCTGCCGGCTGCACCCTCGCCTTCCTTCTGATGATGATTTTGCCTTCTCCCATCGCCAAGTACGAAAAGGCCAAGCGGGAGGAACAGGAAAAAGCCCGCAAGGAAGCCCTCCAGAAGCCGATTCCCGGTGGTGAAGTCAGCGTCGGCATCGTCCCTCAAAAGCATTGAGGCCTTGTATTTAGGCCTTTGCGGGCGTACATAGCCGCCATCCCAAACAACAAGAGCTGTTGTGTGGCGGTCGCAAGACCGCCGCGGGCGAAAGGCTTTGGTTTTGACCGTTACGGCGGCATCACATCTGGAACCGGTATTCGAACCCGTGATCGAAAAAGCGGGCTTCAAACTGGTGCGCCTGCGCATCATGGGCGGCGCGCAAAAAACGCTGCAGGTGATGGCCGAGCGGCCCGACGGCAGTATGGATGTGGAAGGCTGCACCGCGCTGTCTCATGCCCTGCTGGATTTCATCGAACAGGAAGACCCGATCGAGGGCGAGTACGAGATCGAAGTCTCCTCGCCGGGTATCGACCGGCCGCTGACCCGTCCGATGGATTTTGCCCGCTGGGCCGGCCACGAGGCCAAGATCGAATTGAGCCTGCCGGTCGAAGGACGCAGACGTTTCCGCGGCACCCTTCTGGGCATGGATGGCCAGGATGTCGCAATCCGCGCCGACAATGCCGACTTCAAATTTCCTTATCGCGCCATCGCCAACGCCAAACTCGTGCTCACCGACAAACTCATCAACGAAGACTTGAAAGCCCGCAAAGCCGGGAGCGTCCGCGAGAGCGGGAGCGACCATCCAGGAGCGTCGGCGCGAGCCGGGGCGACCACAAAAACTTCTACTCTAGGAGACTGAAATGGCTTCCACCGTAGCCGCGAACCGGCTCGAACTTTTGCAGATCGCCGACGCCGTCGCGCGCGACAAATCCATCGACAAGCAGGTGGTGCTGACCGCGATGGAAGAGGCGATGCAGCGCGCCGCCAAGGCCCATTACGGCACCGAGAACGACATCAAGGTCGATATCGACCCCAAGACCGGCGAGACCCATGTCTCGCGCTATCTGCATGTCGTGGAACTAGTGGAAAACGACAAGACCGAGATCAGTCTGGAAGATGCCCGCCGCCGCAACCCGGACGCCCAGGTCGGCGACATCATCGCCGAGACCCTGCCGCCGGTGGATTTCAACCGCATCAATGCCCAGAACGCCAAGCAGGTGATCGTGCAGAAGGTGCGCGATGCCGAGCGCGAGCGCCAGTATGACGAATACAAGGACCGCATCGGCGAAGTGGTGCATGGCGTGGTCAAGCGCTCCGAGTTCGGCTCAGTGGTGGTCGACCTTGGCAAGGCGGAAGGCGTGGTGCGCCGCGATGAGATGATCCCGCGCGAGAGCTTCCGCGCCGGCGACCGTATCCGCGCTTATATCTACGACGTGCGCCGCGAAGCGCGCGGTCCCCAGATCTTCCTGTCGCGCAGCCATCCCCAGTTCATGGTGCGCCTGTTCGCCCAGGAAGTGCCGGAAATCTATGACGGCGTGATCGAGATCCGGGCTGTGGCCCGCGATCCGGGCAGCCGCGCCAAAATCGCAGTGATCAGCAAGGATTCCAGCATCGATCCGGTCGGCGCCTGCGTCGGCATGCGCGGCGTGCGCGTGCAGGCTGTGGTGCAGGAACTGCAGGGCGAGCGCATCGACATCATTCCGTGGAATCCCGATCCGGCGACCTTCATCGTCAATGCCCTGGCGCCGGCCGAAGTCACCAAGGTGGTGCTGGACGAAGACACGCACCGGGTCGAAGTGGTGGTTCCCGACGAGCAGCTGTCGCTGGGCATCGGCCGCCGTGGCCAAAATGTGCGTCTCGCCTCCCAGCTCACCAGCTGGCAGATCGACATCCTGACCGAGGCCGAGGAATCGGAACGCCGCCAGAAGGAATTCGCCCAGCGCACCCAGCTCTTCATGGAATCGCTGGATGTGGACGAGACCGTGGCCCAGCTGCTGGCGTCCGAAGGCTTCGCCACCATCGAAGATGTGGCCTATGTGGAGTTGAACGAGCTGGCCCAGATCGAGGCCTTTGACGAGGAAACCGCGCAGGAGCTGCAGAGCCGGGCGCAGGAATTCATCGAGGCCCGCAACAAGGAGCTGGACGACAAGCGCCGCGCCCTGGGCGTGACCGATGACGTGCTCGAAGTCGAAGGCGTCACGCCCGCCATGGCGGTCGCCCTGGGCGAGCATGAGATCAAGACCCTGGAAGACCTGGCGGGCTGCGCCACCGACGACCTGATCGGCTATTTCGAGACCGGCAAGGACAAGGAACGCGTACGCGTGCCCGGTGCACTGGATGGCTTCAATCTTTCCAGCGATGAGGCCAACGCCATCATCATGAAATCGCGGGTCAAGGTCGGCTGGATCGAAGAACAGGTGGAAGAAGAAGCCGCTGAGGAAGGCGGCGAGGGCGAGGAGCCAGCGGAAGCCTGATGACAGCAGTGGCGCAAAAGACGGACGACGCAACGCGCGCAGACGCGCGCGAGCGGCGCGACATTGTCTCGGGCGAGGTTTTGCCCGAGCACCGTCTGTTGCGTTTTGTCGCCGGACCCGACGGCGTGGTTGTGCCCGATGTGGCGGCCAAGCTGCCGGGGCGGGGCCTGTGGGTGGAAGCTTCGCGAGAGGCCGTCGCCAAGGCGGTGGAGAAGAAACTTTTCTCCCGCGCCGCCAAAGCGCAGGTGACCGCTACCGCCGATCTCGGCGAACGCGCGGAAAAGGCGCTAGTCACCCGCATGCTGGGTGATCTCGGCATCGCGCGCCGTTCGGGCGCTTTGGTGCTGGGCTTCGACAATGTGCTGCGCGCGCTGGAAGGCCCCAAGCCGCCGAAGGTGCTGATCGAAGCCTTCGATGGCGCGAAGGACGGCAAGCGCAAATTGTACGGCGCCGCGCATCGCCTGGAGTTGAACTGTGTGGTGATCGAAAGCCTGACCAGCGCCGAATTGGGCTTGGCGCTGGGACGCGAGAATGTGATACATGCCGCCGTCCAGCCGGGCGGCCTGGCGGAACGACTTATCCTGGACGCGGAGCGCCTTTCGGGTTTCCGCGCCCGACCCCCGGCCCGGAACGAAAGCCCGCGAGCGTGAGCGAGCTTAAAGAAAGAAAGTCATGAGCGATACTGACGAAACCAAACGGCCGGCCAAGACGCTGTCGCTGAAGAAGACGGAAACCTCCACCGTCAAGCAAAGCTTCAGCCATGGCCGCACCAAGGCTGTGGTGGTGGAGAAGAAGCGGTCCGCTGCTCCGCCCAAGCCTGCCGCCAAGCCCGCCGAGAAAGTCGCCGACAAGCCCGCGGCTGCCAAGGCCGACGCCCAGGCCCCCAAGGCGGCTGCGCCTGCCCGTGGCGTGGTGCTGCGTCAGCTGTCCGAAGAAGAAAAGGCCCGCCGCGCCGCGGCCCTGGCCGATGCCCGCGTCTCCGACAGCGAAGCCCGCCGGATGGCGGAGCAGGAATCCGAACGCCGCGCCCGCGAGGAAGAGCAGCTCAAGGCCGAGCACATCGCCGCCGAAAAGCGCAAAGTAGAAGAAGAAGCGCGCAAGGCCGCCGACGAGCTGGCCAAGAAGCGGGCCGAGCAGGAAGCCGCCCGCCGCTTCGAAGCTGCCAAGGCGCCGGAAGCGGGCGAGGCGCCGCGCCGCCGCCTGGAGAATGAGGAAGAAGAAGAGAGCTCCAAGAAGGGCGGCCCCGGCAAGCCCGGCGCGCCCAAGACGCCTGCGCCCAAGAAGGCCGAAGGCGAACGCCGCCGCGGCAAGCTGACCGTCACCCGTGCGCTCTCCGATGACGATGAGCGGGTCCGTTCGGTGGCCAGCTATCGCCGCCATCTGCAGCGTGTGAACAAGAGTCATCAGCAGATCCCCGCCGGTCCCGCCGGCCCGCGCGACATCACCATTCCGGAAACCATCACGGTGGCCGATCTCGCCAACCGCATGGCCCGGCGCACGGTGGACGTGATCAAGGTGCTGATGAAGAACGGCATGATGGCCACGCCCAATGACGTGATCGATGCCGACACCGCTGAACTGGTGGCCACGGAATATGGCCATGTGGTCAAGCGCGTCGCCGAAAGCGATGTGCTGGAAGGCCTGACCGGCGACAAGGACGACGACGCCAAGCTGGAGTCTCGCCCGCCGGTGGTTACCATCATGGGCCATGTCGACCATGGCAAGACCTCGTTGCTGGATGCGCTGCGCAAGACCGACGTGGTTTCGGGCGAGGCGGGCGGCATCACCCAGCATATCGGCGCCTATCAGGTGAACCTGAAGTCCGGCCAGAAGATCACCTTCCTGGATACACCCGGCCATGCCGCCTTTACCCAGATGCGCGCGCGCGGCGCCAAGGTCACCGACCTGGTGATCCTGGTGGTGGCGGCCGATGACGGCGTCATGCCCCAGACCGTAGAAGCCATCGCCCATGCCAAGGCGGCCGGTGTACCGATGATCGTGGCGGTCAATAAGATCGACAAGGGCGACGCCAATCCGACCCGGGTGAAGACCGAGTTGCTGCAGCATGAAATCCAGGTCGAGGACATGGGCGGCGAGACGCAGGCTGTCGAAGTCTCCGCCACCAAGGCGATTGGCCTGGACAAGCTGGAAGAAGCCATCCTGCTGCAGGCCGAAATCCTGGATCTCAAGGCCAATCCCGACCGCCCCGCCGAAGGTGCGGTGGTGGAAGCCAAGTTGGACAAGGGCCGTGGTCCCGTCGCCACCGTGCTGGTGCAGCGCGGCACCCTGAAGGTGGGCGACATCGTGGTCGCCGGCGCCGAATGGGGCCGGGTGCGCCTCCTGGCCAATGAGCGCGGCGAGTCGGTGAAAAGCGCCGGACCCTCCACGCCCATCGAGGTCCTGGGTCTGTCGGCCCCTCCGGAAGCCGGCGATGAAATGGTCGTGGTCGAGAACGAAGCCCGCGCCCGCGAAGTTGCCGAATATCGCGGCCGCAAGCGGCGCGAGCAGCGCCAGGCCTCGTCCTCACGTCAGACCCTGGACCAGTTGCTCCAAACCCGCGAAGCCGGCGAAAAACGCCTGTTGCCGCTGGTGCTCAAGACCGACGTGCAGGGTTCGGCGGAAGCCATCCAGGGTGCGCTGGCCAAGCTGGCGACCAACGAAGTCGGAGCACAGATTCTGCAGTCCGGCGTCGGCGGCATCACCGAAAGCGATGTCATCCTGGCGCATGCGAGCGGAGCAGCAGTGCTCGGCTTCAATGTGCGCGCCAACAACCAGGCGCGCGACCGCGCCAAGCGCGACGGCGTGGAAATTCGCTACTACAACATCATCTACAATCTGGTGGATGACGTGAAGGCGGCGCTGTCGGGCATGCTGACGCCCGAGACCCGCGAAAAGTTCCTGGGCAACGCCGAGATCCTGGAAGTGTTCAACATCTCCAAGGTCGGCAAGGTGGCCGGCTGCCGGGTCACCGAGGGTGTCATGCGCCGCGGTTCCAAGGTGCGGCTGATCCGCGACAATGTCGTGATCCACGAAGGCGAACTTTCCACCCTCAAGCGCTTCAAGGACGAAGTGCGCGAGGTGCAGTCCGGCCAGGAATGCGGCATGGCCTTCACCAACTATCAGGACATGCAGAAGGGTGACGTCATCGAATGTTTCGACGTCGAGACAATTCAACGTGCGCTCTAATAGTCCCGGGCTCGGGCCGCTCACTTCGCGCGCCCACGACGCTGTCGCTAGGGCGCCGCGCGGCCTGCGCCGTTGCGGACCGCAGTAGGTCCGCAACCCATTCAGCGTGCGCTGTAACGCCCTTCATCCGGCGTAACGCATGACCGCGACCAGCCCGTCAGGGCTTGCTCAAACGCTTTCGGCGGTGGAGGCGGCGTTATGGGCGCGCGACATGCCCAAGGCGATGACGCTCAGCGAAACTGCAGTGGGCGCGGGCGCCGAGCATCCGACTTTGCTGTCGCTGGCGGCGCTGGGACGCATGCGTGCCGGGGCCAATGACAGTGCTTTGCCGCTTTTGCTGCGCGCACGCCAGCAGATGCCAAACCATCTGGACCTGCTTTATGCCCTGGGCGAATGCCTCTCCCGGCTGGGCCGCCCGCGCGAGGCGGTCGAGGCCTTCGATGCCGCCATCAGGGTCAAGCCGGAAGCGCGGTCGCATTTTGGCCGGGCCCTGGCGCTGGAAGATCTCAGCGAGCTGGATGCCGCCCGCGCGGGTTTTGAGCAGACCCTGGCTCTGAATCCGGCTCAGTCGGCAGCGCTGTCGCGGCTGGCCTTGCTGGCGGTGCAGCGCGGTGACCTGAAAGCTGCGCGCGAGCACGCAACCCGCGCGCTGGCAATCGACGTCAATGACGTTACCGCCGGCATCGCCATGGCCCAGGCGGCGCTGGCGGAGAAAGACGTCGCCACCGCCGAACGGGTGGTGGCGGCAATTTCGCAGCTGTCCGATCTCGGCCCTGTCAACCGCGCCTTCGCCTTGAGCCTTGCCGGCGATGTGCTGGATGCCCAGGACCGTCCGGCAGAGGCTTTTGCTGCGTACGCCCAGTCCAAGGCTATTCTGCGCGAGGCCTATGCGCCCAACATGGAAGGCCTGGAGAGTGTCGCCGCGCGGGAAGCGCGCCTGGCCGAATATTTTACCGCCGCCGATCCGGCGGCCTGGCGCGCGACCGCGCCGGATTCCCCGCGCACCCATGTCTTCCTGATTGGCTTTCCCCGCTCCGGCACCACGCTTCTCGAGCAGGTGCTGGCGGCCCATCCCGATGTGACGGCGATGGAAGAACGCACCTGCCTGCAGGATTCGGCGATCGCCTTCTTCGGCAGCAACGCCGACCTTGACCGGCTGGCGGGGCTTTCCGATGCAGATCTTGAGTCGTGGCGGCAGGCTTATTGGAAGCGGGTCGGGGAAGCCGGCGTCACGCCATCCTCGCCGGTTTTCATCGACAAGATGCCGTTGAATTCGATTTTCCTGCCGCTGATCGCCAAGCTGTTCCCGCGGGCCAAAATCATCCTGGCGCTGCGCGATCCGCGCGACGTGGTGCTGTCCTGCTTCCGCCGGCGCTTTGCCATGAATCCGGGCATGTACGAGTTCACCACCCTCGAAACCTCGGCCGCCTATTACGCCCTGGTGATGCGGTTGATCGAAATCTATCGCGGCAAGCTGGCGCTGGATGTAATCGAGACGCGCCACGAAAGTCTGGTGACCGGTTTCGAAAGCGAAGTCCGAAAGCTGTGCGATTTTCTGGGTCTTTCCTGGCGCGAAGAAATGCGCGCCTTTGCAGGCCGCGCCGCGGCGCAGAATATCGACACGCCGTCCAGCGCGCAGGTGGCGGCCGGTCTGTCGGATGCAGGTCTGGCGCAATGGCGCCGTTATGGCCGCGAACTCACCCTTGTTCTTCCCATGCTGGCCCCATTCGTGCGCCAGTTCGGCTATCTGGAGATCTAGATGCCCCGCCGTCCGCCCAGCCGATCACCCCGTCATGCGGGCGCCCGCCGCACCGGGCGTCAAGATGGCCCTTCCGGGCCGTCGCAACGCCAGCTGCGGGTAGGCGAAGCGTTGCGCCATGCCCTGGCTCAGGTGCTGCGCGAGCATGAAATCCGCGATCCGGAGCTGGAAGGCGTTTCCGTCACCATCACCCAAGTCAAGCCGTCGCCCGATATGCGCTACGCCACGGTCTATTGCGAACCCTTGGGCGGCAAACACGCCAAAGAGATCGTGGCGGCGCTGAATCGCCACAAGGGCTTCCTGCGTGGCGAGATGGGGCATCTGATCACTATGAAGTTCACGCCCGAGCTGCGCTTTGTGGAGGATGAATCCTTCGCCGAGGCCGAGAAGATCGAAACCATCCTGAAGTCGGAGCGGGTGTCGCGCGATCTCGCGCCTGAGTCCGATGAAGAAGCGGACGAGTAATGGGACGCCGCAAAAAGGGTAACCCGGTCCACGGCTGGGTTATCCTGGACAAGTCCAAGGGCATGACCTCGACGCAAGGTGTCGCGGCCGTGCGGCGCATCTTCAATGCCCAAAAGGCCGGCCATGCCGGCACGCTCGATCCGCTGGCAACCGGCATCCTGGCCATCGCGCTGGGCGAGGCGACCAAGACCGTCCCCTACGCCATGGATGCGGACAAGACCTATCGTTTTACCGCCACCTGGGGCGAAAGCCGGGATAGCGACGACACCGAAGGCGCGGTCACCGGCACCTCCGACCGGCGCCCGACCCGGGCCGAGATCGAAGCCATGCTCCCGCGCTTCACCGGCACCCTGAACCAGGTCCCGCCGGCCTATTCTGCCATCAAGGTGGGGGGCGAGCGGGCCTATGACCTGGCCCGGGACGGGGAACAGGTGATCCTGGAACCCCGTCCGGTGGAAGTCTTCAAGGCCCGGCTGTTGACCGCCGAAAGGGATTGGGCGGAGTTCGAAATCCTTTGTGGTAAAGGGACTTACGTCCGATCCTGGGTCCGCGATATCGCCCAGGCACTGGGCACTTTGGGCCATGTTTCGGCCCTGCGCCGGACCAGGCTCGGCTCCTGGGACGAAAAAGACGCGGTCGGGCTGGATACCCTGACCCCTTTTATGCATAGTCCCGCCGCTTTTGGGTATTTGAGGCCCCTTGCAACCGCGCTGGACGGCATCCCGGCGCTGGCTGTTTCGGGCCCCGATACGGTTCGCATCCGATCCGGCAACCCCATCCTCATCCGCGCGAATCTTTTCGCCCGCATGCAGGACGGATTCGGCGAGGGCGAGCTCCACGGCCAGACGGTGTTCTTGAAGGACGCGGATGGATCGCCCGTGGCATTGGCCGAAATCGCCGAAGGAGAGCTTCGTCCGTTTCGCGTCTTCAACTTCTCACATCACGGATGACCGATGATAACGCCTGAACGCAAGAAAGAGCTGATCGCCCAATACGCGACCGGCGAAAATGATTCCGGTTCGCCGGAAGTACAGATCGCGATCCTGTCGGAGCGCATCTCCAACCTCACCGACCACTTCAAGGCGCACGCCAAGGACAATCATTCCCGCCGCGGCATGATCAAGATGGTGTCGCAGCGTCGCGGTCTGCTCGATTACATCAAGGCCAAGGACAGCAAGCGCTACGAGGCCATCATTTCCAAGCTGGGCCTGCGCCGCTGAACGGGGCAACAACAGAATTGGCAACGGTTGGCGCGTGCCGCGCCAGCCGTTGTTTTGCTTTTGCAGAGGATGAGCTTCGGCAAGGGCTGGTCCCATAGGGGGACCTCGGGAACGACCGCGAACCCAAAGGGCCTCGCGGCGCGACCAAAGAGAAGGCCTCGCGCAATACGGCGCTGGCGATGACGAAAGAAAATCAGATGTTCAATATCCAAAAAGAAAGCTTCGAATGGGGCGGCCGCACGCTGACCCTCGAGACCGGCAAGATTGCTCGCCAGGCCGATGGCGCCGTGCTTGCCACCTATGGCGAAACCATTGTGCTGGCCACCGTGGTCGGCGCTGCTTCGCCGAAAGAGGGTCAGGATTTTTTCCCCCTCACTGTCAATTATCAGGAACGCTATTACGCCGCCGGCAAGATTCCGGGCGGCTATTTCAAGCGCGAACGTGCGCCCACCGAGCGCGAGACGTTGATTTCGCGCCTGATCGACCGCCCCATCCGTCCCCTGTTCGCCGATGGCTACAAGAACGAAGTGCTGGTGGTGGCGCAGGTCCTCTCCCACGACTTGGAGAATGATCCCGATGTGGTCGCGATGGTCGCCGTCAGTGCCGCGCTGACCTTGTCCGGCCTGCCGTTCATGGGCCCGATCTCGGCCGCCCGTGTCGGCTATATCAACGGGGAATATGTGCTGAACCCGTCCATCGATCAGTATCCAGAGTCCAAGCTGGAACTCGTCGTCGCCGGCACGCACGACGCCGTGATGATGGTGGAATCCGAAGCCCAGGAACTGTCCGAAGAAGTGATGCTGGGCGCCGTGATGTTCGGCCATAAGCAGATGCAGACCGCGATCGACGCCATCATCCGCCTGGCGGAAAAAGCCGCCAAGGACCCGCGCGCCGTGCCGGGCGACATCCATGCGCCGGTGCGCACCGCGATCAAGGCGGCTACCGCGGCCGATCTGGCCAAGGCGTTTCAGTTACCGGTCAAGTTCGAGCGCCGCGATGCGCTGTCGGCTGTGAAGAAGAAGTACGCCGAACAGTTCGTCGGCGAAGGCGAAGGCAAGGTGCCGGCCAATGTCTATGGCGCCCTGCTGCATGACGTGGAAGCCGATGTGATGCGCAACGCGGTGTTGGACACCAAGAAGCGCGTCGACGGCCGCGATCTCACCACCGTGCGTCCCATTGTGGCGGAAGTCGGCGTCCTGCCACGCACCCATGGTTCGGCCCTGTTCACCCGCGGCGAAACCCAAGCCCTGTGCATCTGCACACTGGGCACCGCCGAGGACGAGCAGTTCGTCGACAGCCTGGAAGGCACCGGCAAGCAGACCTTCATGCTGCACTACAACTTCCCTCCCTATTCCGTCGGTGAAACCGGCCGCATGGGTTCGCCCGGCCGCCGCGAAATCGGCCATGGCAAGCTCGCCTGGCGGGCCATCCATCCGATGCTGCCCAAGAAGGAGGACTTCCCCTACACCATTCGCGTGGTGTCGGAGATCACCGAATCCAACGGCTCGTCCTCGATGGCGACCGTGTGCGGCACCTCGCTGGCGCTAATGGATGCGGGCGTTCCGCTGCAGAAGCCCACCGCCGGTATCGCCATGGGTCTGATCCTGGAAGGCGACCGTTACGTGGTTCTGTCGGACATCCTGGGTGACGAAGATCACCTGGGCGACATGGACTTCAAGGTGGCGGGTACCGCGGACGGTGTCACCAGCCTGCAGATGGACATCAAGATCGCCGGCATCA
>Ga0310811_10003080_pt1 | contig 20961 bp, 19 predicted proteins | sample YCmetagenome_FD_207642 | JGI IMG/M metagenome (GOLD analysis project Ga0310811, IMG submission 207642) | Soil microbial communities from experimental microcosm in Duke University, North Carolina, United States - YC | ecosystem: Engineered > Artificial ecosystem > Soil microcosm > Unclassified ...
CTCGCCTACGAATCCGGCCTGGTAGCCCCGCGCAGCTCCTGATATCCCCTCCCCATCCCCCGGTCCCCGGGTCCGCGAGGACGCGTACGGACGGAGTCACAAGGCGGGGACCTCCAGGTCGTCCAGCATCGCGGAGTAGCGCCGGCGCGCCCGCGCCGCGGCCATCACGTCGCCGAGCCGTTCGTAGGCGGCGATGAGCGTCCGCCACGCCGGGTCGTGCCACTCGTCGATCTCCAGGCATCGAACGGCCGCGAGCACCGCCGCGTCAGGCCGGCCTGCGGCGAGCCGCAGGGTGGCCAGTTCGCTCGCACACTCGGCGGCCTGCGTGCGCAGAACGTCACGCTCGTGCACGACCCACTCGGCGGCGCCGTCCTCGGGCAGCAGGTCACCGCCGTACGTCGCGAGCAGGCTCTCCAGAGCCGGGGCCGTGCGCGGCCCGCGCAGCGCCCGGCGGAACTCGGCGACGTCGCACGGCGCGTCGAGGAGGTACGCCTCCCCGCGCCGGGCGACCACCCCCGCCAGGCGGTGGGCGGCGAGCGAAGTGCGCAGCGCGGAAAGCGCGACGTGCAGCCCGCGCGTGGCCGCCGCGGGATCGCTCTCGGGCCACAGCGCGGCGAGCAGCACGTCACGGTGCACCGGGCGGCCCGCGTTGACGGCGAGCAGGCGGAGCACGGTGCGCGCCTTCGGGCGTACGGCGGACAGGTCCAGCGCGTCTCCGCCGACCTCGACGGCGAAACCGCCGAAACACCGCACGACGAGGTCACCCTCCTCCGGCATGTCATCGGTGTGCGCCCGCCCCCGGACCGGTGCACGAGGAGCCTCCGGCACGTGCGCGGGGCGGGACGCGTGAACCATGCGTGCGGCCGTGGCCAGCGTGCGCGCCGCGGGCACTCCGGCGGCCCGTGCCTGCGCGTCCGCCTTCCTCGCCTCCTCCGCCCCCGCCCCAGGAAGCACGGCTCGAACGGCCCGGGCCCAGGCGGCGAACACGCCCGCGCCGAGCGGCAGCGCGAGCCGTACGACCTCGTCGGCGGCTTCGTGATCCGGCCGGCCCCACAGCAGGTCGGCGAGGCACCACACCGAGGCGGCCAGCAGCGCCCCCCACGGATCGCGGTCGCCCTCGCATTCCTCGGCGATCCTGCGGGCCTCCTTCCTGTCGGGATCCGCGCCGCCGAGCGCGGGCACGACTCTCGCCATCCGCGACATCCAGGGCAGGCGGGCCCGCTCGGCGTCGTCGGCGAGCCTTTCCAGCTCGACGGCCGCACCGGGATCGCCGTCGGCGGCCGCGAGGGCTCCGCGTACGAGTCGCAGCGCCAGGCCGTCCAGGTCGAGGGCGTCCGGGTCGGCGGTCGCGGCCAGTCGCCGCGCCGCGGCCACGTCCCCGGAGAGCAGCCGGGCGGCGAGCACGGCCACCGGCCGCGTACAGGTCACCTCTGCGGGGTTCGCCCGCGTCGCCGCACGCAACTCGGCCGTCCAGTGCGGGTGCGTGCCGCCGACGGCGGCACGCGGCGACCACATCGCGGCGAGCGCGCGATGGCGCCGGCAGGCGGCGAGCGCCGAGGGATGCCGTGCCCGCTGCTCCGCCTGCCGCAACACGTCCACGGCCTGGTCCACGCGCCCGCGGCTGAACAGGTGGCGGCCCTGCGCGAGCAGCAGCAGCGGCTCCTCCGCGACCAGCCAGGCAGGCAGCACGTCATGCCAGAGATCACCTGCCTCCCGCGAACCCGTCTCGGGCGAGCCGGGCACCTCCGACTCCCGGGGTCCCTCGCCGAGTCCGGTCCTCGGGATGAGACGCCGTACGGCAGGCCAGTCGGCGGCCCGCGCGTACGCCTGCGCGGCGTCCGCGTAGGCGCCCTCGGCCTCGAGCAGGGCGGCGGCCCTGCCGTGCCACTCCCGTGCGCCCTGCTCTCCGAGGTCCTCCGCGAGCTCGATCTCCAGGTGGGCGCGCAGCGCCTCGTGGTAGCGGTAGGTGCGGCCGTGGTCGGGGCTGAGCGTGAACGCCTGCAGGGCGGCGAGCCGTTGAAGGTGCCGGCGGGCGTCGTCGGTCCCGAGCAGGAGGTCGCACCGTTCCGCCGTCAGCACGGTGAAGACGCACGTGCGCACCAGGAAGTCGCGTGCGCCCACGGGCAGGTCGGCCAGAACGGTCCGCGCCAGGTAGGCCTGCGACTGGGGCAGCCTGCCGTCCAGGGCGCGCACGGCCGCCCGGCGTTCGACCTGCGACCGCCCGGACGTCGAGAGGTGGAACATGTGCAGTCCGGCCGCCCAGCCGCCCGCGCGTCTGGTCAGCACGGCCGCGTCCTCGGGCAGCAGCGGCTCGGCGTAGACGTCGCGGAACAGTCGCTCGACCTCCCACGTGCGGAAGCGCAGCGCGTCCTGGCCGATCAGGTTCACCGGGCCGAGCTCGTGACGGTGCAGGTTGATGCCGGGCATCCGGCGGCTCGCGAGCACGGCCTGGACGGGGGCCGCGCTCAGCAGGCGTTCGATGTGGGCCTCGGCGGCCGTGCCGTACAGGAGGTGGAGGTCGTCCACGACCAGGAGGCTCCCCGCGGGGATCTCTCGTGCCGCGTCGACGAGGGCGACAGCGTCCTCGCCGACCAGGGGGCCGGCGTCCTCGCCCGGATCGGGCAGAAGCGGGGCGAGCGCGGCTCCGAGCCGGCGTGCCAGCGCCGGCAGGGCCGCGTCGCCGGGCTCCAGCCGCAGCCAGGCCACCGGCCCGGGAAAGCTCGCGGCATGGTGGGCCAGGAGCGTCGTCTTCCCGCATCCCGCGGGCCCGGTGACGACCGTCACCCGGCGCGCCGGACCGCTTCCTGACGCTCCGCTCAGCTCGGCCACCAGCCGGCCCCGCACCAGCCCGTCCAGCTCCCGCATCATGGGGCCCAGCGTGACCCGGACCCGCGGGGCCGCGCATGAGTAGCCCCCTACCCAACCGCCCGTCCCCGAGGTGGGGGCCGCTCAGACGTCGAGGACGTACCTGCTGACGAACTCGTTGGCGAACGTGCCGGCGGGGTCGAGCTGGCGCGCCAGCTCGCGGAAGTCGTCCATCCGGTCGTATCGGGACCGCAGGGCCTCCGGGGTCACGGTGAAGAGCTTCCCCCAGTGCGGCCTGGCGTCGAAGGGCGCCAGCCGCTCCTCGATCATGGTCAGCACGGGGAGCACCGCCTCGGTGTCCTTGACCCACGTGAAGTGGAAGGCCACGGTGTCGCGCCCGTAGGAGGGGCTCAGCCACAGGTCGTCCGCCGCGACGGTGCGGATCTCCGAGATCTGCAGGACGGGGGCGATCCGGTCACGGATGTCGTCCAGCGCGCGCAGCGCCGCGACGGCGTGCCGCCGGGGCAGCAGATACTCCGCCTGAAGCTCCTCACCGCTGCTCGGGGTGAAGTCCGGCCGGAAGTGCGGGAGACGCTCGAACCAGGGGCCGGGGACGCCCATCTGGGTCGTGCAGGCGTCGGCGGCCACACCGGGAACGGGGTGCCGCGGGCCGTCCGCGGGCGTGGCCCCGAACAGGCTCTGCACGGGGGTGCCCGCCTCCCCGCCGAGGCGTTCCTTCACCCAGACCTGGTTGATCCGGGACGACCGCCAGTCGGTGAACAGGCTCACGCTGTAGGCGGAGGAGACGATGTCCTCGAAGTGATCGTCGAGGACCTCGCCCGCGAGCCCCTCATAGACGTACTGGCGCACCTCGAACGCGGGGGCGATGTCCAGCGTCAGCGTGACGACCGCGCCGAGCGCGCCGAGCGCCACGACGGCTCCGCGGAAGCGGTCCCCATCCTCGTCACGGCTCAACGTCACGAGGTCGCCGTCCGCGGTGACCATCTCGATCGCCGCGACCGCGGTGGCGAGACCTCCGTTGGCGTTTCCGGAGCCGTGCGTGCCCGTCATGCAGGACCCGGCGACGGAGATGTGCGGCAGAGACGCGAGGTTGGGGACGGCCCAGCCCTTTTCGTGCAGACGGCGCCCGAGTTCGGCGTAGCGCACGCTCGCGGCGACCTTGACGGTCGCGGACGCGCTGTCGATCTCCACCTCGGGCGGCAGGCCGTCGAGTGCGACCAGCGACCCCGCCGAGTCGGCGATGTCGTTGAACGAGTGCCCGCTGCCCAGCACGCGGATCTTCTGGCTGCGCGCGACCAGTCCGCGCAGCTTCTCCAGGGAGGAGGGCCGTTCGACGCGCTCCGCACGGAAAGCGACGTTGCCCGCCCAATTCGTCACTGTATGGGTCACTTGAGGTGTTCCTCTGATTCAGCTCACGAAGTCGGATCTGCCGTATGTGCACGATAGAGCACGAGCACAGACGGAGACCGGGCGCCGTGTTCACACCCCGTCCCGGCGGCGGGCGTCCTATTCACCGGCGGGACGGCCGGGCGCCCTGCCGGAGTGATACCGCCGCCGCCTGGCGGATGTGGCCAGCGCGGCGGCCCTCGCCGCCTCCGTCGGCGTGAACGGCAGCGCCGGGCGGCTCACCAGCAGCGCGCGTTCCGGATGGACGGACACGACCAGGGTCGTCCCGAGTTCCCCCGTGCCGTCCACGGTGTCGCCGGGACGCCGCCAGTGGACCGCGGGAGCGCGCAACAACTCCGCCATCGCCTCGGGCAGCCGATGGGGTTCCTCACTGACGCGATGCGCCAGGACCAGGGCCTGGACCCCGGGATCGACCAGATCCTCGACATGGGCGCGCACGATCACGGTGTCGAGGCCCCCGGCCTCGCCGACGGCCGACCGCAGGTCCCGCATGGTGAGGTCGGTGGGCGCCTCGATCACGAACTCGTCGAGGGCGTCGCATCCGGAGGGCGACGTCGCGCTGCTGCCGGTGGCCGCGATGTGCAGGGCGAGGACGTTGCAGCGCAGACGGGCGAAGGCGCCGGCGAGCCCGGCCAGGCGGCCGGGCCTGTCGACCACGCGGGTGCGGATGCGCCACAGGCTCATGGGCCGGTCCTCGTCGACGTCCCCCGGCTCACCGGGAGGGCGGACGCGCCCCGGCTCACCGAGAGGGCGGACGCGCCCTCGCCGCATACTCAGCCGCTTATGGACGAAGGCCCCGGCGATCACCGCCACACCCAGGCCCACGAGCAACATGGGACCGGGGTCGGTGTGCCCGAGGAGGATGGCGAGCAGATGGGCCAGGCCCACTGTCATGAACAGCACCGCCAGTTCCACGGCCTCGCGCTTCCATGACGCGGAGACCTCGTCCGGGGTGCGGGCCTGATCGGCACCGTGTGCTTCACTCATGGGGCCAGGCTGACCGTCGGTTGTTTCGCGATCACGCAGTGTGCAATTACGGCAGCATTAAACCGTCCGCACGTCCGGGCCGCCTCCTCCGGGCCGGCGTCACCCCGCTTCGCTCGATGACGTACGGCGGAGCACATGGCCTCGGGCGGCCGCGTCGCCGGGACCGTCCCGCTCGGCGAGCCGGTCCGCGACGTACCGGCGGTGGGCCTCGTCGACGTTGCCGCCGTACTTGAACTTGCCGTTGATCTTCTGGACGGCCAGGCGCAGGCCGCGGATGCCGGGAAGTCTCCTGGAGTGCTCGCGGGGATCGGCCAGGCCGCCGTCCAGGCGGGCCAACTGGGCCCGCAGGATCTCGAGCACGCCGTCCGCGTCGGTGACGATCTCCGCCCGGCAGACCAGTTGCACGGCCGCGTAGTAGGTGGTGGGGACGCCGAGGCCGGGCTCCTCGTCCGTCCCCGGCAGGGCCTTCCACGCGCCCTCGACGTACGCCCAGTCACCCGCGACGGACAGCACGACCATGGGGTTCTCTTCGATCGCCGCCCAGATCGGGTTGGGCCTGGCCAGGTGCAGCACGATCGCGGACTCACCGGTCACGAGGAACTGGGTCGGCACCACGACCGGCACCTCCCGGTCGCGGCCGGAGGCGACCAGATGGCCGAACTCGTTGGCACGGACGAAGGCCAGCGCCTCGTCGTCGTCGGCAGCGTCCCAAGGGTGAATCAACACACGGTGAAATGTATGTACATTCCAGCATGAACGGCAATCGAGATGTGGAAGCCCCGCGCCTCCCGGAGGGAGATGCGGGGCGGGCAGGCGCGCCGGGCCGTCAGTTGTTCGGCGGGGCCGCACTGATGTCGGACAACGCCGAGGACGGATCCCGGTCCACGGCCATGTCGCCGATGGAGACGATGCCGACCGGGTGGCCGTTCTCCACGACCGGAACCCGGCGCACGGCCTTCTGGCGCATCAGGCGCACGACCTCGTCGGCGTCCTGGTCAGGGGTGACGGTCGCCACGTCGGAGCTGCAGAGCACCCCGATCGGAGTGGCCGTCACGTCGCGGGTCTCGGCGACGGCACGTACCACGATGTCGCGGTCGGTCACCACGCCGCACAGCCGCTCGCCGTCCTCGATGACCAGGACGTCGCCGATGCCCTGGTCGCGCATGAGCTTGGCGGCCTGCGCGACGGTCGCCTCCCTGGTCAGCATTACCGGACCCGGAGTCATGACATCTCGTACTTTTTGCGTCATCTTCCACCCCTCCTTCCGGTTAGCCGCTCTACCCGGAGAGGAGAGGGCTAACCCAGGGCATCCGGTCCTGAGCGCTCCGGGCGTCAGGCGAGACCGGCGTCGTGGGCGAGGAGCGCGATCTGCGTGCGGTTCCCGAGACTGAGCTTGGTCAGGATGTGGGTGATGTGCGCCTTCACGGTGCCGACGCTCATGAGGAGATCGGCGGCGATCTCGGCGTTCGTCAGCCCTTGGGCGATGGCGAGGACGACGTCGTGCTCGCGGGGGCTCAGTCCGGCCAGGGCGTCACGCGCCCGCTCGTACGCGCCGGACGCGGTGGCCACCTTCTCCATCAACCGGCGGGTGATCGCCGGAGACAGGATCGGGTCCCCCGACGCGACCCGGCGCACCGCGTCCACTATCTGGGCGGGCGGGGTGTCCTTGAGCAGGAATCCGCTGGCGCCGGCGCGCAGCGCCCGTAAGACGTTCTCGTCGGTGTCGAAGGTCGTCAGCACGATGACCTCCGGGGGGCTCTGCCGCCTCCGCAGCCGGTGAATGGCCGTGATCCCGTCCACTCGCGGCATCCGCAGGTCCATGAGCACGACCTGGGGGGCGTGCGCGTCGATCGCGGCCGGGACCTCGTCCCCGTCGGCCGCCTCGGCGACCACCGCGATGCCGTTCGCGCCGTCGAGCATCAGCGAGAGCCCGGCACGCACCAGAGGGTCGTCGTCCACGATGAGAACGCGTACAGCAAGGCTCACGCGGGCCATGGTAGCGAGGCGCGGAGGCGGAACTCCCCCGAGGTGATCTCGTGGTCGAGCCGTCCTCCGGCGAGCCGTACCCGTTCGGTCAGCCCGATCAGGCCGGTGCCGCTGCCCGGGATGGCGGGGACGGCCGACGGGTCGTCCGGCAGCGGGTTGCGCAGGTCGATGACCAGCCCCGTTCCCGGCCGGCCATCGAGCATCACCTCGACGGGAACGCCGGGAGCGTGCTTGCGGGCGTTGGTCAGCCCCTCCTGGACGACTCGGTAGGCGGTCCGCCCGGTCGTGGCCGGAAGCGCCGCCGGGTCCGCCGTCCGGTCGTCCAACCGCACGCGCATTCCCGCGTCGAGCGACTCGCCGACCAGCCGGGGCAGGTCGGTCAGCACGGGCTGCGGCCGTCCCTCGCCGGCGGTCTCCTCAGGGCCGTCGTCGCGCAGCAGGCTGATGACCTCACGCAACTCGTCGAGCGCCTGGTGCACCCCCGCCCGCACCACGCCGGCGGCGCGGGACAGCTTCTCCGGAGACGCGTCGGGACGGAACTCCAGCGCGCCCGCGTAGGTGGCGACCAGGGAGAGCCGGTGGGCCAGGACGTCGTGCATCTCACGGGCGATCTGGGCGCGCTCGGCGATCCTCGCCTCCGCGACTCGGCGGCCCTGCTCCGCCTCCGCGCGGTCGGCGCGCTCACGCAGCGACACGATCAGGCTGTGGCGGGCCTGCCCCAGCGCGCCCCAGCCGACCAGCGCGGCATACGCGACGACGGTCATGAACACCCACCAGCCGTACGACAGCCCTCCCGGCGGTCGCGACAGGGCCTGGATCGCGTGCGCCGCGATCCCCGCCGCCGCCACCGCGCCCGCGACGGGGAAGCGGCGCCATCGGGCGACGTACCAGGCGCTCATGGTGGCGGTCGGCGTGGCGACCGGTGACAGCGCGACCAGCACCGTCAGCGCGAGGGCCCCGGTGACAGGCCGGTGGAGCAGTAAGGGTACGAGGGCGCAGGCCGCCGTCCCGACCACCAGGTCGACGACCAGAGCCGTCGTCGTTCCGTGCGCGTCGGTCTGGCCCCAGAACGCGAGCGCGGTCATCGCGGTCATCCCGAGCGTCACCGCGACCGTGACGGCCCGTCCGGGGACGCCCGCGCGAGGGCTCATCATCTCGGCCGGTGCACACTCATTCACCCGCTCACAGTAGATCGGAGCGCCGGATCCCCGACACCGACCAAAGTCGATGCTCCGCCCGACCTGAGTCGTACCGTCCGCGGCCTCGCGGCCGATGCGCCGGCCGTCGCAAGCGGGTCATTCTGCACTGGACCGCAGGGAAACAACCCCGGCGGCACGGCGCTTCACCCCCCGAAGGGAACGAAAATGTCCGCTCGCTCCGATCTCGCACCCGCCTCCACCACCCCGGCGACCGACCGGCCCACCCGCGTCCGCCAGCTCGTCGTCGTGGCCGGCGCCTCGGTCGCCGCCCTGGCGGTCTGGGCGGTCGCCGACCCCCTCGCCGGGATCGACCTGACCGTACGGCTCAGCGGTGCCGAGCAGCACGTCGGCGCGGGCGCCGTCGTGGCCGCGAGCCTCGTCGCCGGGTTCGCGGCCTGGGCGTCACTCGCGCTCCTGGAGCGCCTCACGAGAAGGGGCCGCCGCATCTGGACGGTGCTCGCCGTCGTGGTGCTCGCGCTCTCGCTCAGCGGCCCCCTCGGCGCGGTCGGTGCCGCGAGCCTGGTGGCACTCGCGTGCATGCATCTGACCGTCGGCGCCGTGCTCATCCCGGGCCTGACCGTACGGCGCCGCGGGTGAACGCGGGACGCACTACCGGGCCGGACACGGATCACGGCCCGGCGGGTGCGCGCGAGCCGATCGGCGACATGGCCGCCTACACCAGGCGCAAGCACCGGCTCCTCGGCTCCCTGACCGGCACGGTTCTCGAAGTCGGGGCCGGCAGGGGGGCCAACTTCGGCCTCCTCCCCGCGGGCGTGGCCTGGATCGGCCTCGAACCGGACCGGCGGCAGCACGGACGGCTGACACGGGCCGCCGCCGCCCACGGCCGTCGACCGACGATCCTCGACGCCCCGGCTGAGGCGATCCCGCTGCCTGACGGGAGCGTGGACGCCGTCCTGTCGACCGTCGTCCTGTGCTCGGTGGCCGACCCCGGCCGCGTCCTCGCCGAGATCCGGCGAGTGCTGCGGCGCCCCGGCCGTTTCCTGTTCTTCGAACACGTCGCGGCGCCTGCGGGCACATGGGCGCGGCGGACGCAACGTCTCTGGTCCGGTCTCTCCCGGCTCGGCGGGGACGGGTGCGATCCCTGCAGGGAGACCTGGAAGACCATCGGGCGTGCGGGCTGGGAGGGCGTCGACCTGCGATGGTTCTCCTCCGGAAGGCGCCTCGCCGTGCACGGGCCGTACATCGCCGGGCAGGCGTTCATCCGCTGACCTCAGACCCGAATGATCGCGAATGTCGTCCCGTCTCGCTACGGTCGCTCCAGCGAGAGGAGATCATGCGCATGAGCGACGAAGAGACAGATGGTGAGAGGTTCCGGAGCAGGGTGCGCGGCTGCCTGCTCGGCGGTGCGATCGGCGACGCCCTGGGTGCGCCCATCGAGTTCGACTCCCTCCAGGTCATCCGGCGCGTCCATGGCCGGGAGGGACTGACCGGCCTCGTGCACGACTGGCGCGGCAAGGTTGGTCTCGTCACCGACGACACCCAGATGACGCTGTTCACCGTCGAGGGACTGATCCGGGCCGGTGTGCGCCGAAGGGACAAGGGCATCGCCGGGGCAGAGGTCGACGTCGTCCGGAACGCCTATCTGCGCTGGCTCGACACCCAGGACCACCGCTCGCCGCCGCCCGCGGGCGGCCTCGTCCGCACGGGATGGCTCCGCGAGCAGACCTGGCTGTACTCGCGGCGCGCACCCGGCAACGCCTGCCTGTCCGGCCTGCATCAGAACCTCGGCCCGCTCGCCGCGCCGGGCATGCCGGGCCCGGTCAATCCCGGATCCAAGGGCTGCGGCACCGTCATGCGTTCCGCCCCCTTCGGCCTGGCCGCATCCGACGCGTCCGGCGCCTTCCGGCTCGCCGCGGAATGCGCCCAGATCACCCACGGACATCCGACGGGATACGTCGCGGCCGGGGCCTTCGCCGCGATCGTCTTCTTCCTGTCGCGTGGCGACACGGTGAGCCAGGCCGTACAGCAGACACTCGGTCTGCTCGGCGGGCAGCCCGCACACGAGGAGACGACCGCCGCGGTCGAGGCCGCGGTCGCACTGGCGGGCGAGGGACGCCCGTCGCCGGAGGCCGTGGAGAGCCTCGGCGGCGCCTGGGTCGCCGAGGAGGCACTCGCGATCGGCGTCTACTGCGCCCTCGTCAGCGAGGACGACATCGAGCGGGCGCTGCTGCTGTCCGTCAACCATTCCGGAGACAGCGACTCCACCGGGTCCCTCTGCGGCAACCTCCTGGGCGCCCGCCACGGCGAGGCGGCTCTGCCCCGCCCCTGGCTGTCCCGGCTGGAGGGCGGGGACACCATCACCGAACTCGCCGACGACCTCACCGACCTGCTCACCGGTTCCGGTGACCCGCGACCGGACAGGTATCCCGGCACCTGACTGCGGGCCGGCACGTTCTTTCCTCCCGCCTGTTCCTCCCGCCTGCTCTTCCCGCGTGCGAGGACCTCGCGCGGCGGTCAGCGGCGCGGATCCACATGGATCTTCGGGGCGTCGCCCCATTCGGGACGGCGTTCGCCGCCGAGGACCGCGGCGAGGTCCTCCAGGGCGACGGTCGCCGCGACGAGCGGCCGCGGATCGACGGCGCCGGAGGCGTAGAGGTCGACGGTGCCCTCCAGACCGCCGGAGGCACTGAGCACGCCGACGGCGGTGACGTCCTTGAGTGCGATGGTCCGGGTGTCGACGAGGCTCGGCTCACCGGCGAGGCCGATGTAGACGACGCGCCGTCCCGGCTCGACCAGTTCGAGGGCGAGCGCGGGCAGCGCGGCGGCGTTCGACGCGTCGATGACGGCGTCGAACCGGAGCGCCGGCAGTGTCTCCGTGGTCCACACATGGGCGAAGCCGAGACGTCGGGCGAAGTCCAGCGACTGTCTCGTACGGCCGAGCAGGTGGACCTCGGCCCCTTCCGCCGCGGCGATCCGGGCGGCGAGCAGCCCGATCGTGCCGGGTCCCAGGACGAGCAGCCGCTCACCGGGCTGGAGGCCCGCCCCCCGCACGGCGCGCAGCGCGTTGCCTCCCGGCTCGACCAGGGCGCCGAGCGCGGGATCGAGCGTGTCGGGCAGCGGCTGCAGGGCACGCACCGGCACCGGGAGTTGCTCGGCGAGGCCGCCCGGCCGGCCGTTGCGGATGCCGATCTCATAGCGGTCGGCGCACAGATGCCGGCGACCGGCGCGGCAACGGTGGCAGTGCCCGCAGCCGAGCATGGTGTCGCCGGTGACCCGCCTGCCGATCCAGGAGGGGTCTGCCGCGTCGCCGACGGCGGAGACGACGCCGGCCCACTCGTGGCCGATCCGGATCGGGTAACGCGCCTCGCCGGTGTGCAGGTAGGCCATCTCACCGGAGAAGAACTCGGCGTCGGTTCCGCAGACGCCGGCACACTCGACGTCGACGATCACCTCGTCGGGAAGGGGCTCCGGCCGTGGGACGTCCCGCACCTCGGCCCGTCCGGGCCCGGTGATGACGAACGCGCGCATGGTCATCGCGGTGCCGGAACCCGCCGTACGCGTCCTGCGCGCCTGCCGATTCCCGACCTTGGCCGAGGCGGCCTGTGCACGTCTTCGGGCTCCACAGGGCGGTATCGTACCGGCGTTCCGCTTATCAGAGCATTGTTCCGATGGGTCCCGACGGCGGGACGTGTGGGCCGTGACCCGTCAGGGCTCGCCGGGCTCACTCCGCCCGGGCGTGATCCCGGGGTGACGCCGGACCGACTCCCGCCGCACGGACGGCGCGGGCACCCAGCTCTCGCAGGTACGCCACCAGTTCTGGCGGTTCGTGCACCTCCACCTCGCACCCGAGCATGAGCAACCGCGCGGCCAGCCACTCCAGGGTGTCGGCCCGCCCGCGCAGGCGGCAGCTGTGCCGGTCGATCGGCTCGACGTCGCCGGCGGCGCCGAGGGCCGCCACCACCTGGCGGGCGGGCATATGCACGGTCGCCGCCACCTCGTAGGAAGGCGCGAGTGAGTACATCCTGCTCCTGACGAATGCCACCGCGTCCTTCTCAGGCGGTTCACGCGGCGGGACGCGCACGCCGGTCGGAAAGGGGTCGCCGATCCGGTCGACCCGGAAGATCCGCCAGTCGTCCCGGTCGAGGTCGTAGGCCAGCAGGTACCAGCGGCGCCCGGCCGCGACCACGCGGTACGGCTCGACCAGGCGCCTGCTCTCGCTCCCGTCAGCCGCCTCGTAGGCGAAGCGCAGCCGTTCCCGATTGACCGCGGCGGCACCGAGGACCGCCAGGTGCCGGGGGTCGAAACTCGGCCCGCCCGCCGACGGCATCGGGACGGTCGCGGCGCCGAGAGCTCCCACCCGGGCCCGCAACCGAGACGGCAGCACCTGCTCGAGCTTGGCCAGCGCCCGCACCGACGACTCCTCGATGCCGTCCACCGGATGCCACGCCGCGGTGCGCAGACCCACCGCGATCGCCACCGCCTCCTCGTCGTCCAGCAGCAGCGGGGGCATGGCCGTACCCGCCGCGAGCCGGTAGCCGCCGGCGGCGCCCATCGTCGCCCGCACCGGATAGCCCAGCTCACGCAGCCGGTCGATGTCACGCCGGATGGTGCGGGGGCTGACCTGGAGGCGCTCGGCCAGCTCGGTGCCGGGCCACTCCCGGGTGGTCTGCAGGAGGGATAGGAGCGTGAGCAGCCGTGCGGAGGTGTCGCCCATGGATCCATCCTGCCGACCATTTGGGCCAGGATCTGACCTACATGATGCCTAGGGTCGCCTCATGAGCACCGAGACCGACCCCGTCCGCCTCTCCTTCCGCGACGTGTGCGCCCGGCGGCTGGAGTGGCATGGGCTGGCGCGCCCGTCGGCCGGATCACGGCCCGCCGACGTCGCCCGCGCCATGGCGGGCGTGCACGCGCAGGTCATCTCAGGCGCCGAGCTCGGCGTCGGCCTGCGCATCGCGGGCGTGACGCGCACCGACGTCCGGACCGCCCTGTGGGGCGACCACAGTCTGATCAAGACGTTCGGCCCGCGCGGCACCGTCCATCTGCTGCCGCGTGACGACCTGCCCCTGTGGGTCGCGGCGCTGTCGGCCGTCCCACCCCCGCGCGAGGGGTTCCCCGAGGACGTACGGATGACCCCGGAGCAGACCGAGAAGGTCCTCGCGGCCATCGCGGAGGCCTTGCAGGACGGAGAGCTGACGATCGACGAGCTCAACGACGAGGTGATCCACCGGGCGGGGTCCTGGGCGGGAGACCTGGTCATGCCCGCGTTCCAGGGCAGGTGGGCGCGCTGGCGCCAGGCCGTCCACCTCGCAGGGATGCGGGGCGTTCTGTGTTTCGGACCCAACAGGGGCCGCAAGGTCACCTACACCCATCCCGGCCGGTGGTCGCCGGGGTTCGAACCCGCCGAGACGCCTCCTGCCCTCGCCCACGTGGTGAAGAGCTATCTGCGGGCGTACGGCCCGGCCACGCCCCAGCGGTTCGCGCACTGGCTCAACGCCCCGGCCCGCTGGGCGGCCGACCTGTTCGCGTCCCTGGCCGGTGACCTCCAGCAGGTCGAGGTCGAAGGAGTCGCCGCGTGGGTGGTCGCGGGTGACACCGCGGTGCCCGCCCCCGTGGCGCCGTCGGTACGGCTGCTCCCCTACTTCGACACCTACGCCTACCGTGTCGGCAACCAGCCACCGGGGCTGCTCTATCCGGGCCGGGCCGGCGAGCGGGTGCTCCGGGGGAACTTCCAGGCCCTGATCGTCGACGGAGTGGTCGCCGGGCTGTGGCATCAGCGCCGCTCGGGCGGCCGGGTCGACCTGACCGTCGAGCCGCTCGTGCGGCTCGACGCCTCGCAGCATGATGAGCTCGGCCACCAGGCGGAACGAGTCGGCGAGATCCTCGAGGCGAGGGCCCGGCTGACGATCGGCACCGTCACCGTCGGCGGTCACGCGTAGACGCCGCGGAGGTGCCGTGATCGGATTCCCGGGGAAGAGAACCGGTCATCGGATTCCCGGGGAAGAAGCCGTCAGGACTCGGCCAGGGGGATCCTGAAGACGAACCTGGCCCCGCCGCCGGGTGACTCGCCGGCCCGCAACGATCCGCCGTGCGCGTGGGCGACGTCGCGGGCGATGGCCAGGCCGAGGCCGGTGCCCCCATGGTCGCGGCTGCGTGCGGCGTCCAGCCGGGTGAACCGTTCGAAGACGCGTTCGCGATCGGTCTCGGGGATGCCCGGCCCGTCGTCGGACACCACCAGTTCCGCGAAGCCGCCGCACCGTCCCACCTGGACCTCCACGCTGTTCCGCGCGTGCCGCTGGGCGTTGTCGAGCAGATTCCGCAGGGCCCGGACGATCTGGGCCTGGACCGCGCTGACGAACACGTCAGGTTCGGCCCACAGCCGCACCTGCGGCCTTCCCGGCCGCTCGGAGACCTCGCGCTGGACCAGGTCCGACAGGTTCACGTGCGCCCTCTCGCCCTCACCGGTGGACTCGACCCTGGCCAGCAGCAGCAGATCGGTGATGATCTGCTCGAGCCGGTCGACGTCGCCCATCGCGTCGTCCAGCAGGGCGACCAGGTCGGTCTCCTCCGGGTGCATCTGCGCCTCTTCAAGCTCCGTCCGCAATCCCGCGAGCGGGGTGCGCAGCTCATGCGAGGCGTCGGCGACGAATTGGCGCTGCCTGCTCAGGATCCGGTCGCTGGAGCGCTTGGCGTTCTCGATCCGGCCCAGCGTGCCGTTCACGGTCCGGGCGAGCCGGGCGATCTCGTCGTCTCCCGGAGGCTCGGGGACCCGTCCGCTCAGGTCGTTGAAGTTGATCGCGGCGAGGTCGGTGCGGATCACCTCCACGGGCTTGAGCGTGCGACCGGTCACCTGCCACGTCGCCCACGCCGCCAGGAGCACCAGCACGGCGTCCTGAATCCCGAACAACCGGGCGAAGATCTCCGTCGAGGTCAGCGCGGCGACCGGCCGGCCCGCGTAGACGACCGGCGAGTTCGCCGACGGCAGTACGCGGAGCGCCGACAGCCGGACGCACCCCGCCTGCGCGGAGGCACAGGTCTGCACGTCGCGCTCCGGATCGCTCGCACTCGGCCAGACCGAGCTGAGGGGCGGGAGCCCCCGGGCGTCCTTTGAGGCGTCGATCACATGGCGGTCCGGCGCGACCACCTGGACCAGGGGCGCGCCCCCCACCCGCGGGAGGATCGGATCGGTCGTGGTTCCCGCCCGGACTGCTGCCGCCGTGAGGTCGGCCTGTTGCCTGGCCTCCAGCCAGATGGCGTCGGCGATGGCCTGGCGACCCACCGCTCCCTCAGCGACGGCCGTGGGGACGAGGAGAGCCAGGGCCAGCAGCGTGACGAGAGCGGTGATGCGGCCACGGATGGAGCGCGGGCGCGCATACAACAACACGCGCCGGACGCGCGCCGCGCGCCCGGGCCTGCCGGCCGTAACGCTTCCCCCTCGCAGATACCCCATCTCCCCCGATAGAGGGAATTGCATACTGTATGCGCCTTATGGGTGCTACATATCCCCACTGGTCGAACCGGCCGTCGCCCTGATGCGACGAACGCCGGTGGTGACTCCTCCACGATTCCAGCCCGTGGGGCGCTCGTCGTTACCGCCAGCCACCATTCGACCCTCCCGCTCGCACCTATGCGCGGAGCCCCGCGAACAGGTCGTCCTCCCGATCCGGCGCACTGATGCGGCAGAAGTGACGGGTGAAGTACTCCGGGGAGAAGACACGTGGCTGGACGTCTTCGGGCAGCCCGAGCATGAACGCGCCGTCCGCCTGGCTGGCGTGCGCCCGCAGAGCCTTGACCTTGTTCTCGAAGTACGCCGAGACGTCGACGGCAGTGGTGACGAGCTCGTCCGGGGTGCCGAAGTCGTCGGGCATCTCGCCCTCGGCCCAGTCCGCGCCCAGGGCGCGCATGTGCTCGAACATCTCCCGCATCCTGGCGCGGGGCATCGCCGCGTAGTACAGCTTGTCCGGGATCCCGGTGCTCTCGGTCGCGGCCACGGCGATCCGGTGCGCCTGGATGTGATCAGGGTGGCCGTAGCCGCCGTTCTCGTCATAGGTGACGACGACCTGGGGCCGGTAGCGCTCCATGAGCTTGCCGAGCTTCGCGGCCGCGACCTCTACCGGGGTGTTGGCGAAGGCGTCGGGGTGTTTGTTCGCCTCCCAGCCCTCCATGCCGGAATCCCGGTATCCGAGCAGCTCGACATGGGCGATGCCAAGGTGCCCGACCGACTCCTGGAGCTCGCCGAGCCGATGCTCGGCCACCGCCTCGGGGTCGTGGCCGTCCTCGCCGGGCTTCACCCCTCCGGGTCCGTCACCCTGCTCCCCGTTGGTGCACGTCACCAGAACCGTGCGGATTCCCTCCCTCGCGTAGCGGGCCAGGATCCCGCCTGTGCTGATCACTTCGTCGTCCGGGTGGGCGTGGACCGCCATCACCGTCAACTCTCGAGCCATTCGATCCTCAGTTCCGTTCGTCACGGCCGGCCCGGAGACGGCGTGGGGTCCTCGCCGGCCGGGCCGTCCCATTCGTGGTCTCCATCCTGGACTCCGCTCGACGTGCCCGAGCGAGCTGCTCTGCCGAGCCCGGCGTGGACCGCCCAGGCCGCCCCGGCTCCCACGGCGTACCAGAGCAGGTCAGGGGGGTTGAACGTGCTGCCGAGAATCGGGCGCACGAGCGCGGGCAGATCGAGAAGCTGTGACAACTCGATCAACCAGCTGGCGGCGACCGCGATCGCCGCGACCCGCGAGGACCGGGCGGCCGGGACCGCGAGCAGCACGAGCAGATACAGCAGGACGGTGTAGAGCGCGTCCCCCGCGTATTTGGCGAACGGACCGCCCAGGAACGCTCTGATCAACAGCCCGGCGGCGATCGTCACGATCGTGGCCACGGCGACGGGGGCGCGCGACATGTGACGACCGTAGCGGCCGCCTCCGACAGATACCGCGCGGCTCCTCCTCGGCGGCGGTCGCCGGGCCGGATCATTCACCGTCCGGCGAGGACTGTCCGGTGGCGAAGCCGTGGATGAGCCGCCAGACCTCCGCGGGCGCCTCCTCCTGGGCGAAGTGGCCCGCGTCCGGCACCAGGGCCGTGGTCAGGTCCTCCACCCCGGCCGCGCGGAATCCGGCGGCGTAGGTCGCGATGTCACCCCCTTCACTTCCCCCACGCAGGTAGAGCACCGGGGTGTGGACGGCGGCGCTCGCGACGGCGTTGTCCCGGGCGTCCTGGGCGAACGCCCGGTAGAGGTCGAACCCGGCGGTGAGCGAGGCGTCGCTGCCGTAGGCGGCGGCATGGGCGGCGCGCGACTCCGCGGTGATCTTCGACGGATCCACCGACAACACGTCGTAGAAGTAGGCGAAGTAGTCGGCCTGGTGCCCCCGCACCAGCGTCTCGGGCAGCGTGGGGACGTTGTGCAGGCCGAAGTGCCAGATGTGGGGGTTCCTGATGACCTCGTTCCACGGCTCCACCCCGGGAATCACGGTGTTCATGATGACGACGCGAGCGATCTGCGGATATCTCCGGAGGAAGGCGTAGGCGACCATCCCGCCGGCGTCGTGCCCGACCAGGGTGACGTCGGTGAGCCCGAGGGCCTGGATCAGCTCGTGGACCGTCTCGGCCAGGGCCCGCTTGCCGCCTCCGCCCGCCGTGGCGGTCGACTCCCCCACTCCCGGCAGGTCGATGGCGATGGCGCGGGAGTCCCGCCCGGCGAGGGCCATGACCTCCTTCCATGTGCGCCACGATTCCGGCCAGCCGTGCAGGAACACGTACGGCCGGCCACGGGGGTCTCCGGCCTCGACGACGTGCAGCGTGCAGTCTCCGACGCCCACCCGGCTGTGACGTAGCTCAATAGACATGAATCATGTATATCGAAGAGACATGATTCATGTCTACCTGGTACCGTGACAGTCATGATCGGAAGTGGCGACCGCCGTCCCTCGTACGAACGCGGCACCGGGTTCCTGCTGGCGCGCCTGGGATCGCTGGCCGCCCGCTCCTGGACGGCGTTCCTCACCGCTCACGGCCTCACCCAGAGTCAGCACTCGGTCCTGGTGGTCCTCAAGGACCAGGGGCCCCTGGGTCAGCGACGGCTCGCGCAGTTGGTGGCCGTGGACACGCGCAACATCGTGCCGGTCCTGGATCAGATGGCCGTCAAGGGACTGATCCGACGGGAGGCCGACCCGCTGGACGGCCGCCGCCGCACGGTCACCCTGACCGCCGACGGGGACACACTCGCCGGCACCCTGGCCGCCACGGCGTCCTCAGTTCAGGACGACTTCCTCGAGGTGCTGGACGACGAGGAGCGCGGGAGCCTCAACGACCTGCTTCAGCGGCTGTACAGCGCGCACGCCCGTGATCACTGATCATCGGGCCGACACGATCACCGGCGCCCGCGAAAGCGGCGGCATCCGCGACACGGCACTAGCATCGGTCGGGATATGAGCGCAACGATCGTGGTGAAAGACCTGGCCGCCGGGCACGGGGACCGGGTCCTGTTCTCGGGGCTCGACCTCGTGGTCGCCCCAGGCGACGTCATCGGGCTTGTCGGGGTCAACGGCGCGGGCAAGTCCACGCTGCTCCGCCTGCTGGCCGGCATCGACGAGCCGGAGGAGGGGGCCATCCGGCTCTCCCCGCCCACGGCGGTCGTCGGCCACCTTCCCCAGGAGCCGGACCGCAGGCCGGGAGAGACCGTCCGACACTTCCTCGGCCGCCGAACCGGCGTCGCCCGGGCGCAACACGACCTCGACGCCGCCACCCAGGCGCTGGTCGAGGGCCTCCCGGGCGCCGACGACGCTTACAGCACGAGCCTGGAGCGCTGGCTCACGCTGGGCGGCGCGGACCTCGACGAGAGGGCCGCCGAGGTGGCCGCCGACCTGGGCCTCACCATCGACCTCGAACAGCCGATGACCTCGCTGTCGGGCGGCCAGGCCGCCCGCGCGGGCCTCGCCTCCTTGTTGCTGAGCCGCTACGACGTGTTCCTTCTCGACGAGCCGACCAACGACCTCGACCTCGACGGGCTCGACCGGCTGGAGAAGTTCGTCACCGGTCTGCGATCAAGCACCGTGCTGGTCAGCCACGACCGCGAGTTCCTGGCCAGGACGGTCACCGGCGTGCTCGAACTCGACCTGGCCCAGCAGCAGATACGGCTGTACGGCGGCGGCTACCAGGCGTACCTGGAGGAACGTGAGGTCGCCCGGGCACACGCCAGGGAGCAGTACGACGAGTACGCGGACACCCGGGCCCAACTCGAGTCCCGGGCCCGCGCCCAGCGTTCCTGGATGGAGAAGGGCGTCAGGAACGCCCGCCGCAAGATGAGCGACAACGACAAGATCGGGCGCAACGTCCGCATCGAGTCGACCGAGAAGCAGGCCGCCAAGGCCCGCCAGACGGAGAAGCTCATCGAGCGACTCGACGTGGTCGAGGAGCCCCGCAAGGAGTGGGAGCTGCGGATGGAGATCGCCGCGGCGCCGCGGGCCGGCGCGGTCGTCGCCACACTGCGCGGCGCCGTCGTCCGGCGCGGCTCCTTCACGCTCGGACCCGTCGACCTGGAGATCGGCTGGGCGGACCGGGTGGCGATCACGGGCGCCAACGGCTCCGGCAAGTCCACGTTGCTGGCCGCGCTGCTCGGCCGGCTCCCGCTCGACGAGGGCCACGCCTCGCTGGGCCCCGGCGTCGTGGTCGGCGAGGTGGACCAGGCCCGCGGGCTCTTCCTGGGAGACGAGCCGCTGCTGGACGCCTTCGCCGCGCTCGTCTCACCGATGCCGCCCGCGGAGGTGCGGACCCTGCTGGCGAAGTTCGGGCTGAGGACCGCGCATGTGACCCGCCCGGCGGCGACCCTGTCCCCCGGCGAGCGGACCCGGGCCGCGCTGGCCCTGCTGCAGGCGAGAGGCGTCAACCTGCTCGTGCTCGACGAGCCGACCAACCACCTCGACCTGCCCGCGATCGAGCAGTTGGAGGCCGCCCTCGCGAACTACCCGGGCACACTGCTTCTGGTCACGCACGACCGGCGGATGTTGTCGGCCGTCCAGGTGGACCGCCGCCTGCGGGTCGAGGCCGGGCGGATCTCCGAAGTCTGAGTACGGCACGACATGTAGAAGCACACGTGACCCAATCAAAAGGGCAACAGCACCCTTTTGTGTGATTTGAGTCATAGCGTGTCACTATGAGCGCCAAGAAGCCGCTTGGCGATTTCCTGCGAGCCAGGCGCCAGGTCACGAGCGTCGATCAGGTGGGGCTCGCAGGCGGAGGCAGCCGCCGCATCCCGGGACTGCGCCGCGAGGAGGTCGCCACGCTGGCCGGCGTCAGCACGGACTACTACATCCGGCTGGAGCAGGGCAGGGAGCGCCATCCCTCGGACCAGGTGCTCCAGGCTCTGGCCCGAGTCTTCGATCTCACGCCGGAAGCCACCGAACACATGTACGATCTCGCCAGCCCCCGGCCCCACCGGCGCCGGACTCCCGGCGGGAGCGACCGGGTCAGCGCGGGCGTGATGCGGCTTCTGAACAGGTGGGACCACGCTCCGGCGTTCGTGGTGAACCACCGGCAGGACGTGCTGGCCAGGAACCATCTGGCCGACGGCCTCCATGGATGGCTGGACCACAGCGACAAC
>Ga0310811_10003081_pt1 | contig 20960 bp, 22 predicted proteins | sample YCmetagenome_FD_207642 | JGI IMG/M metagenome (GOLD analysis project Ga0310811, IMG submission 207642) | Soil microbial communities from experimental microcosm in Duke University, North Carolina, United States - YC | ecosystem: Engineered > Artificial ecosystem > Soil microcosm > Unclassified ...
TATATAGTTTGATGATCGCACTACTACTCTCCCCCATTACTCCCCTTTACTGTACTTCCCTCACTATCGGGTTTTACTCTGAAGTAGTAGTCACCATTAGGGCACACTTTGTGTTACCTATGGTTATCGTTGCATTGCGCTCGCTTTGCATATCCGTCGATCCGTTATCTATCCGCCCCTCTATATCACTCCTTATTCTCCGCATTCCATCCGCGCTTTCCCACGACAACGCGCGCTATAAGCGCGCGCCTTCCCACGCTTCGCTTACCTTAGCATGACTTTCCCGCACTTCGCATTCTCATCGCGTTTTTCGCGTTTCTTCGCGCTTCTTCGCATTTGTTTCGCATTCCCTCACATTTGCTTCGCGTTCCTTCTCGCACCTTTGCGCATCCTTCAGACTACAAGGGTCTCTCATATATCTGGTTCTGTGTGCAGTAGCAGTCCCCTTTAGGGTCGAACACATCTGTGTCAGGCATAGCAGCCTAGGTGCAGCAAGACCCAACATTCTGCCTCACCAGCAGCATTGTTGATCTCACATCGAGAGAGTGATTGCGCGAGCAGCGGTCACTTAGTGCCTTCAACTGGAGCCCACCGCGAGGGGCCCATCCGACACAGCTACCAGTTCGCTCCAGACCCTTGTACGCCAACCGCATTAAACGCGCTCCTAACGCGCTTCATCCGCGCTTTACTCGCATTCATCCGCACCCTTCTCGCACTCATCCGCGCATTTTCGCGTTATTCCCGTGCCTTACCCACTCATACTTGCGCTATGGCTGACTCACTACATTCCTCCGGCATGCCTTTGCACACACAGAAATCAGCGCCGTGCTTTGCAGGTGATTCTCAACAACTATTCCACTTCCTGGAGTCAGTAGATCGACTCGCGCAGCAAAACGGTTTATCAGACAAGGATTGTATCAAGTTTGCACTGCGATATATGGAGCATGAGCAAAGATCGCTTCATGGATACTATAAAGGTGACAGTTACGAAGAATTTGCTGATGAAGTCTTGGATATGTACCCAGAATTAGGCTATGATCTGCATTACGTCCGCCCTTGCATTGAAACAACAGCCGCTCCTGACGCGCTCAACGCGACGCGCACCACATGCAACCCTATAGACACAAAACGCGAACCACACCATCTGGAAGAAGAAATCATGCCTTTATCCAGCGCTATTTTCGCGCCAACGCTTCCATTGCCATGTCTTGGCGACACCGCATCATCGCCAGTCCAGGATGACCACATATGTCCATCGCGTTTTAGCGCGCCTATTCAGGCACCTCCTGCAGCACTAGTAGTTCAAAACGCGACAACTGTTGAACAGAGTACGTCCCTTGATGATCCATGCATTACTGATGAAACCGCGTTATATGACGATAGCAGCATAAGCGCTTCGCTTGAATGCTCAAGTGATGCGCCAAATGCGCACAGCTATGTTCCAGATGACTCAGAAATACACCTTGATGGCGCTAGGACCGCTTCAGAAGAAATGCGCTCTCATGCGCTAACGGTTTGTATGAATGTCCCATGGTTAACGCGATTTATGTCCGCTTCACATCTAAAGCTCTCAAGGAGCAAAGCGCATATTACTGCATCATCACCTATAGCCAATCAGGCTTTTCAGCATAATGTCCTTGATGATCCGCATGCATTTTGTTGAGCGCGCAATGTGCCTTTGACATACGGAAATTTCGCGTTTTTGTTACTAACGCGGTTTTGATGCTTACACCGGTTACCAGCTATTCGCCTTTGATGCGCAATCATACTAGCCTTGAAACGACGCCTATGCTTAGCTCTCTCACGCTTTGCGCGAACTTTCCCACGCAACGCGCTTATGCACGCGATGCTAATCTCGGAACTGCATTTCAATATCGCGTTTTTAGCGCTGCATTCATCACCAAGCGCATTTCAAGTACCCTGCAGCAGACCACTGGCAGCCAGATGCTCATGCTTCGCGCAAACCTTCCTGTGCAACATGCTTATGCGCATGATGCCAATCTCGGAACCGCATTTCAATCTCGCGTTTTTAGCACCACATTCATCGCCAAGCGCAATTCAATGCCTTTCACATGTTCCCCAACCCGCCATCATCGCTCATCGCGCACTGTCCATATCGCGCAAATTCGCATTCAGTATCATCGACCATCTCATGCAAGCATCGCGTTTTGCCTCTATGAACGCGGAAGTCGCGGTTTACGCAGAAGGAAGAAGAAAGATGAAGAAATCGCCTAGAACGCGCCCCTCCTCAGCGCATCTCTACCTTACCTCCGCACATACCTCATAATACTCGAAGAAAAACCACCATTCTTTGTAGGATAACGTTCTTTTACCCTGGGATTTGACCAGAGAAATTGTTTTCAGGTTTTCACTTAATAATCTAGTAGGACAGATAATGCGCAGACAGTTACACATTACAGGGATCTTACCAGAGTATTTCGCGCTAGTGCTTGCACCAACTCATACAATAGCCTTTCGCCTTCTAATGCATGAAGCAGCACCATGCTCCTTGTTACTTACCACCCAGGTGCTTCAACCGCACTTAGGCACCTTGCCTTCGCGTTTTCACGCGCGCATTTCCCACGCTTAGCGCGAAGCGCGCGCTATTCTCGCGCTCATAGAGACATAGAAATTGACAGAAGAAGACCGAGTTGGATGAAAGTCTGCATAGATTGCAGCGCATTTTCCGCATTTTCCGCATTTTCCGCGTTTTCCGTGTTTTTCTTGCAGCTTTTCTTACACTTACATTCCTTTCTTCGCATTCTACCTAGGACGCCCAGTGGGGATTGGTTTGGACATGGAATGGACCGCTTCAGGCCCCACAGCTTCGCATTTTACCTCTGGACCTATATTGAACATGGCCTCCATAGCGCAATTACTCTTGCATGCCCCCAGGCAATTCGCGCTTTGCGCACCTTCATGCGACGCAGTCCCGCGCTTCACGCAACACAATAATGCGCATTTCCATGCTATTACAACTGCCATGGACCAAGTGCACTGAGTCGCGAAGCACTGCTCAGATAATCATCGCTGTCACTGCCTCAATCACATATCATGATTCCCATATCAGAGTCTTCTCGATGCTTTCCCGCACAATGCGACACATTCCTGTGCGCACGCTTAGCACACATTTCTCGCGCTCATCAGCATATTCCCACGCTCACGCACTCATGCGTTTTCGCACCAGATCGCACTCAATCGCATTACCATCAGAACACGCATACATCATACCCATACTGCCGACTTCGCTTGAGGTTCTCACCAGATGCATCCTGAGTGGGGACACTCAGTATCTAAGTCCCCGGGAGATGTAGGGACTCATATTTCTATGGGCGCGTAATGGGCATATTCACGCAAGCAGTCCATTTATCATTCGCATAATGGCTTGCACTTCCATTGGTATATCATGCAACACGTTCCTGTATAACGCGCCATAGGCACGATGCTTTCCCGCGCTCGCGCGATGTATTCCCACGCTCGCGCTTAGCGCGCATTCTCGCGCATTTTCGCATTTCATCGCGCATTTTTGCATTCCATCGCGCTTCTTCGCATTTGTTTCGCATTCCCTCACATTTGCTTCGCATTCCTTCTCGCACCTTTGCGCATCCTTCAGACTACAAGGGTCTCTCATATATCTGGTTCTGTGTGCAGTAGCAGTCCCCTTTAGGGTCGAACGCATCTGTGTCAGGCATAGCAGCCTAGGTGCAGCAAGACCCAACATTCTGCCTCACCAGCAGCATTGTTGATCTCACATCAAGAGAGTGATTGCGCGAGCAGCGGTCACTTAGTGCCTTCAGCGCTTCAATTCTTTGGGTGGAACGCGCTTGACCCAAGGCAGGGTAGGGATGCGCAACTCCTTACACACGTTTGGATCGGTTAGCAGAATATCCTGTTTGCCATTGGGTAGATCGAACGTTCGGCATGAAGTTAGCTTGAAGAATGGGCGCCCTAAGAGGACATTGAAGTTTGCGCGCGCGGTCACTTGCACTTGGAAGTACATGGGCCCTGCGCCAAAGTCGAGCGGGACATTCTCGATCACACCTAATGTCGAGTTGCACGTCATATTGACAGACTCCATATTGAGACTGTGATCTGATCTCAGAGGGACTCCTAGCTCTTTCCATACCTCCCTAGGCATGACAACTACCTCGGCGCCTTGGTCCAGGACGCATGTGAGCGCATGCCCTCCTATGGTAGTTGCACGTATACAGCGCAAAGGCGCAAAGTGATCCGCAACTATCTTGCCATCATCGCTTCATAAGCGCACGCCTTCATATTGCTTGAGCCATGTGTCCGTGGCAGGCTGTCCCGATAGTTCGTGCACTGAGACCGCACCTACCATAACACGCTTCTTCGTCGTGAGCTCGCGGATGTGTTGCCTAACATCTGGTGAAACTGCCAATAATTCTCGTACAGGGATATTCAGGTTGGAATCAAGGAGGCGCTCGACAATGCGCTTGTCGGCCTCTTTGTCTTCTAATGCGAATGCGTAGTGATAGGTAGTTGATTGTGCTGTGCAAGAATAAATTTAGCTAGACTGAATAGACTAGTTCCACTTATCCTGAATTGCAAGGGAAGCTGAAACTTAAGGACTTAGTGACCTATAACGACCTTATGGCAACCCAACAGCAATAGCGCACTGAGTAAGTGTAACTAAGTAGCGCATTGGCGGGCGATTTTGAGAACTGCGGCGGGCAAGGATATGGTAGATAACCCACTGGTATAAGGCGCGGCGATATGAGTGGAGTGAGTATTGGCAAGCAATGAGCTGGCGCTAAACACAACTACAGGGAGGAGCGGATATTGGCAAGCAATGAGCTGGCGCTAGATACCACTTCAGGGAGGAGCGGGTATTGGCAAGCAATGAACTGGCGCTAAACGCAACTACAGGGAGGAGCGGATATTGGCAAGCAATGAGCTGGCGCTAGATACCACTTCAGGGAGGAGCGGTTATTGGCAAGCAATGAGCTGGTGCTAGACGCAACTTCAGGGAGGAGCAGGTATTGGCAAGCAATGAGCTGGCGCTGGACACAATACAGGGAGGAGCGGGTATTGGCAAGCAATGCGCTGGCGCTGGACGCAACTTCTGGGAGGAGCGGGTATTGGCAAGCAATGTGCTGGCACTGGACGCAACAGGTTATAAGCATGACCTTGCGAGAGTGAGGGCCTGAGTAGTAGCGCGCAACTGCGGGAACTTAATAGTGCGCACGGACACAGAAGAACAATAGAATTTGAAGATTGTGCGACTATGGAAACTACTAGGTGACTCCGCTATATGACAGTTGCCCGCGGGAAGGGGAAGTGAGTAAGAACTATCTACTGCTGGTCCTTATATCGTAGTGCGTGAATATATGGAAGGCATAGGCGAAACTTGTAGCGATGTAAGCGCGGCGCATTGTATCTGTAGGTAAAACAGAGGATTTGTGTTGTGCGACACGGGGATACATGTAATAAGGCCTGCGCCAGTAGCTTTAGCGATGATAATCAATGGGAATTGACGCACCAGTGGAGGTAAGCGGGCATAGGCAGGACATGGGGGAGCGTGATACTGACATCGGACCGGATTCTACGTAGGTGCGCGACAAGCGAGGCCAGTTATGGAAATTTATTCAATATCCACCCAGCGCTAATGTGTTTGTCATAGCGCGGTAGGCGCGGATAGTGGAGGCGTTGGTTGTGGGGACGTAGAATTATTGGTGGATGATGGGGCTGATTGCGAGGGTGCAGGCACAGTGCTTTTAGGTGCCAAGGTAGTTCTCTCCATAGAATTGTTAGTGACAAGTACATTATGCGGCGCGATTTTTGTGACCTCCAATCCTTTGCCTTTTGAACTTGATGCTTGGACTTCTGGCGAGATAATCTCATCCTCAACCATTGCCTGTTTCGAGGTGGGCTGTGGGCGTGGGCGCGTACTGGGCGGTATCTCAACGCCATCAAAGTGCACCGTCTTTCCCTTCGCACCGCGTTTCTGCTCGCGCTTTGCAGTGACATATGCTAGCGCTTCTTGCATCAGGTTCACAGTCTTGTCTTCATCACTTTCTTCTTCATCTGGGTGCATGATCATGTGTACAAACACAGAGGACCCTACCTCGACTATGGCGTCGATCTCTGAATTGGCACAGTAAAACAACCTGGCCGTCACGCCTTCACTCATCCTTACTTCTTGCGTAGCGCGGTTGGCGTAGTATCGATCGAGTTTGTCTTTCATCAATCCACACCCAGGAATAAAGTCGCCGTTGGGTAGGACAAGTTTGCATGTTTCCTTGTGGACCTTGCATTTCCCCACATCTATGTACCTTTGTCTTTCCAGACAGTGCGTGAAGAAGTGTTCAATACTGCCACAGAAGGCGCAGTCATTAAAGCTAGATGCCTCACACCTATATTCACACTTAATGACTGTCCCTGGCATAGGTGTCTGCTCACGCACAAAAGGCACTGGAGGAGTGAGCGTTGGTATCGCATCCTGCATGTTAGGTGTGGAGGTTGGCGGAGGCGCGTTTGCTGGTGCATCTTTGCGCGCTTTTCTGTGATCATTGGGCCTGAGTACCCGACCTGTTGTCTCAGAAGTATCCCTCACGGTGGGCTCCAGTTGAAGGGTGAGGCTCGACTACAGTGAGGAAAAGGGGGGTTTATGGGTATGGGGAAACTCTGCAGTAAGACCTGGGCGTGAGGGATATACTCAACCCATAGGACAGCTACTGAGAGGGAGAACCTCAGAATATGGGCAAGGGACTCTCTTGCAACGAGGGAGGATGCTCAAAGGCACAGGGAACACGAAAGGTGCGGTGCACGTTATGGTTTATACGCGTGAGTTGTCATGAACACGGATACGTGATAAATCCAATCGTATATTTGGTACTTTTAGAGTCTAACTATGGCTAAGGAGTGGGGGGGTGTGCGAAGTGTGTGAACTACTCCTCCAGTAAGGTCTCTATATACTGTATCTATATGTGTGAAGGCACGTGGTCCTGAGTAATTAGTATGTATGTAACTATATGTAGGGCATGCGCTCGGGTCCAAAGTGAACACTTCCGTAGCAATTGAGATAACTTACCAGTAAATCAGTAAGGACAAGGGGTGGGCCAGTGTGTGGAGATAGGCGTGAGGCGTGCGAGCACACTAAAGCGCGCGCTCTGGACATGGTGATTCGAGCATTGGGATTTGAGCCTGTAGGACCTCAAAATCAATAGGTAGACGCGATGTTCCTTACACCAGCATGGGAAGATTTCATTGGTGATGTATTCAGTGAGTCCCAATACCATTTCAGAGGTGCTTCATATAATATGTGTCTCATCCACTAAGACCAGGATGAAGACCAGGACAGCACGCTGCTCGGAGGCACTCACCAGGTTCCCAAACCCTACTATGAGTTTGACCTGGATCGGATGGGTTTGCCAATGTTGCCCGATATTGAGGGTTTCTTGCTCGACACCAAGAAGGGAATTATTCGGTCATTCCTCACCATTCATTACAGTAAGACCACAGGAATATGCTGTGCAAAAGTGAAGGTCCTGGTGCCTTGGAGCGATATAATGAAGGGACAGTCTAGATTCATCTCCAGCTCATACCTTCCAGACAATGCGAAGATCATGGACCCATCAAAAATGCACCAGGATGAAGCCAATGCTTTGTTAGAATGTTGGTTGGACTGACAGAACAACCAGGTCAGACTAACATTCAAGTTCAAGGCCTGGGTTGACGACAAGGGCAAGATGCACCCACCTTTTGCCGAGGAGGCTGATGACTCCCATGGTGATGCTGATGATGAGAACATGAGGCACAGGCTGACCAAGAAGTCATTGGCAACTGCTGCACTGTCACTTGCTGAAATTCCCAAAGGATGGCTGAGGTCTATCAAATGGGCCTACATCAGTTCTGCCGATGAAGAATCCAATGACACTGATGCAGATGCATCTCTGCTGAAGGCAAACAAACATGCCCCCAATCGTCCTGGGAGAGGCACTGATGCAGACCACAGTGATCAGGAGGGATGCCAGTCAGAGTCAGATGACTGACCACTGCAGAACATCATCGCTGGCTGTGATGAATCGGTTGTGTGCATCCTGATACTCTGATATCAAATCCTGATTGGCATCCAAGATGTCGGTAGAGTTCGGTCCTCAGTCATTTCCTGGTGAGTGGTAGTCAATGTCATGAAGAGTGATCAGGCAATATATCAACTTACTCATTGCAGCATCAATGCTTTCAAGCCTCATATTGGCTCGGCACAGCAATTCCTCACCAGTTTGAAAAATCTGACTTGGTGAGCCATTGTCAATGCGTGAATCCTCAAATGGCTGGTTGTCAGTGGAGTGACTCTCAGATGATTCCACCATGTTGGCTGCTGCACAAGTCGGTCAGTACTTGTGGACCAACATATAAATTGACCAACCTGAGTTGACCGAGTTGATGGTCGGCATGCTTTCAAGGTGATCACCTCCACCAGATGTCGAATCTCCCCAGCACATATCATAATCAGCTGTACAATAGTTAAGTCAAGGTCGGCGGTGTAAATGACTGATATTACCTTCATGTCCAACTGCCAATGTAGATGGTCGGTCATCCCAACACATATCGTATTGGACAGCTGTGATACTGACAGATTGAATTTCGGCAGTCGCTGGCTCTAGGATTGGTGATGAATCGACCTTTGGTTGACTCTGTTTGTCATCCCAACAAAGGCCATAGTGAGTGATTGCCAGCAGTGTCACTGCATGCACAGTAATAATCAGGTCCAAATTAACTTCAGTGTCCCAGCACATGTCAAATTCTAACTAGGTCAGAAATAAGCAGTGTCATGCTTGGACTGGACTTACTTTGGCCTCCAAAGTGTGGTTTGGTTGATTGTGTTGCTCCTGCTGGTGTTTCCACTGCCAGCACTTGATCAGCCTCGGTATTCCAACATATGTCAAACACTGATGTGGTAAACTGTCAGCGATGGTCTATAGCCACACTGACTGGACTTACTTTGGCCTCCATAGTGTAGTTCGGCCAAACGTTTCGCAGTTGGTGTTTCCACCATTGGCTCTTGGTCAGCCTCGGTATTCCAGCACATGTCAAACACTAACGTGGTCAACAGTCAGCAAAGGTCCATTAAGTAGGAGGCTTACCTTCATTGCCAAAATATTTCCTGTCTTCGCTAGATGGCATGGTTGAGGCTATGTCTTTCTTCAGTTGATGAGCCCAGGATGTAGATATTATGTTGGGTCTGGTGTGTGCAGTGTTGTGGCCCACAACAATCCCATCCTTTTGAGGGGATGGAATCAGCTGAAATTTCGGTGGCACCCAGTGGTCCCACATGATGAAACAATTTTGGTCAGCTTTGATGTGCTTGTCCTGTAACCTTTGGGCTTTGTCGATTGGATGCTTGTGGGAATACATGGTGCTGGCAATTGACTTCAAAAATTGTGTGCTGGCAGTGGGTATAAACGGATTTAATGCAGACAGCTATGGAGCTCTGGGCCACTGAGGTCAATGAACAATACAGAAGTCCTATGACCACTGCCACACTTCAGCCATTTCCAGCGGTGTCACAATGTGGCATTTCTAACTTCAATCTACATCCACACATAGTAATTCCCTATATTACCAGGTCAACACTCGTCCTATCCTCTTCATCATTTGCTACAATTCACTTCATCTAAACATGCCATCACAACATGAATCCAACAAGGCTTTGGCACTCGCCGACAAGTCTCTGCATGATTGACTCCACCAAATAAAATACTGGCAAGCAGATGGCCATGTGGCAGTTGACCAGGCCCATGATATTGCACAACTAGTGGTGAGTCTTTGTTGTGCTTTCCACTTCACATGCTCACATTCCATTCAACAGTCTCAAGCACTCCAGCAGCACAGCAGGAATTGCTCGGTCATCTCACTGTTCTTGCTGTCTGCAGCTGCCAAGATCTGGGAGACCATGAATCAGGGTCTTGCCCCCCAATGGTCTTGTGTGCGGGTTGATGACCCACGTATGGAGTTGCATCCTTTTTCCCCCAAGACCATTGGATATGGTGAGTTGGCACCCTTTGGATGCATAGTGGTAATGTGACATTGATTGCTACAGGAAAACCAGGGTCAGCACCAGCACCAGCACCAGCACCAACACCAGTGGTCTCCCCAGTCCCACCCCCAGCTCCAAAACAGGTGTCAGTTCCACCAATTGACTCACTTCCTGGTGCTGGTGATGAAAAGCATCCGACCGACAAGGGCAAACAGCCTAACCAAGGGACTCGTAGATCCAGAGAAGACAGCCCAGGTGCTGAGTCAGGCAGGAAGAAACACAAGGTGTCCAAGCCCTTGTCCAAGACCATACTCTCCGACACCGAGGATGAGGACCGACAGCCAGGAGGAGTTATAGTTGTAAAGGTATGCCTCATTTTTAGAGTTTTCAAACTACTAAACAACTACTAATATCACCTTAGCCATCCAAGGTTGTTGAGTCATCGCCTGCAGCGCTGCCAGAATCAAAGGTAAGAACATCATTAATATCAGTGCCGATTTCATTACTGACTTGTTTGCAGTGCATGACCAAAACGATTAAACAGGTGAGATTTACCTCATCCTGCAAGTCATCACCCCTCAACCATGTTCAGGCGAAAGTCACACCAAATGTCAACCGAGCCCAGCCAAAGGCCAAAGGAAAGAAGGCCGAGGACAGCATCAAGCCTGTCAGGGGGCACGAGCTACTGAAGGCCACCCCTAAGCAGGTAAGTTTTGGCAACATTCATCTCAGTGATCAAGTACTAAGTGTCTTGTAGTACAATCCACCCTGCAAGAGATGCACCGAGGGGCCTTGCCTTGTTGTGGTCAGCAGGAAGGGTCATACCATCAAGTCCTGTGCCAAGTGCCACAACATGAAGGTGTGGTGTAGCCAACCAGTGTCGGTAGATGCCAACAGCCCTGCAACAACAAGTAGTGAGGAGCTGAAGCCATGCCCCAGGTCAAAGCCCACACCAGTCTCCAAGTCCAAGCCTCGATCCAGGATGACCAGAGCCACCTCCTGTGCACACCCACCAACTCCTACTGTAGAGTCTGAGGAAGCTGTTGAGGAACCGGGTAAGTCATTTTATTTTGTTATCATAATATGCCTTAACATTCAGTCATAGATGTGCCTGTCACCGATATCGACAATGCTGAGATGGATTGCAAGGTCAATGCCAAGCAGCACACCAACATCACTGCTGAGATGTTGGTTGTAGCTGATGATCAAATCAGGGCTGACCAGCCTGTAGCTATCGCTTCTGCAGATGACTTCTCCGCCGAGCATTGGCTGGAGGATACTGATGACATTCCTATTCCCATCCCCCCACCAACTCCTGTGGCTGACCACCTTTCACTTGCATCAGAACCTTCCTCACCCATAATCTGCCAACACTTGCTTGCCCTGATGTCTCAGGTCACTGTGATGCAAATTGCCAATGATCATGCCATTGCCAGGATGGATGTGATGGAGCATGAGTTTGATACCTGCATCTCCTTGATGCATGCCGAGCTTTCCTCCATGCAGCTCGATGTCAGCACCACCATGATGTTGGTGAATGGACTAGTCAGTATAGTTGAGAAGCTTTGGCAGGAGCACATCCTACCCAATCCATTGTTCCCACCACCAGCCATAAGATATGGCAATGAGTCCTCGGCCACTGCATTTGGCATGAGGTACTTGAACGGTGTGTATGGTCCTTCAGTTGCTCCTGTCACCCTTTCTGCAGGAGTCAGTCAAACCTCAGTGTCTCGCCCTTCTGGTCATTCTGATATGCAGGGCACCACATTAGCATCTGGTTCAGCATCCTCGGCTTCAGGACATGCCAGTCCTTCATCTGCTCCTGCTGCAGGTGAACCACATCTTGCTGTTGTATCACCACCTCCTGCCCAGCACTCTCTCCCTTGATCATTCAGCACACTACTTAGTTGTAAAAATATATCATACATTGTTCAAAAGCCTTGTGGCTGTATATCACTTTATTTCAAATTGAATTGTTTTGGCATAGATTACATATGCATAATCTTGTGATTCAAATCACCAACAGCATGTTGGCATAGTTGATCTCGGCTGCATGTGCAATTGGCCTGTTGGCATGACCAATTTATACTCCATGCGACCAATAGCTTGTTCTATACATCAGCAAAACCATTGCATGTGTCTCGGCTAGTTTTTGTTTGACTGAATTATTACAGTTGGTACATACAAATGCTTGGTCGCCCTTGTTACACTACAATGTGCACCAGCTCTTGGCAATTCCTTGCGCATCACATTTGACCAAGCTTATTTCGACCAAGCATGTCCTGGTTAGTATTTAATGACTAGTCTATGAACAACCTATTGACTGACCAACTCATTCATCATATTTCACCAATGTGGACTTGGAAAGTGCATTGCAGAAGCTAGGTCTATAAATGCCTACCGACCGACTGACTGCCTCTTCCACCATATTTGACTGGTTGTCTTTTGACCAAGGTGGCCCTGGCAAAGCTGTGGAAGCTGGTCAGTGAACACCGACCCATTGACTGATCAATGTCCATTGCACTTCTATATCCTTAGAATCTTGGCCCACCTGTATATATCAGCGCCATTGCCCACTCGGCCCACTTGTTGGTATCAGGTGCATGCTTTACACTACCTATTAAAGTTGATAGAAAGGCCTTCACTTATCTACTGTGCTACGTACTATCAGCCCACTGTTGGTATCAGATGTGCTTGGCATCAGCCCATCTGTAGGTATTGGATACACACTTGGCATCAGCCCATCTGTAGGCATCAGATACATGCTCGGCATTGGCCCACCTGTTGATATCAGATGCGCTTGGCATCAGCCCACCTGTTAGTATCAGATGCACTTGGCATTGGCCCATCTGTCAGTATCAGATGCACCCATCTGTCAGTTGTATGCATCTGATACTGACAGATGGGCCAATGCCAAGTGCATCTGATACTAACAGGTGGGCTGATGCCAAGCGCATCTGATACCAACAGGTGGGCCAATGCCGAGCATGTATCTGATGCCTACAGATGGGCCAATGCCAAGTGCATCTGATACCAACAGGTGGGCCAATGCTGAGTGTGTATCTGATACCAACGGGTAGGCCGATGTGCACTTGCCATTGGCCCATCTGTCAGCATCAAATGCACACCTGCCATTGGCCCATTTGTTGGTATCAGATGCATACCTGCCATTGGCCCACCTGTTGGTATCAGATACACACTGGAGATTGGCCCATATGTTGGTATCAGATACATATTTCATGCACTGCCTGCCATACACCAGACACTATCAAAGTCAATAGAAAATTTTACACTTATTTACTACACATGCTATGGGCCCAATGATTGCATCAGATAAACACTTGACATCAGCCCACCTGTGTTTAACCCAACAATATATTGATGGGCCCACATGGGCTGGCCTGTGTAGAACAGGGATATTTCAACCTCAGCTGTATGTATTATACAAGAGTAAAGTGACTGCAGTATGTGCATGTGCAGCTTCCCTGCAATAACGCGCCAGGCCCAGGACACTTTCCTGCACTCACACAATGCATTCCTGCACTTGCGCTTAGTTCACGTTCTCTCACGTATCTTTGCATTTCATCATGTATCTTTGTGTTTCATCGCAGGAGCATCCATCCATTGTCCAGCTACCATTGGTCCTACCTGTTTTGTACTGAGGGTGTGATCATTATAACTCCACACAGTCTGTTGGGATAAGATTGTCTCAAGACACCCTTCATCCAGGATGAGAGTATGTGTTTTTCATTTTGTTTCTCTTTCTTTCTTTTGTCATCATTGTAGTCATAGCCACAAACATTGCTGACCTCACACAGTACCTTCTACTGACTGTAGCTATTATTGGTTGATTGATGCTGAAACCTTGCAGACATTAGTACGATACACAATGGCCTCCAAACCAAAATCAATGAAGGTGCACTGTGTGCAAGGGGAGAGGTGCTGGTAGACAGAGGCCACAGATCAGGCACTGGCAGAGGTGAATGTGGAACAAGCAGAGGCGCCGCTGGGGTTGTGGGAGAGAGCAAAGAGATGGTTGGGGTGCAGGAAGGGGGATGCAGGAAGGGGGATGGAAGGTGTCATTCAAGTGTAGCATGACTACAGACTATGATGAGTGCTAAGATTCTTATGACTGATGAACTGTGAGCTTACCAATCATCTTCAAGTTGATAGTGTCATCTCAGGGATTTGGTGTTTGGGAGAGGCAGGATGCAAGTTGATAGTGTCATCTTGGGGATTTGGCATTTGGGAGAGGCAGGATGTAAGTTGATAGTGTCATCTTGGGGATTTGGCATTTGGGAGAGGCAGGATGTAAGTTGATAGTGTTGTCTCGGAATGCCGGACTGCTTTATGACTGAGTTGCAATGTGCAACAGCATAGTAGTCCACCCTGCCCTTGTCATCCTGGGCATTGACATGGTGTGAAAGAATAAATTTAGCTAGGCTTATAGACTAGTTCCACTTATCCTTATATGCAAGGGAAGCTGAATCACAAGGACTTAATGATCTATAGTGACCTTATATCAACCTGACAGCGATAGCACTCTGAGTAAGACTTGGACTGGTTGGGTGCTGAGCTAACTAAAAGTGTGAAAGAATGCAACGGAGTGCAACTTGTAGTTAAGTAGCGCATTGGCGGATGATTTGAGAATAGCAGTGAACAAGAATTGGCAAGTAATGTGCTGGCACAAGGCACAATGATAGAGGAGCGGGTATTGGCAAGGAGTGTACTGGCAGATTGTGCAAAGATGGAAGAGCATGACTATTGGCGATGGTGAGGAGTGCGCTGGCACAAGGCATGACAATGGAAGAGTGCAACTATTTGCGAGGAGTGTGCTGGCGCAAGGTATGAAGATGGCAGAGCGTGACCATTTGCTAGGAGTGCACTGGCACAAGGCGCGACAATGGAAGAGTGCGACTTTTCAGGAAGAGTGTGCTGGCGGAAGAAGTGGTGATGACTGAGGCACATGGCTTATTAGGCAACAAGCATGATTTGCGAAAAAGTGAACCTAGGTAGTAGCACACAACTGAAGGAACTCAAGTAGCACGTGAGGATATAGAGATGGCAAGGGGTTTGACAATTGCACAAGACTATGAAATTACTAGGTGACTCCACTATACGACAGTTGCCTGCAGGAAGGGGAAGTAAGTAAGAATGATCTACTGCTGGTCCTTATATTGTAGTGTGCAAATTTACGGAATGCATAGGCAAAACATGTAGCGATGTAAGCGCGGTGTAGGTATCACAACCTGGCTAGGCACTAGCTGTAATAATGCAAAACCAGTATAAGTGAGTCTCAGCTCTACCTAGCTGCTATACTTGCAGAAGCAAGAGCGTTCGACCCTAAAGGGGACGCAAGGAAAGCAAAGATCCACAAATAGGTGCTGATCAACCCTGATCAAATGCGATGAAATGCGAAGTAAACGCGAAGAAATGCGATGGAATGCGATGGAATGCGGTGAAATGCGAAGAAACGCGATGGAATGCGATGGAATGCGGTGAAATGCGAAGAAACGCGAAATGCGATGGTCGCGTGAAGCGTGGGAAAGTAGCGCGCGAGGTGCGCAAGTGTAGAGAAGATGTATAAACGATGCTGGGATCTGAACTGAGGCAAGGAGGACAGATACTGGACGGATAATAGACGGATAATGCAATTGCCACTAGCTATAGACGGATGCTAGGGACTACAACGACGGATACATGCACTGCATGGAACTAACTGGTGATAGATGATGACTGCCAGAAGCTAAGTTGTAAAAAAAAACATGGCAACTCTAAGTTGCACATAAGCACCTTCCCAAGGCTCGGAAGCAAATCGGGAGCGCTCTAAGTATGTAAGTGAGGTAAAGTAAGGGTCCATAACGAAATAATAATCGTACGATGCCAAACATAGTCAGATATAGTAATAAATGGAATGCGATGCACCAAGGAACTGGCTGGACAATGGATGGATGCTCCTGCGATGTTGTGCACTAAATCACGATGAAACGCGAAGATGCACAGTGAAATGCGAAGATGCGCGGTGGAACGCGAAGATGTGCGAGAACACGAAGATGCGCAAGGATGCGGAGATACGCGAGAATGTGAAGATGTGCGAGAATGCGAAGATGTGCGAGAATGCGAAGATGTGCGAGAATGCGAAGATGTGCAAGAATGCGAAGATGCGCGAGAATGCGAAGATGTGTAATAGAACGCGAAGATGCGCAACTATGCGAACTAAGCGCGAGCGTGGGAATGCATCGTGCGAGTGCGGGAAAGTGTCCTGGGTACATGATGGTGATGTTGCATTGTGAAGCCCAGTGGTCATGAGCCGTAAAATAGGCCTCTACCAGCCTGTAGAGAATTGAGTCTCTACAGCGGCGTGTCATATCTGTAGGTAAAATGGAGGACTGGCGCTGCACAACACGAGGATACATGTAATAAGACCTGCGCCAATAGCCTTTAGTGACAATAATCAATGGGAATTGATGCACCAGTGGAGGTAAGCGGGCATAGACAGGACATGGGGGAGCACAATACCGACATTGGACTGAATTCTGCGTAAGTGTGTGACAAGCAATGGCAGTCATGGGAATTTATTCAATCTGTTAGCTCCATTGTGAATATCAAGGGGAAGGTGGCTGTAAGCACTTATATCCACCCAGCACTAATGTGTTTGTCACAATGGTCAGGATGCTATCTCGAAGGCGTGGTGATCAGCAAATTTGTTGACATAAAATGAGTGGAAAGAATCGATAGAATGGTAGAACTTGAGGGAATGAGAGATGTACTCAGAACTGTAGATAGGTATCAAGTGTGCTGCACGAAATATTGTGTCAATATGAATAACAGCAAGGTTCCAGGAACCATCCTCATGAAAACTTGGACTGACCATCCATATGCCAGTGTCTTTGTTAGCAGTCACCAATCTTGTCAAACCATTGGATGAGAGCACACGGATACCCTTCCCAGTCATGGATGAAAGAGAAGAAGCATATGATTCTTGCAACTTCAAGTCCTTGCATGCCTTGAGCATCCAAATTGGTGTTAATGAACACACAGTCATTACACGGGTACTTGTTCCTCCAGAGTGGACATGCATGGATATGTTCCCATTGCATGCCACTGATTCCACTCGGATCACTGGGAGCAAAGAAAGTAGCAGAAGCAGAATTGAAGACCTGGAGTTTGCCTTCATTCCGAGGGTAGCTACCAGTTGGTATATCTTCGGGATCATGGTGATCACCTTGGTTGCGCTGAGAGAACATAAAATCTCAAATGAGGCATTGCAGATTTGGAACAGCGACTTCATTTGCCAATGCTGCCACTGTTTTTTCCTGGTTTGGTTCTGTATGATACAATGGTTAGCTTTGGGATTGGACATTGCATGATATCACTTATGAGGAGTTTTGGCAAGTGCTACACAAGCAAGTACTGTTGGATCATCAACTATGTCATCATTATTGATATTCATTACTGGTTGCAGTTCAATAGCAGGGACAGCCTGTTCATCTTCATCTGGTGTTGGATGTTGCTGTTTGAGTATGCAAGAAGACAATCAGAGAAAGGAATATTGAACAGACTTACCAAGAGTAGCCAAAACACTTGATAAAATAGTGCCAGTAAGCATCCCTCACGCATTAAAGTCCACACAGGATGCTGCAAGCTTGTCAAGGCGTTGATTGGTCACAAGCATCTGACCAAGAGCATTGTGCCTATTTGACCAATGCCAGGGCTCCTTTACAGCCTTGATATGTTTTGATTCCATAATTGACAAGCATAGTCTGTTCAGAGCACCAAAGAGTCAAATCATGTACATGTAATGAGTCATTGAATGCTGGCAAGGGAGTGAAAAAGTAGGAACGACGAGACCAAATATCTTGTGATAGCAATGAAAGCAACCAAGTGCGTCTTGAATTTGATTCAATGTATCTTCAGTAATAACATTGTGCTGCACAAGATAGCAAAATTCTAACAGTGCATGAAATGCACAAACCATATCTCCAGGTACATGGCCTTCGATAGCTGGAAGAAAGACCTTCATGAGGACTTTCAAATCATTGCCCATCCACTGTTTGAAGTCACGGCCTTGGGGAAACCATCACAGACCAGAGAATGAAGGTACAGCAGCAACTCTGACTTATTGTGAGAGGATGCTATTGAACTAATGAATAAAGTAATATACCTGCGATCTATGTCGCTCATAATCTCCTCTGCCAATTTGGTCTTGTGCACTGCCTTGAGGTACTTCTCCACCCAGTCGACAAGATGGTCGTTAAAGGCACCTTTGATGAGCTGATGGAGGAGATCAAACAATAGTAATTCATGGATATCTGCTCGGTGGAAGTCATTTGTAAACGGCTACACAAAATATATTAGTTTGGGATTGAGGGGCAGCTGGTGTCATATCCCAGATTCCAGACCTATCCTATAGCTGGATTTATGGACTAATCCTTAGATTAGGATCCTACACTTCATCCATACCCAGTTCCAGTCTCATCCACATCCAACTACCAACTACCACTCATCCATCTGATCTGATATGCCTATCCACTCTGGATCCGATATGATAAGCTTTCTTATTCATTACCTGTCCATATAACATTAACACAGCCTATTCCTTATTTGGTATTCTCTATCTTTCAGATAACCGGTTCTATACTTACCCGATATCTTCACTACTTGTCTATTACCAGTACTCGGTTGTTTACCTATCCGTTATGCTTACTGATCTGTTATCCTTTGACTGTGCTAATGTATATAGCCTCGAACACTGCCTCTGATTATTCTGTTAGCTACCTACAGTATATAAACTCTTGTAAATCTTGATAGATCCTCAGTTCGAATATTACATTGTCTTGCAGCATTCTTGTCCTCACACATTAGTGTTGTAAGGACCCCTTCTCTATCCTTTTGGGCCTAGGGATTGATTCCATAGGCCAGAGCTCCCCTCTTCCACATTTCCAGACTTCATCCATTTCCGGATGCTATCTTAAGCCTAAAGGATTGTATCCTTAGGTTAAAGTCTTGCCTTTCTGATACTTGCACTCTTTCCAATCCTTATCCAACTCCATCTCTACCTAAGGGTAGTCTATATCCATCCGCATCCACTCTGGAACCCCTATCCTTCCTGCCTCAGACTGTGTCTGTTGCAGTATCTACCCTATGTCTTCACTAAGGATTGATATGCGCACTTATTCCACTTCCTATCAAGTGGACAGAACTCCATCCATGTTTCTGATGCTCATCCGGAAGTTTCCTGCACTCATCTGGAAGTCCTTCAGATGCTCCACCAGAGTTGTCTGCCTCCAAAGTTCTCCAGACTTTGTTAGGACCTTATTGGACTTTATCCGAAATTAAGGGCACCATACTCAGGTGAGGGGCACAGCATACGAGCTAAGGCCAAAGCCCTTCTGAGTTAGTCATTCTCACCCCTCTGAGAGATTGTATGCACCCATGTGCATGGTCTTTAACAGTCAGCTGTGATACAGCTTAGATGAGGTATAATAAAATCTAAAATATCAACACATACTTTTGGGTATGGCGAGGAAACTGATGATGACAAGAGCATCATGATGAGCATGCTGCACATTATTGCATACATTGCCAATCAAGGCATAGAGGGGATAGTATTCGTTATTACCAGTACCCACAGAAACAGTAGTCTTATCACTACCAAGAATAATTGGGACTAACGCAGATCCATGTGTCTCTGGATCTTTTGATATGGTGTCCTAAATGAAATGTTAGCTATGTTCCAAGAAATTCCAGTAGTAATAGGTAGAAAACATACTGCCTGTTGCCATGCCCAGTCTCCAGACATACAGTCTTTCCATTGGCATATGTCATCCGATGCATTATATTCATGAAATGGTGCATAGTTGATTTCATCTTTGAAGGTAGGATTGGCTAGTATGCTGTATGCCATCGCACGGGGGTCCCTATACCAGACCTCAAATTCATCATTCATCCACAGTGGGACAACCTCAGGATGTTCTCCTGTGTACTGAACCGAGAAAGATTGCCAAGGGACATCACCAAGCTGTGTCGCATCTATGAAATTGTAGAGATCTTTATGATCAGCAAATGGAGGGGTGTCATGGTGTTTTGTGAGAGATGCAGCCATTAAATCACATAGGAAATCCAGGTGTTTTGCAGACATATGGCATTTTTTGAATGCAAACTTGGCCACCTCAAATTCTATTCTCTTGCAATATGGGCTCCCATCATCAGGAGCCTTTAGAAATTCTTCATCAGTGGTGTATGGTCGTCCTAGGTGTAGATCTGAGTCAAAGAAAAATAAAGTACAGATTAAAAAGAACTTACCGTTTAACACTGAATGGTGCGTATGATAATAACACTTGCTCTCATCATTAAATTCAGCATCAGCGTCATTTGAATCCTCATGAGTTGGTTCAGGGAGGGTGGGAGGTGATGGTTGGGGAGGTTGTGAGAAACCTGGAGGAGGGAGTGAGAAATCTCAAGGTGGTGGTGAGAAATCTTGAGGGTTGAACTCTGGTGACAGGGATTGTTGGGGATTGTCATGAGGGGGTGGTAGCTGGGGTGGTGGTATGAGATCCTGAGGGGGCAGTCCTGAAGCGGGTAAATTTAAGTGATGCAAACACTTGTGTTGGGTAAGACCTGATTGGTTTCAAAACCAACACATGCAGCCTGGAGCTAGGCATGGAAGCTGGAGCAGGTGGTGATCATGGCGGGGAGGCATATGTTTTCTATGCCTAAGTTGGTGTTGACAGCTGAAGAGAATTTCTAAGGCAGCATATTCAGGCACAAGATTACTGGTACTGATGTGACCAAATCAGAAAGGTTTAATTTGGCCAGATTTGGAGGTTCTTTACACCTGTGACTCCCACCTACACCTTATAATTAGAGGTACCTGTGGACCAGGTGTGCACCTGTAGTTAGAGGGGGATTGAGTAATATAGGGCTTGGATGAATAATTGTTGGATAATGTCCCTTC
>Ga0310811_10003082_pt1 | contig 20956 bp, 19 predicted proteins | sample YCmetagenome_FD_207642 | JGI IMG/M metagenome (GOLD analysis project Ga0310811, IMG submission 207642) | Soil microbial communities from experimental microcosm in Duke University, North Carolina, United States - YC | ecosystem: Engineered > Artificial ecosystem > Soil microcosm > Unclassified ...
CGCCGGAAGCCACGGCAATTTCGTCCAGGAAGGCCTCGTTGGCGAAGGTGTTCTGCATCCGCCCGGGCGTGCGCAGCCAGCCCGGCCGCAGCGGCGTGCTGGCGAGCCGGCGTGCCGTCGTCTTGATATTCGGGAAGCGGTACGGGATCTGCGTGTTATTGACGATGTTGCCGGGGTTCATCCCGCCGTCACTCGGCAGGCCGGCAAGATCGGCGCCCAGAAGCGTCACATTCCCGCTTGTCGTCTCTGGATACAGGAAGGTCGCCTGCCAGGCCTGCACCTTGCCGGCCTCGTCGAGACCGGCTTCCATGTCGATGACCACCGGCGGTGCTTTCGGGTCCCAGCCATGCTCGTCCTGGCGCATCCATTGCACACGCACCGGCTTGCCCAGCGCCTGCGCCATCAGCGCGGCATCGGCGCCCACATCCTCGAAGCCGTTGCGGCCATAGCAACCGGCGCCGGCGATATAGATGCAGCGTACCTTCTCCAGCGGCATGTTCAGCATCGCCGCCAGCTGCTTGCGCAGATTGTGGCTCGACTGCGCGGGCGTCCACACCGTCATCACCCCATCCTCCATCGCCGCAACCGAGCAGGACGGGCCGATCGAGCCATGGGTCTGGATGGCGACCTCGTAGGTTGCCTTCAGCTTGCGCGGCGCGGCGGCGAGGGCGGAGTCGGCATTGCCGACCGCGCTGGTCACCTGGTCGCGCGTCACCTTGGTGCTGCGCACATAGTCGGAGATCTTGTCCTGATCCGGCAGGTTCTGCACATCCGACCAGGTCGCCTTCAGCGACCGCGCGGCCTTGATCGCCGCCCATTCATCGGGGGCCGCAACCGCCAGGAAATTGCCCTTGCGCACGATCTGCACCGAGGCCGGCACCGAGCTGTGATCGACCGAGAGCAGGGTCGCGCCCACCGCGGGCGGGCGGATCACGCGGCCATGCAGCATGCCGGGGAGGCGGAAATCCTGCACATAGGTGAAGGTCGCGAAAATTTTTGGCGGAATGTCCACGCGCGGCATGGATTTGCCGACGAGCTTGTAATCCGCGGGCGATTTCACCGGGGCGGCATTGTCCACGTTGAGCGTCAGCGGCTTCCACGCGGGCAGCAGCTCGCCATAGGTGACCGAGCCGCCCGAGGCGGCATGCACCACGCCGTCCTTGATGCTCAGCGTTGAAACCGGCGCCTTCAGGTGACGCGCGGCCAGTGTCAGTAATTCACGACGCGCCGTCGCGGCGGCATGACGAACCTGCATGCCGCCGGCCTGCACCGACATGCTGCCATTGGTCGGGCCCTGGTCTGGGCAGAGCGCGGTGTCGCCCTGGATCATGGTCACGGCGGAAAACGGCACGTCCAGCTCCTCGGCGAGGATCTGCATGAAGGCCGTCTGCACGCCGGTGCCGAGATCCACCTTGCCGGCATAAAGCGTGACCTGGCCACGCCGGTCGATGGCGATATAGCTCTCGACGATGGTGGGGGAGACCGGCTTGCCGCCAAAGCCTTCGGTGGGGATGTCGGCGGGGTTAACCTGCGCCAACGCGCGGTCGACCGGGAGGGTGAAGCTGACGACGAGACCGGCGGCGGCCTGCACCAGGCGGCGGCGGCTGATAGTTGCGTTCATGTCTGCGTTCCCTTCGTTAGCTCACCGAGGCGCGCATGACGGCGCGGACGATCCGCGCATGCGTGCCGCACTTGCAGAGGTTGTTTGCCAGGGCTTCCTTGACCTCTTGCTCCGTCGGGTGAGGGTTCTGCTCAAGGAACGAGGCGGACTGCATGATCATGCCGTTGATGCAGTAGCCGCATTGTGCCGCCTGCTCTTCCACGAACGCGGTCTGCAGCGGATGCGGGTGCTCCGGCGTGCCGAGCCCTTCCAGCGTCACCACCTTGCTCGCGCCGACCGCCGAGAGCGGATACACGCAGGAGCGTGTCGCCTGGCCATCGATATGCACGGTGCAGGCGCCGCATTCCGCCAGACCACAGCCGAAGCGGGGGCCGTGCAGGTGCAGATGATCGCGCAGCACATAGAGCAAGGGGGTGTTAGGGTCATCGATTTCGACGTGATGGACCTTGCCATTCACGGTTAGCGTCTCTGTCGGCATCCTTAAGCACTCCCGTAATTGTAACCGCCAAGCTGCAATAAAAACTATTATTTGAGCAAGACCGTCTATCGCATGCGGGGGCAGCATACGACGCATGCGATGACCGGGTATTCTGCATCCGAGGTATGTGCCCCGACACCTGTTACTTATGTTAGCCTTCGCCGGGACGGATGCATGGTGGCGCCATTCGCACGGACGATCGCGTTAAACGGCTCGACCTGGACTCACGACCGGCTGCTTACGGCGGTCGTTTCAGGTCGTCCCTCGAAGGCGGAGGTTCGTTCAGATGCGGTGGGAGTTGTTCGGATGTCGGCTACGGGGAAGACACCGTCTTTGCCAATCGACCGCCCGAACGCCGGAAACTGTCATGAGCGGTCACCCCTTCCGCCGTGGCGGCAATGGGCACGGTGAATTGGAAGAGGGCTCCTTGGGTGGACGCCGGTGATATCCATAGGCGACCGCCATGGGCGTCGATGATCGAGCGGCAGATCGAAAGCCCCATACCCATGCCGCTGGGCTTTGTCGTGAAAAAGGCTTCGAACACGCGGTCCTGGACTTCAGGTGCGATCCCCGGACCAGAATCCTCAATCGCGACTCGTACTGTGCCGGGCTCGTCGCCCTGAGATTGCACGCGCAACACCCGCGTCTCGCCTGTCGTTCCGCTCATCGCCTCGATGGCGTTCATAACCAAATTCAGGATGACCTGTTGCAACCGGACCCGGTCGCCCATGACCGAGGGCAGTCCGTCGGTCAATTCGGTTTCGAGCGCAACGTTATGCACATGGAGCTCACGGCGGGTTAGAATGAGGATTTCGCGAATCGCGTCGTTAATATCGAGCTCGGTCATATCCGGCGCGGAGGTTGCGAGCAGGGCGCGAACGCTTTTGATAATATCACCCGCACGATGGCCATCCCTGACGATACGTTCGGCGGCCCGTCGTGCCTCATCAAGTTGCGGTTGGACTCTCGTAAGCCAGCGCAAGCAGGCATTGCCGTTGGCCACGATGGCCCCGAGCGGCTGGTTGATCTCATGAGCAATCGATGCCGCGAGCTCGCCCACCGTCGTCAGCCGCGCCACCCGGGCGAGATCCGCCTGCGCGGCGCGCAGCGCATCCTCGCTCAGCTTGCGCTCGGTAATATCCATGATCGCACCGATATAATCATCGGGAGTGCCCGCCGTCGACAAAATCGGGCGTCCCACGCCATGGAGATATTTCATGGATCCATCGGGAAGCACGATGCGAAACTCGAATGAAAAGCCGCTCCGCGTGCGCGTGGCCCGATCCAGCGTTTGCTGAACCCGCACTCGATCCTCCGAATGAATCCTCTCTAAAAACAACTGGAAGGTCGGCTCGAACGCGTTCGGATCGAAGCCGAAGATCCGGCAATGTTCTTCCGACCACACCAGCTTTCCCGTGGCGATGTTCCATTCCCAGCTGCCGGTATGGCTGATGCTCTGGCCTTCAGCCAGGAATGCCTCACTCCGGCGCAACGCCTCCTCGGCCCGCTTGCGTTCGCTGTGGTCTTGGGCTTCGCGCAGCGCGCGTCGCACGGAAGGCACAAGCCTCGATAGTCGTGACTTCACAACATAATCCGTGGCGCCAATTTTAACGGCCTCGATCGCCACTTCTTCGCCGAGCGCCCCGGAAACGAAGATGAAGGGCAGATCGGGGCGGCTCTCGACCGCAAGCTTCAAGGCAGAAAGGCCGTCGAAAGACGGGAGCTTGTAATCCGCAAGGATCAGGTGAAGGCCGGGATTTCCGAGGCCGGAGATGAACTCGGCGCGCGTTTGAACGCGAATAACGTCACATGCAAACTGATTGGCTTCGAGTCGCTCTTGAATGAGCTCCGCGTCAAGAGGGTCATCCTCCAGCAACAAAATCCGAAGAGGCGATGTCATTTCTTCAAACTGCCCGGGGGCGGTTCGTTGATGACCGCCCAGAAGACACCGAGTTCCTTCACCGCGTTGACAAATTCATGAAAATCGACCGGTTTTACGACATAGGCGTTCACCCCGAGGCGGTAACTTCTCATCATGTCCTGTTCCTCGTGGGAGGAGGTCAGCACGACCACAGGTACCATCTTCAAGCGCTCGTCGGACTTGATCTGTTGCAAGACCTCCAAGCCACTGACCTTCGGAAGCTTTAGATCGAGCAACATGACAGCGGGATTTTCCGCGGCGCGCGTGTTGAATTCCCCCCGGCGGTAAAGGTAGTCCAGAGCTTGTTGTCCGTCACGGGTCACCACGACCTCATTTGCCAGGTTATGGTCCGTCAGCGCCGTCAGAGTCAGCTCCACGTCGTTCGGGTCGTCCTCGACGATCAAAATGCGTGCCAGTGTGGTCATGGAGCGGTCTCCTCCTTTCTGCAACTTCTGGTACTTTTGGCAACGAAAAATAGAAGGTGGCGCCTTGATCTACCGCGCCCTCGCCGCGGACTTGCCCGCCATGGCGATGGATGATGCGTTGAACGGTCGCCAGCCCTATTCCGGTGCCTTCAAACTGTTCCGGTAGATGCAGGCGTTGAAAGACACCGAACAGCTTGTTGACGTACTGCATGTCAAAGCCCGCGCCGTTGTCTCTTACGAACACCTCGACGTCCGTCATATTGCCATCCACACAGCCAATCTCGATCTTGGCTGGCCTTCGCATGCTCGTGAATTTGACCGCGTTGGAAACAAGGTTGACGAGAACCAGCCTCAGCATGGCACGGTCTCCGCGGCAAACCGGAAGCGCGCCGATCTTCCAGACAATGTCCCGCCCCTTCGTGTCCTGTCCGGTCTCCGCGACGACCTCCTTGACGAGCTGCGCCAGGTCGACCGCCACTGTTTCGGGCTCGGCCCGCCCGATCCTGGAAAACGCAAGCAGGTCGTCGATCAGGTTACCCATTCTTTTCGCTGCGTCGAGAATGGTCCGGATGAACCGCTGACTCTTCTCGTCGAGCGACGACGACGCCTGCCTTTGCAGCAGCTCCGAGTATCCGACCATGTGGCGAAGTGGCGCGCGCAGGTCATGCGAGACGGAATAGGTAAAAGCTTCCAGCTCCTTGTTGGCGGCTTCGAGTTGCGCAGCGCGTTTCACGAGGGCCTGGTTGAGCTTGCGAATTTCATCCTCTTTGTTCCTGCGCTGTTCGACCTCGACCTGAAGATTGTCGCGGGCTTGGCGAAGGCTGTCCTCCATGCGGCGCCGGACGGCGCTGAACGAGGCGACGATGGCCGCCCATACGACGAAGATGAAATAGTAAGGTAGTTCGCGAGCGGAAACGTCGAACGAGTAAAGCGGCTGCGTAAAGAAGTAGTCGAAGCAAAGCGAGGATAAGACAACGGCCAGGATGGAAGGCCCTATTCCTGCGTACCAGGTGCTCAAGGCGATGGCCACGGTAAAAACCAGCAGCTCCACGTCGTGGAACTGGTAATGTTGCATTGCCGATGCCACCCCGAGCGCGATCGCCACGGAAACGACTGCAAAGCCGTAGCGCAGAACCGGTGAGTGGATCGTCTGAAATTCTCGGTTCCAGTATACCATGCGACGCCCTACGCCGGCACGGGTGGGTCCTTGCGCAAGCCCGGTCATCGTCACACTCTTCTTCATCGCTTTCATCGCTTGCCACCTAGCCCGTGCCGGCGGCAGCACGGGGCCCTACCCCTCAGCGAGCCCGGCAAAACCGCCGAAAACGGCTGATCACGATGTTCGATGGATATTACTTGTACAAGGTTCATGCGCCGCCCGCCACTCGAAACCGGGCTGCCATCGAACCGCAAAGCGAGCGCCTGGACGATCCTTCAGCTGCCTCTTCTCAAGAAACCCTAAGAGAAAATCCATCTCCGGGGAGACGCCCATGCCTGGAGGCTGCGGCGGACGATCCCTATCTGTTGTTTATATTTGGTCTTTTCGTCCACACCTTGCGCCCGGAAGCATCTTGACGCCCCCTGCCGCCATCTCCACCCCGGAAATCATTGGCTGCCCCGATTGCGGCATGATCGCGGCCGTCTGTCCGAAAGGTAAAAGGGGCACGCTGCAGTGCCGGCGCTGCGGCCGCACGTTGGAGCGGATGAACGGCCGCAGCCTCAACGCCGCTCTTGCCTGCGCACTCGCCACCTTCCTCCTCTTGTTTCCAGCGAACTTGCTGCCAATCCTGCAGGTAAACCTCCTGGGCGCCACAAACGACAGCTATATCGCGTCGGGTGTGATCGACACGTGGGATCAGCGCTGGGCAGTGGCTGCGATCGTGGTCGGGCTCGAGATCGTCCTGTTGCCCTTTCTCCGCTTTGGCCTGCTCAGCGTTGTGCTTGGCATGCTTTGGCTGGGGCGGAACGCCGCCTGGCTTGGCCGGGCATTCCGCTGGGCCGAAGGGCTGGACCAATGGGCAATGATCGACGTTTTTCTGTTCGGGGCGATCATCGGCTATAGGCGCGTGGCGTACAGCCTGCCAATACATATCGCGCCCGGCGGCTATTGCGTCATCGCGGCGGCATTCCTCGCGCTCGTCACCCGCGCGTCGCTGGAGCGGCGCGCGATCTGGCGGCTGATCGGCCCCTCCGCCACGCAGCCTGAAAAGGAGATGATCTGCTGCACAAGCTGTGACTTTCCTGTCCCCTCCGCGCAAGAAGGCTGCGCCTGTCCGCGCTGCGGTGCACGGATCTGGCATTGCCGCCCTTTCGCCGCCATGCGCGCTATGGCCTTCACCTTGGCCGCCTTCGCCTTCTATCCCATCGCCTATTTCTATCCGATGGAATCCAATGACGTGCTGGATGAACTGCACGGCTACTCGATCATGACCGGCGTGACGAAGCTGTTGCAAGCGGGTCTTTGGTTCTTCGCCGCCGTTGTTTTCGTCGCGAGCGTGCTGATTCCACTGCTCAAGCTGTTCGCCTTCGCCTGGTTCGGCATGTCCATTCATCGCCGCTCCACCGCCCGGCTGCGGTTGAAGACGAAGCTCCATCGCGTCATCGACGTCATCGGCCGCTGGTCGCATATCGACGTCTTTATCATCTCCGTCTTCCTGCCGCTGATGCAGCTGGACGGTTTCCTCTCGATCATCGTCGGCAACGCCCTGCCCGCCTTTCTGGCGGTGGTGGTGCTGACCATGCTGGCCTCGTCTTCCTTCGATCCGCGTGCCCTTTGGCTTGCGGCCGGCCGCCGGCCATGAACGACGCCCCCAAGGAAGCGAAGAAAAGTCCGCCCGAGGAAGCGATCTTCCGCCCCTCGCGTTGGCCGGGTTTGATCTGGGCCGTGCCCCTCGCCGCGCTCGCCATCATCGGCTGGCTTGCCATCCGTACCGTCGCGCAGAGCGGCCCATCGGTCCAGGTGACGTTTCCGGTGACCGGAGGACTTAAGCCCGGGACCACCAAGGTCGAATACCAGGGCTACATTGTGGGCCAGGTCGGCAATGTCACGCTCGCCAAATCGCTGGACCAAATGAAGGTGCAGATCAATTTCGATGCGCCGATGAGGGGCCATCTTGGGCCCGGCACGCGCTACTGGATCGCCGGCAGCTCTATCAGTCTGAGCGACCTCTCCAATATCAGGAACCTGATCGCCGGCCCGGTCATCGTCATCGATCCGCGCCCCGGCACGACCGTACGCAAGGTGCAGGGCCTCAGCGCCCCGCCTGTGCTCACAAGCCCGGCGTCCGGTCTCCGCCTGACCTTGTTCGCGCCCAAGCTGTCGAATTTTTCCGCCGGCTCGCCGGTCTTCTACAAAGGCTATCAGCTCGGCCAGGTGCTGGGCGTCTCGTTGTCGCCGAACGGCCGGCAGTTCGCGATCCAGGTTTTCATCGACGCGCCGTGGCAGAAGCTGGTGAGGACCGACACAAGGTTCTGGAACGCCGGCGCCGTGCGCCTCTCCACCGGGACCGGCGGACCCGGCGTCCAGCTCGAATCCGTCCCTGCTTTGCTCATGGGCGCGATCGCCTTCGAGACGCCAAGTGGGCCGGTTGCGCCGCTGGCGCGCGACGGCACGCGCTTCAAACTCTATGACAACGAGACGCAGGCGCAAAACGCGCCAGGCGTCGGCGCCGTGCCCTATCGTGCCATCTTTCCCGGCGGCCCGCACGGCCTGACCGCCGGAGCGCCGGTGCAGCTCGAGGGCTCGCCCGCCGGCGCCGTCACGGACGTCGCGTTGCGCTACGATCCTGCCGAGAGCCGGCTGGAAACGGTTGTGACACTGACGCTGCAGCCCCAGCGCGTCGGTCTTACCGCTGGCGCCTGGAATTTTGCTGATCCCGCGCCGCAGATGAACGCCATGCTCTCGACCCTGGTCGCTCAGGGGCTGCGGGCGGAAATCGGCAGCAGCGTCCCGGTCGTCGGCGGCAAAATGATCGCGCTCACGCTGGTCAAGGACGCGCCACCCGCCAGCCTGCAGGCCGGGGCGGTGCCGCAGATCCCGGCTTTCGGCAATGGGGGGGATGTGAACCAGATCATATCGCAGCTTGACGACATTCTCGCCGGCATCAACGCCATCCCGCTCGACCAGATTGCCGCAGACGTGCACACTGCCACCACACAGCTCGCTGCCCTCGCCAGCGCATCGCAGACGAAGCAGACCCTGCGCCATCTCGACCAGATGGTGGCACACATGGATGCGATCACGCGGCAAGCCAACGCCCAGCTTCCGGCCATCCTGACTGACGTCCGAGGCAGTGCCGCGCAAGCTCAGGCCGCGCTGGCGGCGGCCCAGGGTTTGCTGAACGCCCAGGGTCCGGCCAATCCCGGCCCGAATGACGCGGACCTGCCGCACGCGCTTTACGAGCTAAGCCAGGCCGCAAAATCGCTGCGTGCGCTGGCCGATTTCCTTGACGCCCATCCCGGCGCGCTCATCGCCGGGCGGCAGGATTGACCGTGCGCACCGGGGCACTGCTGATCTGCGTCCTCGTCCTTTCCGGCTGCGCCGGCAAGCCGACGACCTACCTCGCCCTTGCGCCCACCGGCACGGTGCAACCGCAAAGCTTGCCCGCCGTTCCCGTTCTCGCGGTCTCCGCTGTCGACATCCCCCCCGCCATAGACCGGCTGCATTTCACCACCGGCACGGCGCCGGGTGTCCTGCACGTCGCAGGCGACACCGTATGGGCCGGGCCCCTCGGCCCGATGGCGCGGATCGTCCTGGCACAGGATCTCGCCGCCCGGCTGCGCGGCAGCACCGTGCTCATGCCCGGTGATGCGCTCCCACCGGGCGGCGCCGCGACCCTGCACGTGACGATCCAGAGCTTCATGCCGGATGAAGCAGGAACGGTGAGCTTGCAGGCGGATTGGTCGGTGGCGGCGCCTGATGGAAAGACCATCCTGGCACGCGGACGCTTTGCCCATACAATGCCAGGCGGCAGCCAGCCGGCAGCCGAAGCACAAACGATGAGCACGGCCTTGGGCGGCCTTGCTGATGCCATCGCCACAGCTTTGATGCGCGCGGCATGAGCCGGATTCTCGTCCTCAGCCTGTTTCTCGCCGGGCTGGCCTTGGCCACCGCCGTGGTCATCTGGCTTGGCGCCGGCAAGATTGCCCAGGCCATTCTTGCCATTGGGCTGCGCGGCATCGTCTTTGTGATTGCCTGGCAACTGTTCGTCTATGTGGTGCTAGGCCTTGCCTGGCGCATTGTGTTCCCTGGGGCGCCGCTCTGGCTGGTGATCTGGGGCCGGCTGGTGCGCGAGGGCGGTGAGAACTGTCTTCCCTTGTCGGAAGTCGGCGGTCTGGTCTTCAGCACACGCGCGATGATGCTGGGTGGCGCCGAACTGCATAGCGCCGCCGCCTCCAGCATTGTGGATGTGATCGCCGAAGGCATCGGCCTGGCGCTGTTCATGCTGCTGGGTCTCACGCTGCTCACGGCGCGTGCCCATGATACACAACTGATTTGGGCGATGGCTGGCAGCCTGCTGGCGCTGATGGTGGGCGCGGGAGCTTGTTACCTGGAGCGCGCCCGGCTTTCCCGCCTGCTGCGGTGGGTTACGACGCGACTCCTGCAGCCTTGGACGAAGGACGCACCACAACAAGCCAAGACGCTGCAGCATGAGGTGGCAGACCTCCTTGCCCAACCCGGCCGCATCGCTGGCGCCTCCGCAGTGCATTTTCTGGCCTGGTGCGGGGGCGGCGGCAATGTCTGGATCGCCTACCAGCTGCTCGGCGCCCATGTCAGCGTGACCGCCGCCCTGGGGATCGAGAGCTTGCTCAGCAGCGTCCTCGCCATCGGCTTCCTCGTCCCTGGCGAATTCGGTGTCCAGGAACTCTCATACATGGTGATCGGCAGCGCCTTTGGGGCGCCGCCACATCTCTCTTTAGCGCTGTCGCTCATCCGCCGGGCGCGCGACATTCTCATCGGCGCGCCCGCTTTGGGCCTTTGGCAGGCGCTGGAGGCCCGGCAGCTTCGCGTGAATAAGCCGTGATAAGCGGGCGTGGCGACATGTCAGCCACCGCCTTGCTCGGCTGGGCCCTGTTTCTGGCGGCCGCCGTCGCGCTGCTTTGGGCGTTGTCGGATGTCGTGCTGTTGGTCTTTGCCGCCATTTTGCTTGCGGTGCTGTTACGAGGCGCCGCACAGCTGCTGGTGCGGCTGGTAGGATTACCGATCAACCTGTCTTTAGCCGTGGTCGTCATCCTGGCATTGGTGATCCTGTTCGGCTCAACTTGGCTCTTTGGCCCGCGTTTCGTCAGCGAGGGCCAGCAGCTCGTCAAAGAGATCTACAACTATGTCGGGCAAGTGCGGTCACACTACGCCCATAGTTTCTGGTTCGAAGCACTCCGGGGCATGACGTCCGGCCAGAGCGGCCTTAGCATTGCGCCGCTGGCGCCCAAACTGCTGACCGTCACCTTCGGAACCACCGGCGGGCTTCTCCTTCTGATCGCCACGGCGCTCTATCTCGCGGTCTCGCCGCGCCTGTATGTGCGCGGCGCGATATTGCTGGTTCCGCCGAAGCGCCGGCGGCGGGCGGAGGAAATTCTGAAGTTGCTCGCCCATGTTCTGCGCTATTGGATGCTCGGCCAGTTGATCGACATGGCGGTCGTCGGAGTTCTGGCCACATTGGGACTGGCGCTGCTTGGCATACCGCTGCCGCTCGCGCTCGGGACTCTCGCGGGGCTCTTGACCTTCGTGCCTTATCTCGGTGCCATTCTGGCCGGCATTCCTGCGGTGATCGTTGCCTCGACTGTTGGCCCGGCCTCAATCCTGTGGGTCGTGCTGCTTTATACCGGATGCCACGTGGTGGAGGGCTATCTCGTGGCGCCTCTGGTCACGCGCCGGACCGTGCGGCTCCCCCCGGCGGTCACACTGCTCGCCATGGTCATATTAGGGGAGCTTTATGGCTTCCTTGGCGTTCTGGTCGCCACACCACTTGCGGCTGTCATCATCCTCTTGGTGCAAGAACTCTATGTTCGCGACATTCTAGGTACCTCGCCTGAAGATACAGACGGAGGCCTCGGTGCGTAATCTCGGTTTATGGACCGAAGTTCAGAAACCGCGGATTGAGCGATATCAAGGTTAGACCGCGGCGCCTGTGTCTTATTCCGCGGGGACGCGGGTTTGCTTGGCGCGTGGACCTGCCATTCACAGGGAATAGGTCGATGAGCGAGACATCACATCGGCTCGGCGTTTTGGGCGCAGCCCTTTTGGGGGTTGCCGGGATCGCCATGGTCGCTCTGGCGCAGACACCAGACGCCGCCGCGCCGGGCTGCCACAATGGCATGGGGCCCGGGATGATGGGTGGTTTCGGCGGCCCGGACGGACGATGGGGCGGGTCACACGTCTCGATCGCTGACCGGCTGGCCGCGCTGAAGGACGAGCTGAAGATCACGGCTGATGAAACCGACGCGTGGAACACCTACACGGCAGCGGTAACGGCGGCGGAGCGGGAGGCCAGGAACGGCATGAAATCATTGTGGCAAGCCCCTGCCAACGGGCCAATGACGCCCGACCAGCGTTTCGATGCGATGAGCAAGAAGGTCGCGTTGATGAAACAGACTTACGACCAGAAGAAGGCCGCCGCGGACGCTCTTCTGAAGCATCTGACGCCGTATCAGCAAGGGCAGGCCAGCGAGATTCTGCCGGGCCTTGCAACCACGCGCGGCGGCCATGGCTGGCGGGGTGGGATGATGGACTCAAGCACTGTGGGGCAAAGCGGCAACTGGTGAGATTAAAGCCATAAGAGCAAGCAACTTCGTTTGAGACGTGACGTGCATGACGTCGCCGCCGATCTGATGGCATGCCTACTCGGCGGGCAGAGCTGGGCGCAAAGCGAAGCGTGGGGAGATGGAATGCTGATGCTCGATGCCAGACCCGAAGACGCCGCGGCCCTTCAGGCGGTATGTGCGCACTCCTGGCCCGTTTCAGGCTTCAGCCGAGTCGTTTGTTCGTAATCGCGATAGGAAGGCTTCTTTTTGTGAACAAAAAGAAGCAAAAAAACTTTATTGATGCTGGGCCATGGGCATTGGCGCTGACAACGGCCATGGCCCAGCATCGCCAAAAGTTTTTGCGCCGCTTTTTTCAAAAAGCGGCTCTTTCCTCGCAGGTGGGGCCGCGAGGTTTCCGGGCATCGGCATGTAGCCGCCCTCCATGAAGACAGGCAGAATGTGGGGTGTCGCCAACGCCACGGCACCATAGGCAACGAGGACGACTGCGGTCGTGCGGGCCACCGTGCGGCCCCAGGCTGAGGTTTTTTCAGCGAAGATGACCAGCGTGATCACCGCCATGGCGGAGATATTCATGATGCCAAGCGGGAACAGAATCACGAACAACAGCCAACAACAGCCGAGGCAATAGGCGCCGTGCAGCAACCCCATCCGCAGCGCACCACGCCGCCCGTCTCGCCACGATGTCATGATGAAGCTGATCGGCGTACGGCACTTCGACAGGCAACGCTCCTTAAACGGCGTGAGTTGGTAGAGGCCTGCTGCGACGAGAAGCACCCCACCGATCCGGGTTGTTGCGACCGGCGAGAGAGCCGCGCGCATGGCGATGACTTCGGCAACGACGGCGCCCCCATAGGCGATAACGCCGCACAGCGTCCAAACCACCATGTAGGCCGTTACGAACAGCCAGGTTGCCACGAAAGCGTCGCCCCGTTGGCGCCTGCCAACTTGCACTTTATGAAACGTGAGAATCATGGGGGCGGCGCTTGGAAACATCATCGCCACCATCATGACCACCCAGGTCGTGACAAACAACAGTGGGCTCATGCCCATCGTTGGCGTGGCCATCGTCATATCCATGTGGCCGTTGGCACCTTGCCGCGCGAGAAGCGCCCAGCCAGTCGCGGCCAGCGCCAGAAGCAGGCCGAGAATGACGTTGCGCTGCACCAAAAACCAGTCGGACTGGGCGCGTTCCACGTGAAAGAAAGCAGCCGCTTTTTGAAAAAAGCGGCGCGAAAACTTTTGGCGATGCTGGGCCATGGCCGTTGTCAGCGCCAACGCCCATGGCCCGGCATTAATAAAGTTTTTTGCTTCTTTTTGTTCACAAAGAGAAGCCTTTCCCTTGCCTTTTTTAGTTCGACCAATGAATGGGCGCGTAGTGGCCGTTCTTGCCGGAATTATCCCACCGCATTCCGTGGTCCCCGAACGTGCTGTCCTGACCACCGACGGCAAATGCCAGCTTGTCCGGCGCGACGGGATGGCCAGTTGCCCCCCAAATCTCGCCACTCGGATGCAGGCTCCCCAGCGGCGCAACCGCCATATGCATGATCCGGGGGATCTCCACCGAACGGCAGTGGCCGTTGATGGCATATTTGATCGCCACCTTCTTCACGCCGAGATATTGGCCGACCAACGGTGCGAAGAGTGCCATAGGCCCGCCCTCGGCACCGCCAAATATAGCGCCGAGCGAGGCGGTCTGCTCGTCATTCGCCCGCTCGTCGATATAGGCACCAAGCGTCCAGTTGCCGTCCGCCATAGGGCCCGGCGTATGCGCGACAAGGGCGATATTAAGCCCGTCGAGCGAAACCTCGCCGTAACTTCCCTCGTCAATATGAAAAATCATCGCCACGTTGCACATGCCTTGGGTTGGCTGAGCCGTCAGCGGCGCAGCCGGCGAGACAAGGCAAGGACAAACCACATCGCAGTTGCAGTTCTCAAAATAATCCCCGGACAAATGCCATTTGGTTTGTGTTGCCAATGTTTCTTCCTCCCTCGAGGATGAAGCTACATACGGTTGCGGCCAAGTTCAGGGCCACAACCCGGTGGCCACCGGCGCTGAAAAAGACGTCGTTCGCAACAAACGTTTTCATGCTTTCCGTTCATGCGTCGCATCTCTGCAGAACGATAGATATATACTTTATAGTTGTCACACAGATTGTTTAAATTTCAAATCTGTCAGGCCCCTAAACAGGGTGGTTGCTCTCACCTACTGGCTGCGGGCCGAATGCCTAGTTTCGCGTCGAGGCTCTGGAGGACGGCGTTTGAACCCGGTTTCGCCCCCGGCACGCTCGAGCATGTCTTCGATCCCTTCTACACCACCAAGGCCACCGGCCTTGGCATGGGCCTGTCAATTTGCCGCTCCATCATCAACGCACATGGGGGCAGATTATGGGCCGAAGCGAATGAACCGCGGGGGGCGATTTTCTGGTTCACGGTGCCGGCACAACGTGACGCCATCGCGGTGGCGACTTGCTCCACAACCGACATTAAGTGACAGCTCAAGGTGTCGAGCCCTAGCCGAGATGGATGTCGTCCTCGACCACGTGGGCGAGATGCAGGGCATCAATCTGCAGTGTCATCTTCGCCCTGAGCTTCGTGTGACCCTGGATCGCTCCAGCCTTTGCCGCGGCAGCGATCGCATTCTCGATCGCGCGTTGCGAGCTAACGCCCACCACCTTGAGGAACTTTCGAACTTCCATGTTGACCTTGTCTTCGTTCATTGTACGCCCTCCCGAACTTCTATTGTACAAAGGGAAGTGGCCGCTTTTTGAAAAAAGCGGCGCAAAAACTTTTGCTCCATGAGGCCAGTGGCGCAGAAACCAGCACGGCCAAATCTATAAAAGTTTTTTTGCTTCTTTTTGTTCGCAAAAAGAAGCCCTTTCCTTCGCTACCTGATGAACCTGGTCCTCAGTACACGTCCCGCAAGTAGCGTTTTTGCGCCGCCATCATCCCGATATACGCATCCGCAGCATCGGCATCCAGGCCGCCTTGTGCCATCACCACGTCCCGCAACGCCTTGTCCACGTCTTTGGCCATGCGAGCGGCCTCACCGCACACGTACACATGCGCGCCTTCCTGCAACCAGGCCCATAGCTCAGCACCTGCCTCGCGCAAACGATCCTGCACATAGATCTTCTGCGCCTGGTCCCGCGAGAACGCCGTGGTGAGGCGGTGCAAATAGCCGTGGCGAGATAATTCCCCCAGCTCCTCACGGTAATAAAAATCGCTGGCAGCGCGCTGGGCGCCGAACACCAGCCAGTTACCCACGGAAAACGTATGCAGCAAAGAGAAGCAAAAAAACTTTATTGCTGCTGGGCCAGGGGGTTGGCGCTGACAACGCCACGGCGCAGCATCGCCAAAAGTTTTTGCGCCGCTTTTTTCAAAAAGCGGCCGCTTCTCTCTCCGAGGAGCCGGCCTGGAGCGCCCGCCTCACGCCGCGTCGAACAGCGCCTGGCCGATATATCCCCCCTTCGCGGCACCCGGCGGGCAAGCGAAAATCCCGCTCCCCTCATGTGTCGTAAATTGGTTGAGCGCATCGAGCCTGGACATCGGCCCGAAGATCCGGATGAACCCGCCGCGAGGGTCCTTCTGATAGCAAATGAACAAGAGCCCCGCATTGTATTCCATGGCCTGCCGCCATGGCGGCCAGCGTTCCGCCGTGAAACTCACGCCCTCGCTATAGGAGAAAGACCGGCGCAGGATCTCGACGCCATCATTCACCGCGGGCGCGCCGAGCCTCACATGGGCATTGGCGGGAATGACCGGATTGCCGTCCGCGTCGGTCGCATCGAGTTCGAGCGGCGCGAACTCACTTGTCTTGCCCAACGGCGCGCCGGAGCGTTTGTGCCGGCCGACCACCTGCTCCTGGAAGGCGACCTTCATCTGGTCCCAGTGTTGGAGCGCGATGCGGATGCGCCGCGCCACCATGTAGCTGCCCCCTTGCATCCAGGCGGGCCCCTCGGGGCCGACCCAGACAGATGCCGCCATCGCCTTGGGATCGGCGGTGTTCGGGTTCATCGTCCCATCCTTGAAGCCCATCAGGTTCCGCGGCGTACCTCCGTTCGGGGCCGCCGAGGAATATCCGGCCTGGGTCCAGTTGAGCGTGACCGCGCCGTCGGCGATGCGGGCGAGTTGCCGCACCGCGTGGAATGCCACCTGCGGATCGTCGGCGCAGGCCTGAACCATGAGCGCGCCGCCGGTCTTGTCCGCCTGGAGCTGATCGCCGGGAAAGACCGGCAAATCGACCAAGGCCGCCGGCCGGCGCGCGGCCAGGCCGTAGCGGTCCTTGCCCTGATAGGTGAAGAGCTCCGGGCCGAAGCCGAAGGTCAGTGTCAGCCGCGCAGGGTTCAGCCCGATCGCCTCGCCGCTATCCGGCTCCGCGGGGTCGTGGCCAAAATGATCCACCGGCAAGCCGGCTTGCAGCAATGCCGAAGCCAAGGTCCAGTCGCGCATCACGCCGATCAGATCGTCACGACGGTCGGTCGTCAGATCAAACACCGCGAAAAAGACGTGGGACTGCTGCGGCGTCGCGATCCCGCTTTGATGCGGCCCGAAGAAGGGCATTGCATTGGCGTGCGCCATGGAAGGCGCGCCGAGCGCGGCAAGCGCTCCCGCGGCCGCGCCAGCCCCGCCGAGAAATCCTCGCCGCGACGTCATTCGGCCAGCATCAATGTGTTCGCGTCGTCCTCCACATAGTAGAAACCCTTGCCATCCGGCGCCATCGCGATGCCGAACAGATCACCGCTGCCGGGCGGGTTCTGCGCGGCATCGGAGTCGATCCACTGGGCCCCACGCTGCGTGCCGCTCTTGGGATCCATCTCCACCACCTGGCCGTTCAGCGCGTTGATCACCAGGAGGTCGCCGTTCGGCGCGAAAGCCATGGCGAGCGGGCGCTTGAGCATCCCGCCGGCGCTGACCTCTCGCCCGGTGCCGGCGCTGTCGGTGCGCGTCGCGGCCTCGCCGATCGCGACAACACGATTGCCGATCGCATCGGAGACATAGAGGGTTCCATCGCCAGACAAAGCGAGGCCCGTCGGCCCGATCAGGAACACGCTGGCATCCGGCTGCGCGGCAAACCCGCTGCCGATGACGGTGCGGCGCGTCACGACCGGCGGTTTGCCGTCAGGGATCTTGAGGTCGAGCCGCAGCACGGTCGCTTGGCGGACCGGTGCCTGGCCCGGCGCGCCGATGCCGAACCCGACATTCGAGACGAACAGGCTCGCCGCATCGCCATTCTCGATCACCGCCATATTGCCCCAAGGATCACGGATTTCCGGACCGGTGATCGTGCCGGCCACCTTGCCGTTGGAATCGAGCACGATCAGACAGCCCTGGCCCAGCGTCTTCGTCGTCCCATCCGTGCTCGGCGCGCTGCCGACGATGATCCAGCCGGACTTCAGCATCGCCATCGCGGTGGAGAGCCCAACCCCGCCGGGGCAGCCGTCGAGCTTGGCGGGGATGCTGGCAAAAAGGCTCGCCTGCTTGGTGGCCGGGTTGTAATCCATGATCGTGGTGCCCGTACCCTGGTCGTTGCTGCGGGCGTTGAAATTATCGACGAGCACATCCCCTGCCTTGATCGCGCCGCTGGAAACCGGCGCGACGAAAATCGCGTAAGGGTTCTGATCGCCATTGGCCGGTATCATCGAGCCAAGCAGCTCGTGTCTGTGCAAGCCGGCAAGGTAGCTGCCCGTCGTCTCGGCGCCGGCGGGCGGGCTCGCGCCGACCGCGAGCGCGATCGGCAGGGCGCACCAGAAGGATTTCAGGGCCGAAGACTTCAAACAACGCCGCATCTTGTGTGTCTCCTGAACGGTCCGCGAATGCGCCTTATGCACACTCACGCGGTACCAACTTTTCCCCGCCCGGATCGCCGCACGGCTCCTGCGAAGGTGCGGCGCCGGATGGCGCGACCGGATAAGCAACGACCGCGCCTTGCACGGCGATGCCCACTGTCTCACCCGGCTCCGGCAAATTGCGGCTGAACAGCCGCGCGGCAATGGCTGTGTCCGCCGTGCCGGCGAGCGCAATCTCCACCACGGCATCATGGCCATAGAAGGTCACGCCCAAGACCTGGCCCTGCGCGCAGCCGGCAGTGTCCGGCGGCAGCAGCCGGATCTGCTCGGGACGCACCATGAGCTCGACCGGCCCCTCACCCGGGCCCGCGCCGATCACCAGCGTGCCGAGCCCGCAGCGCGCGACATGCCCCGCGGCGGTGCCGGGAACAAGAACCGCTTCGCCGATGAAGCGCGCGAGTTCGGCGTCGACGGGGTGGCGATAGAGCTCCATTGGCGTCGCCACCTGAACCAGCCTGCCGCGCCGCAGGACCGCAACCTTGGCGCCCATCGACAGCGCCTCGCTCTGGTCATGCGTGACCAGGATTCCCGTGGCGCCGACCGCGCGCAGAGCCTGTGCGACAGCGCGGCGCGTGTCACCGCGCAGGGCGGCATCGAGCGCCGAGAACGGCTCATCAAGCAGAACCAGCTTCGGCGCGGGTGCTAACGCACGCGCGAGTGCGACGCGCTGCTGCTCGCCGCCGGAAAGCCGATGCGGCTGCCATGGCGCGTAGCGTTGCGGCAGCCCGACGAGATCGAGCAGGTCAGCCACGCGGCCGGAACCGCGCCGTGCATGGGGCGCAAGGCCGAACAAAATGTTGTCCGCGACGGACAAATGCGGAAACAGCGCGCCCTCTTGCATCACGTAGCCGACGCCGCGGCGCTCAGGCGCCACATGCAGACCGGGCGCGGCAACCAGTTGGCCGCCGATCGCGATCCGGCCGCGCTCCACCCGCTCAAATCCCGCGATGAGGCGGAGCAGCGTCGTCTTGCCGCTGCCCGACGCGCCGAGAACGGCGACCAGGCCGCCGCCGACAACATCGAGATCGACCCCGTCAAGCACGGCGACATCGCGAAAGGACTTGCAGAGGCCTTCGATTTGCAACGTGGCCATCTCAGCCCTCCTGCCGCGCGAGCAGCGGCGCGGCGCCGTAGCGTTGCACCAACACCCAGCTGGCCACGATCGAAATCGCGGTCATGATCGCGGCATAGGGGGCCGCCGCCGCGAAGGCGAGCGTCGAGCCGTTGGCCCAGAGCTCGGTTGCGAGCGTCTCGGTGCCGATCGGCGCGAGCAGCAGCGTGCTGGTGAGTTCCGTGGCGATCGCGATGAAGACGAGCGCCGCGGCGGCACCGAGGCCGGGCGCCGCGAGCGGCCAGGTGATTCGCCGCAGAGCCGCGAACCAGGTGAGACCAAGGCTGCGCCCCGCCTCCTCCAGCCGCGACTCCGCCTGCACCAGGGCACTCCTGATCCCGACCAGCGCGAGCGGAACGAACAAGATCGCATAGGCGACCAGCAACAGCGCGTCGCTTTGGTAAAGGACAGGCACAGTCCCGATCACCACCGAGACGAGGGCGAGAGCGAGGACGATGCCCGGCATGCCCTGGGCGAGGAAACCGGTCCGCTCGAGGCCCGCCGTAAGCCAGCCGCGATGGCGCGTGGCCAGCGTCGCGAGCGGCAGCGCGAGCAGCATGGTCAGGGCCGTACCGGCGATGCCCAGCCCGATCGAGTTCAGCGTGGCACCGATGACCCGGGCCGGAGCGACCTCGGCCGGCGTGATCGCCGCAGCGCCTCGCTGCGTCAGCCAAAAGACGATCATGGCGAGCGGCACGCCCAGCGTGACCGCGTTCAAGCCGACCAGAAGGACCACCCAAACAGGCTTGGAAAGGCCGAGCTCGTAGCGAAGCGCGGCGCGTTTCGCACCGCGCCCGATGCGGGCATAATGCCGCCGCCCGCGCAGGATGAAATCCGCGCCAAGGCAGCCAAGGCAAAGCACAAGCAGGACAAGGCCGAGGGCCGCCGTTTCAGGGCCGGAAAAGCCGGTTCGGTAGGCCGCGTAGATCTCCGTGGTGAAGGTGCGGAAACGGAGCAGCGCGAAGGCGCCGAACTCGGTGAGCGTGTTGAGCGCAACCAGGAGCATGCCGCCCATCAGCGCCGGGCGCAGCTGCGGAAGCACCACGCGGCGAAAACAGGTAAAGGGCGACAGGCCGAGCGTCCGCGCGCTTTCCTCAAGCGCCGGGTCCATGCCGCGCAGCGAGGCCGCGACCGGAAGATAAACCAGCGGATAATAGGCCGTGGCGACGACCAGCAGCGCGCCGCCGAAGCCTTCGAAAGACGGGCTCATCGAGAGCCAGGCATAGCTCGTCACGAAAGGCGGCACAGCGAGCGGGCACGCCGCGAGCGCCGCGAAAACCCGGCGCCCGGGCAGGTCCGTTCGTTCGATGAGCCAGGCGACGCCGACGCCGAGGATGGCGCAGCATGCCATGGTCGACTCGATCAGCCCGGCGGTGTTGGCGAGCAACGCGCCGACGAGCGGCCGCGCAAGCTCATGCAATAAGGGGCCGATGCCTCCCGCCATCGCCTGCCCGAGCGTCGCGCCGATCGGCAGCAGGACGAGCAACGGGGCCACGCAAGCCGCCGCGACCTGGAGACCTTGCACCAGGCGCCCCCGCGCCACGAGGCCGCCGCGCGATGGCCTCAGGGCTTCATGAGGGGCGGCGGCTTCCGGCATCAGATCAACCCTGACTCGCGCAGGAGCGCGGCGGCCTCATGATCGTCTCCGAGCGCCGCCGGGCCGACGGAGGGCGGCGAGAGCTGGTCCAGCGGTTTCAGCGCCGGATTCGCCGCAACCCCCGGAACGAGAGGATACTCATAATCGACATCGGATTGCGCGAGCATGCGCTGCGCCTGGCCGGTCGCGAGGAAGG
>Ga0310811_10003083_pt1 | contig 20953 bp, 16 predicted proteins | sample YCmetagenome_FD_207642 | JGI IMG/M metagenome (GOLD analysis project Ga0310811, IMG submission 207642) | Soil microbial communities from experimental microcosm in Duke University, North Carolina, United States - YC | ecosystem: Engineered > Artificial ecosystem > Soil microcosm > Unclassified ...
GACCTCGCACCAGTCCGGGCCCGAGCGCTTGCCCAGGCACTTGGCCTTGATCATGCCCATCTGCTTGCGGTGCAGGAACTGGTGGTTCATGTCGAACAGGTTCTCGTGCATGAACGAGTAGTGCGCGTCGACATGGCGGTTGAGCTGGCGCGTCTTGTACGAGCGCTTGGCCGATGAGCCGAGCGCCTCGGGCAGGGCGTGGCTCTCGGCCAGGGCCGGGTCGCCCGGGAAGATGAAGATCAGGCCGTCGACTTCCTTGCAGGGATAGGCCTTGACCCCGTTGGGCAGGCGCTCCTTGCCGAGGTAGGGCACGTCCACGCAGGCGCCGGAGGCGTCGTAGGCCCAGCCGTGGTAGCCGCACTTCACCTGGCAGCCGTTGACCACGCCGTGGGTCAGGGGCACCTGGCGGTGGGCGCAGCGGTTCTCCAGCGCGAACAGCTTGCCGTCCTTGCCGCGCACCACGGCCACCGGCTCGCCGGCGTAGACGCGCGCGACCATGGCGCCCGGCTTGACCTCGTCGGACCAGGCGATCGGGTACCAGAAGTCCGGATGGCAGTCGGTCCTGCGCAGATCCACGCCCGCGGTCAGGCGCGCGGCATGCAGACTATCCCCCGACATCGCTCGCGGCCCCTCTCGCTAGTCTTCGACCGTGACCACGCTCTTGCTGGCGCGCGGGTTCCTGGCCCGGATCTCCGCCAGCTTCTTCTCGACGTGGCTGGAGAAGACGAAGTCGGCCTTCCGCTGCTTGTCGAGGGGAATGTCCTTGGCCATCGGGCCGTCGGTCTTGATGCCGGTCAGGCCGAGCATCGCCACCTTCAGCGGGTTCTTCACGGAGTGGGCCACGGCGGTGCCCTCGAAGCCGCAGTGGACCATGCAGTCGGCGCACTTCTCGTAGTTGCCGACGCCGTACTTCTCCCACTCGGTGCCGTCCATCAGCTCGGCGAAGGTCTTCACATAGCCCTCGCCCAGCAGGTAGCAGGGCTTCTGCCAGCCGAACACCGTGCGGGCGGGCATCGACCAGGGCGAGCACTCGTAGGCCTCATTGCCGGCCAGGAAGTTCATGAACAGGCTCGACTGGGTGAAGTCCCAGGCCTTGCCGCCGTCGCCGCGCTTGAGGATGTCGCGGAACAGCTGCTTGGTCTTCTGCCGATTCAGGAAGTGCTCCTGGTCGGGCGCGCGCTCGTAGGAATAGCCGGGCGACACGGTGATGCCGTCCAGGCCGATGGCGGTCATCTCGTTGAAGAAGTTGGCCACGCGCTCGGGGTCCGAGCCGTCGAACAGGGTGCAGTTGATCTGCACGCGGAAGCCCTTGGACTTGGCCAGCTTGATGGCCTCGACGGCCTTGTCGTAGACGCCGTCCTCGCACACCGACTTGTCGTGCATGGCCTGGTCGCCGTCCAGGTGGATGGACCAGGTGAAGTAGGGCGACGGCTTGTACTGGTCGATCTTCTTGGCCAGCAGCAGGGCGTTCGTGCACAGGATCACGAACTTCTTCTTGGCGATGTAGCCCTCGACGATGCGCGGCAGGTCCTTGTGCAGCAGCGGCTCGCCGCCGGCGATCGAGACGGCGGGGGCGCCGCATTCGTCGATCGCCTCCATGCACTGCTCGTAGCTCAGGCGCTGGTTCAGGATCTCGTCGGGATAGTCGATCTTGCCGCAGCCGGCGCAGGCCAGGTTGCAGCGGAACAGGGGCTCCAGCATCAGCACCAGCGGATAGTGCTTCTTGCCCGAGAGGGTCTTGCCGACGACGTAGGCCCCGATGCGTGCGGCCTGCTTGAACGGGATGCTGCTGCCCATAGTCCGGTCTCGTCCTTACGCCACTTCCAGGTCGTCGTTCGGTTCACGCAGCTCCGGCGGCAGCCGGAACTCGATGGTCTCTTCCACGCCGTGCATCGGGACCACGTCGACGGGCCCGAACTCGCGCAGGCGCTTGATCACGCCCAGCACCAGCTCCTCGGGGGCCGAGGCGCCGGCGGTCACGCCGATCGCCTCCTTGCCTTCGAGCCACTGCGGGTCGATGGCCGAGGCGTCGGCGATCAGATAGCTCGGCAGGCCTTCCTCGCGCCCGATCTCGCACAGGCGGTTGGAGTTGGAGCTGTTGGCCGCGCCCACCACCAGGATCAGGTCGGACACCTTGCACAGGTCGCGCACGGCGCTCTGGCGGTGCTGGGTGGCGTAGCAGATGTCGGAGGTGTTGGGGCCGGTCAGGTCGCTGAAGCGGCGCTGCAGCGCGGCGATCACGCCCTTGGTCTCGTCCACCGACAGGGTGGTCTGGGTGACGTAGGACACCGGGGCGTCGTTGGGGAGCTCCAGCCTGTCCACGTCTTCCTCGGTCGACACCAGGATCACCGGGCCGTCGACCTGGCCGAGGGTGCCTTCCACCTCCGGGTGGCCGGCGTGGCCGATCAGGATCAGCGTGCGGCCGCGCGAGACATAGCGCTTGCCCTGGGCGTGCACCTTCGACACCAGCGGGCAGGTGGCGTCCAGCACCGGCAGGCCGCGGTCGGCCGCCTCGTTGACCACGCTGCGGGCCACGCCGTGGGCGGAGAAGATCGTCACCGCGCCGTCGGGGATCTCGTTGATCTCCTCGACGAACACCGCCCCCTTGGCCTTCAGGCTGTCGACGACATGCTTGTTGTGCACGATCTCGTGCCGCACATAGACGGGCGCCCCGAACTTCTCCAGCGACTTCTCGACGATGTCGATGGCGCGGACGACGCCTGCGCAGAAGCCCCGGGGCTGAGCCAACATCACCCGCATACGGTCAAAGCTCCATGCTGCGCCGCCCAGATACCCCAGAAAGGGCTGGGGGCGCCCCCCTCTGCAAGCTACCACTTAGGCTGGTCGAGGGCGATTTGCAAAGTGCAACGGCTTGATTCTGGGCGGAATGCGGCTCAGATGCGCTTTCCCTGCGACGGTCTGCTCCCTTATATAGACGCCCATGTCAGCTGATCCGAACTCCCATCGCCCCTGGCGCATGATCCAGCGCCGCCCGTCGCGCAAGATCCGAGTCGGATCGGTCGAGGTGGGCGGCGACGCGCCCATCACGGTGCAGTCGATGACCAATACGCTCACGGCCGACGCCGGGGCGACCATCGACCAGATCCGTCAGCTGGAAGAGGCCGGCGCCGACATCGTGCGGGTGTCCTGCCCGGACGAGGAGTCGACCGCGGCGTTCGCGGCCATCGCCAAGGCGTCCAAGGTGCCGCTCGTGGCCGACATCCACTTCCACTACAAGCGCGGCATCGAGGCGGCCAAGGCCGGCGCCGCCTGCCTGCGAATCAACCCGGGCAACATCGGCGGCGAGAAGCGGGTCAAGGAAGTGATCCAGGCCGCCCGCGACTACGGCTGCTCGATGCGAATCGGCGTCAACGCCGGCTCGCTGGAGCGCGAACTGCTCGAGAAGTACGGCGAGCCCTGCCCGGACGCCATGGTCGAGAGCGCGCTGAGCCACGCCCGCATCCTGCAGGACCACGACTTCCACGAGTTCAAGATCTCGGTGAAGGCCTCGGACCTGTTCATGACCGTGGCCGCCTACCAGCAGCTCAGCGAAGTGATCGACTGTCCGCTGCACCTTGGCATCACCGAAGCGGGCGCCCTGCGCACCGGCACGGTGAAGTCGTCGATCGGCATGGGCGCCCTGCTGTGGGCCGGCATCGGCGACACGATTCGCGTCTCCTTGGCCGCGGATCCTGTGGAGGAGATCAAGGTCGGCTTCGACATGCTGAAGTCGCTCGGCCTGCGCCACCGCGGCGTCAACATCATCGCCTGCCCCTCCTGCGCCCGCCAGGGCTACAACGTCATCAAGACGGTGGAGGCGCTGGAAGAGCGCCTGGCTCATGTGGCCACGCCCCTGTCGCTGTCGATCATCGGCTGCGTGGTCAACGGCCCGGGCGAGGCCCTGATGACCGACATCGGCTTCACCGGCGGCGGTGCGGGCTCGGGCATGGTCTATGTGAACGGCAAGCCCGACCACAAGATGGACAACGACCGCATGGTCGACCACATCGTCGAGCTGGTCGAGAAGCGGGCGGCCGAGATCGAGTCCGCCAAGACTCCCGCGGCCGCCGAGTAGGGGCGCCGAGAGTCCGGTGGCCGCTTCGGGCTCGGCGCGCTCGTAATGCGTGCGGGTTGCGGGCGGAACACCGGTTCCCACCTTTGATCGACCCGCACCGTTTTCCTGTCGAACGCGTTCACTCGGGGGTCATGCGGCCCCCGCGAAGATCGGACCTAGGAAGAAGTCAGGCCTAGAGAACATGCCCAAAGCCCCTCTGTATCCCCTTGCCCTCGCTGTGGCCGCCTCGGCCATCCTGGCGAGCGCCGCTTTCGCTCAAGCTTCCGATCCGGCCGCGGCCAAGATCGAGAGCTTCGACGCCGCCGTGATCAAGACCCTGCAGGCCGGCAAGGCCGCCGGCGCCCAGGGCCGCGCCAAGGTGGTCGGCCCGGCCGTGGAGCAGACCTTCAACCTGCCCTACATGGCTCGCGTGGCCGTGGGTCCCGACTGGGCCAAGATGTCGGCCGACGATCAGGCCGCCCTGCAGAAGGCCTACTCGCGCTACGCCGTGGCCAACTGGGCCAAGAACTTCGACAACTACTCCGGCCAGAAGCTGGAGCTCGACGGTCCGGTGGTCGACCGCGGCGCCGACAAGCTGGTCAAGACCAAGCTGACCGGCCCCGGCTCTTCGCCGGTGTCCCTGGCCTACCGCATGCGCCAGGACGGCGGCGCCTGGAAGGTGATCGACGTGTTCTACAACGGCGGCATCAGCCAGCTGGCCACCCAGCGCTCGGACTTCGCCTCGACCCTGTCGAACGGCGGGGCCAAGGCCCTGGTGAGCAAGCTCGACTCGCTCACCGAGAAGCTGCTGAAGGCCGGCTGAGCCCGAGCGCCCCGTGCGAGCGGGGCGCGGGCGGCCGCAACCAGGCTGTAATCCGATCGACCTAGTCTGGGCGCGCCAGGCCGGGCGGTCGGCGGGGAACGGCACAGGCGGGGTCCATGCTGCTGCTAGGTCTTGCTCTCGCGGCGGGGATGTCGGCGACGGCGCCGAAGGCGCCTGAGGCCGTCACCAGGCTTCAGGACACCCTGTCGACCTACTATCCGATCGCCCAGGTCGCCGACCTCTACGCCGCCACCTTGAAGAACAACCTCGCGGCGGGGCGTTACACCGGTCTTGCGCCCTGCGACCTCGCGGCGCGACTGACCGGCGACCTCCAGGCCGCGCACCGGGATGTGCACCTGCGGGTGAGCTGCAAGCCGCCCGACCCGACCAGCGCGCCCGACTCGGCCAAGCCGCCCAGCGCCGGTCCCGCGGCGGCGCCCGCCGAGGTCATCCAGAGCGCGGCGATGGTCCAGGACGGGGTCTTCCTCCTCGCCTCGCGCAAGGGCTGGGCGCTGACCGAACAGGCCTGCCAGGAGGTGGTGTCCGCCATGGCCCTGGCCAGGGGCGCCAAATACGTGGTGGTCGACCTGCGCGACAATCCCGGTGGCACGGGGATCATCGGCAACCTCATCGCCTCCTATTTCTACCCGCTCGACGAAAGCCACGTGCTGCTGCGCGGCGCCTTCCGCGATCCCGCGCGCGACACCCAGGAGGGCACCTATCCCTATGTCCCGGGGCCGAGGCTGCCCGCGGCCAAGGTGTTCATCGTCGTGAACGGGAGGACGGCCTCGGCGGCGGAGGGTTTCGCCTTCGGCCTGCAGCAGGCGGGACGCGCCACGGTGGTCGGGCAGACCACCGCCGGCGCGGGGATCGCGGGCAGCGACGCGGACCTCGGCGACGGCCTGCAGGCCTTCATTCCGATCAAGATGATCCTGGCGGCCGACGGCTCCAAGGGCTGGGAAGGCGTCGGCGTGACCCCGGACGTCGTCACCAAGCCCGGCGACGAACTGGACCGGATCGGCGCGGTGATCGGCGCCGACCTGGGCGGCGGCCGGCCCGTGGACCTCCGCTAGGCGGGCTGCTCACCGCTTCGCCGGCGCCGGCGCCAGCAGGGGTTGCGGCGGGGCGGAGGGCGGCAGCCGCTCGAAGCTGCCGGACCGGCCGGGGAACACCACCGGGCTCTCGAAGCCGTCCGCGCCGATGGCGCTGACGCCGAAGAACCAGTCGTCGATGTTCACGCCCGGCAGGGTCGTTTCGGCGACCGGCCCCACGGCGCGGCTGAAGCGCCATTGCGGCTCGGTGGTGTCGCGCCACCAGACCCGATAGCCGGCCGCGCCCGCCGACGGCGTCCATTTCAGGGTGGTGTTCGCCGTCACCGCGCCGCTGATGGCGAGGTCGCGCGGCGGCTCGGGCGCGCTGGCCAGCGCCGCCAGCGTCAGGACGTTCAGGCGGGTCACCTTGGCCAGGTAGGGGAAGTCGACCCCGTCGAGGACGTCGCCGTAGCGCACGCCGTTCTCCACCCGCACCGTCTGGTGCTGGCGGGTGTAGTTCTCCGCCGCCTCGGTGACGCGCACCGCCGGGAAGCCCTGGGCCAGCATCTCGCGCTGGTCGCCGCCGCGCCCGAACCGGTCCGGCCGCCAGATCATCCGCACCTGCAGGTCGCTGAGGTAGCGGTCGGCCAGGCTCTGCATGAACCGGGCGAGGTTGCGCGACGGGCTGTCCTGGTCGCCGCCGGCGTCGTGCCGCGCCACCGCCTGGGCCGGGCTCTCGGTCGTGCGGCTGCCCTCGGAGAACACGCGCACATGGGTGTTGTCGATCGCCCCGCTGAGGCCGTGGATATTGCCGATGATGTCGTTGTTGAGATCGGCCTCCACCCGCCAGCCCTGCGCCACCGCATAGTCGGCCAGCACCTTGCCGCCATAGAGGCCCTGCTCCTCGCCCGACAGCACGGCGTAGACGATGGTCGCCGGGAACTTGTGCGCCGACAGGAGCCGCGCGGCCTCCATCACCGCCGACACGCCCGATCCGTCGTCGTTGGCGCCCGGCGCGTCGAGCCGGCCGTTCAGGAAGTCGCTGGCGAGGGTGTCGATGTGGGCCGAGATGACCACCACGCGGTCGGGATCGGTGGTTCCCCGCTGCACGGCCAGCACGTCGACGACCGCGGTCGGCTGGGGGATCCTGGGGCCGGTGAAGGTCTGCGCCGGCGTGACCACCTGCAGGCATCCCGCGCAGCTCTTGGACAGGGTCTCGAACTCGCCGGCCACCCACCGTCGCGCCGCGCCGATGCCGCGGGTCTCGGAGGTGGTGTCGGACAGGGTGTGGCGCGTGCCGAACCCGACCAGTCGCGCGTCCGTCGCCTGCTCGCGCTCGGCGGACACCGCGGCCGCCAGGGTCGTCAGCAGCGGCTGTTCGGCGCCCGGCTGGGCGAACGCCGGGGACGCCGCGAGGAGCGCGGCGCCCAGGATCAACGGCTTCAACGATCACCCTCCCGCATCTGTCGGCTCATGACGATGCGGGATGGGACCGATGCGCAAGACAAAACCGTCGCCGCCGGCCAGGTTCGCGCCGTTGCCCGCGGACGGGCCGCAGGCCTACTTCGGCGTGACGTGGAACAGGCCGGTCGGCTGCGGGTTCGAGCCCTGGGGCGGATCCTCCAGCATCCACAGCGTGCCGTCCGGGCCGACCTCCACGTCGCGGACGCGGCGGCCGACGTCCCAGCGCTCGGCGCCCTTGGCCGTGGCGCCGGTGACGATGATCCGGCTCAAGGTCTTGCTGCCCATCCCGCTGATCAGCGCGTTGCCGTTCCACTGGGGGAAGGCCTTGCCCTTGTAGAACATCAGGTTGCCGGGCGCGATCACCGGGGTCCAGTCGAGCACCGGCCTCTGCAGATCGGGCCGGGTCTCGGGGCCGGGCACCGGCACGCCGTCGTAGTTGGGGGCCTCGCCCACCAGCGGCCAGCCGTAGTTCTTGCCCTTCTCGATCAGGTTCAGCTCGTCGCCGCCGCGCGGGCCGTGCTCCAGCTCCCAGAGCTTGCCGTCCGGGGCGAAGGCCAGGCCGTAGGGCGTGCGGTGGCCGGTGGTCCAGGTCTCGGCCGGCGTCAGGTTCGGGCCGGGGAAGGTGTAGGTGCGCACCACCGGCGCGGTCTTGGCCGTCTCGGTGTCCTTGGGCGGATCGATCACCGGCACGGTCGCGGCGCCGGTCTTGCCGGCCATCGGGTTGTCCGCCGCCGGCTTGCCGTCGAGCGTCAGGTGCAGGATCTTGCCGAGCGGCTGGTTGGGGTCCTGGGCCGGGGTGAAGCGCTGGCGGTCGCCCGAGCTCAGGAACAGCGACTTGCCGTCCGGCGCGAAGGCGATCTGGGCGCCGAACTGGCCGCCTTCGCCGCCCGCGCCGTCGCGCCACAGCACCTTGAGGTCGTCGAGGCTCGCGCTGTCCTTGCCGAGCGTCAGCTTGGCGCGCGCCATCGCCAGGCTCGACCCGCCGACCGCCTGGGGCTCGGAATAGGTCAGGTAGACGAAGTGGTCCTGGGCGTAGTGCGGCGACAGGAACACGCCGAGCATGCCGCCCTGGCCCTTGAACACCACCTTGGGCGCGTTGGCCACCGGGGTCTTCTTGCCGTCCTGGGTCACCAGCCACACCGGGCCGACCTTCTCGGTGATCAACATCCGGCCGTCGGGCAGGAACGCCAGGCGCCAGGGCGAGGTGAAGGTGGCCACCTGGGTCAGGGTGAAGGGCAGGCTGGCCTCGGGCTTCTGGCCGCCGAGGTTGGTCGGGGCGTCCGGGGCCTGAGCCTGGGCTGCGGCCGCCGTGGACATCAGCGCCGCCGACAGCGCCATCTTCACCAGCTTCATCCTGTCCCTCCCTGGGGTCGGTGGATCGGCCCGCGCATCGTCGCAAGGCCAAGGTTATGTCGGAAGCTATATGGCCTTGGAGGGTCCAGGGCCAGAGCAGCGGCGGATGTCAGCCGCTTTCCGCGCCGCCGTCCAGCCGGCTCGTCGCGGGGTCTCGTTTCGGACATGAAACATTCAGGTCGGGTTCAGCAACACGGCGCCACCCTGCAAGCCTCGCCACGGAGGCCATCATGTTGAAAACCTTGATTTTCGCCGGCGCGCTGGCGGCTTTGCTGCCCGCCGCCGTGCAGGCGCAGCCGCGGCCCTGGCCGTCCTATGGCCAGGGCTATTATCAGGGGGACCAGGGCTATTACCAAAGCGGCCGTGGCTACTATCGCGGCGATCGGTACGACGACGACGACGACCGGCGCGGGCCGCGCGACTGGAACAGGGGCTACGGCTATCCGGGCGCGCCCTATGTGCAGGGCCACCCCGCCTACGACGAATACGGCCCCGATCCCAACGGCCTGCGCGCGCCCGACGGACACCGCATCAAGTGCAAGCTGATGGACCAGTGGGACGACTATGCCGGCCAGTATGTCCGGCGGCGGAACTGCTGGTAGGCGCGCCAGGCCCTACATCCTGGGTTCCTTGACCTTGGCCTTGGGCGGCTCGCCCATCAGGGCGGGGCCGAAGAACAGGGCGGTGCCCAGGGTGAAGGCAAGGGAGATCAGCAGCAGCTTGCCCATGCTGGCGGTGCCGGGGTGGGCCGAGACCCACAGGGCGCCGAAGGCGATGCCGGTGGTCAGGCCCGAGAACAGCACCGCCCGCGTCAGCGCCGACGTCAGGAAGTGCGATTCGCCGGAGCGCCAGGCGATCACCAGGTAGATGTGGAAGGCTACGCCGATGCCGAACAGCAGCGGCAGGGCGATGATGTTGGCGAAGTTGATCGGCTGGCCGATCAGCACGCAGGTGCCGAGCGTCAAGAGGCCCGTCAGCATCACCGGCAGCACGGTGTAGACCACGTCCACCAGGCGCCGCAGCACGATGAACAGCAGCGCCGTGATGGCCGCCAGCGACAGGATGCCGGCCTTGCGGAAGGCGTCGACGATGGTGTGGCCGGCCTCGACCACCGACACCGGGCCGCCCGAGGCGTTGGGCGCCACCTGGGTCACCGCTCGGGCGAACTGCTTCTGCTGCTCGTCGTTCAGCACCCCGCCCTTGGGGAACACCTCGACGCGGGCGTGGCCGTCCTTGGCCAGCCACTGGTCGACCAGCTCCTTGGGCAGGCTCTCGCGGGTCAGGGGCTGGGCGGTGAGCATGGCGCGCATCTGGCGCAGCAGCACGTTCAGCGGCTCCACCACGGCCTTCTGCGCCGCCGCCCGGTGCGCGGCGGGACCGGCGGCGAGGGCCTCCAGGCTCTGGGCCAGCCGCAGGGTGTCCTGGCTGGCGGGGCCGGTTTCCGTGTTGGCCGCCGTGCGCAACTCGCCCGCCGCCGAGCGGAGCGCCGTCACGAGGTCGGCGTCGCTGGGCGGGGGCTGCAGGTCGAAGGGGTTGATGGTCGGATCGAGCAGCAGGTCGGCGTCGGAGATGGCCGCCAGCTTGGCCTGTTGATCGCTGGGCAGGAAGCTCGACAGGGTCACCGAGTACTGCACCTCCGGCAGCTTGTTCATCCGGCCCGAGATGGCGTCGGCGGTGGCCAGGTCCGGCGTCAGCACGTCGATGGTGTTGGGCGAGTGGTCCGGGTCGTTCCTGAGGTCGTTCAGGGTGGCCATGGACTCCGCGTGCGGGTTCTTCAGGTCCAGCGGGTCGGAATCGAAGCGCAGCCAGGGCAGCGAGGCCAGGCAGGCCAGGGCCACCACGCCGTTGATGGCCAGCACCAGCCGGCGCTTCTTGTGCATCACCTGGTCGAGCGGCGCGAGGAATTCGAACCCGCCCTTCGCGCTCTGCACTGGCGGATGCATCATGTGCAGCAGGGCTGGCAGCAGGGTGATGTTGAGCAGGAAGGCCACCAGGATGCCCACCCCGGCGATCGCGCCCAGCTCGGACACGCCCACGTAGGACGTCGGCAGGAAGGCGAAGAAGCCGGCGGCGATGGCCGCGGCGGCCAGGGCCAGGGACGCGCCCACGTCGCGGGCGGCGGCGATGATGGCGGCGTCCTTGTCGCCGAGGTCGGCCAGCATCCGGCTCTCGGCCCGGTACTTCACCGCGAACTGGATGCCAAAGTCGACGCCCAGGCCGACGAACAGCGGGATGAAGGCCACCGAGATCAGGTTGAAGCGCCCGATCATGAACAGGCCCAGTCCGGCGGTGATCACCAGGCCGACCAGGGTGGTGATCATGATGGCCGCAGTCACCCGGGCCGACCGCACCGCCAGCCACAGCATCAGCAGCACCGAGCCGATCATCAGCGAGGTCATCAGCACCACGCGGTCGGCCAGGCTGGCGAACTCCTCGTCCGCCAGGGGCACGGGGCCGGTCAGGCGCACGGTGATGCCGTTCTGCGGCGTCAGGCCCGCGTCCTTGGCGATCTTGCGGATGGCGTCGGCGGCGGCCGAGCCGGGCTCGAGCGCAGTGTAGTCGAGCTTGGTGCGGATGATGATGAACTTGCGGGTGGCCGCCAGCCCGGCGGACTTGCCCTCCGACAGCATGGTCTGCCACGAGAAGAAGGTCGGCTTGCCGGCGGCGGCGTCCTGCATGGCCGCGCCGACCGCCTTCACCGGCTTGTCGATGTCGGCGAGCTTGGCGTCGCCGCGGTTGACGCCCAGGGCGGCGGTCTGCAGGGCGTTCATCACCCCGCGCAGGGACGGGTCGGCGGCGATCGGGCCGAGGAACGGCTGGGCCTTGATCAGTTGGGCGGTGGTGTCCTGCACCTCCTGTGTCGGCAGCAGCAGCAGGCCTTCGCGGTCCCAGAAGGGGCCGCCGTCGGGCCGGTCGATGCCGAGGATCAGGTCCTTGCGCCCCTGCAGCTTGTCGTAGAGCGTCGAGGCACCCAGCTCGGCCAGTTCCGGCGTCTTGCCGTCGACCACCGCGACGGTGGTGTCGGCCAGCTGCGGGAAGGCCTTCTCGAAGGCGATGCCGGTCTTGCGCCAGGGGAGGTCGGCCGAGATCAGCTGCTCGGTGTCGGTGGTCATCTTGAAGTGGCCGGCCGTGTACCAGCCCGCCCCAGCTGCCAGGACCAGGCTCAGCCCCAGGACGACCAACGCATGCTGGACGCAGAACCCGACCAGACGGGCGATGACAGACGGCTTAGAGGTCACGTTTCCCCCGGATGACGGCGCGGGGCCAACATAAGGGCGGGCGCCGGGCTTAGCCATGCCCGCTTTACGGGGCGTGGCGCACCTCGTCCCGAACCCCTTTGAAGTGACGAAGTTCCGCCCGCTTCGGTGGGCCGGAGGTGCGGGATCAGGCCCGGACGGCGGCCAGGAGCACGGCGGCGAGGAGGCCCGCGACCGTCACCAGGACGTAGGTCCAGGGCGGGGCGTGCAGGGCGTAGGCGACGATTCGGGGGGCCAGGCCCTGAGCTGTGGAACAACTCGAGGGCGAAGAGGGCGACCTGCGGCCAGGGGGCGAAGCCGCAGGTCGAAGAACCGAACGGTCGTTTCTCATGGGGGCTCGAATTCGAACTCTGGCTGCCTGTAGGGGCAGCGACAAGTTGAGGCGAAATCCCTAGCAGAGTGTTACACGCGACGGGCGAAATTACTCGCTGGACGAGAAATTTTCCCGGATTGCTCCGTGAGCTGATCGGGGTGATGCCCGCGAGGGTTGTCGCTCCCGCCTACTTCGGCCAGCGCGCCAGCCAGTCGGCGAGGGCCTGGGGCGACATCTCGCCGGCGCTCGACAGGGCGAAGACGTCGTCGCGATTCAACAGCCTGTCGGTCTTGGGATCGATCACCAGAAGGGTGGGCACGCCCTTCAACCGGGTGTGGAAGCCGTAGTGGGCCGGGATCTGCAGGTTGCGCTCGAAACGGCCGACATCGACGGTCACCAGCTGGTAGCGCCGGTCCACGAACGCCTTCACCTGGGGCAGCTCCAGCGTGCCGGCCAGCACCCGGCAGTCGCCGCACCAGTTGCCGCCGAGATCGATCAGCAGGAGCTTGCCGTGCTTCCTCGCCTCGGCCCGCGCCTTGGCCACGGCCGCATCGGCGTCGGCCCGTTCGTCGTAGGGATAGGGCAGGGGCGTCTTCAGCTCGGCGAAGCTGGTGATGCCGGTCTTGGGCGGCGCCGCGGCCAGGACCGGGGAGGCGAGGGCCAGAGAGACGGCGAGGGTCGAGGCGGCGGCGAAGATGAGGGCGGTCTTCATGGCAAAGTCCCGGGAGCACACGGCGCAAACATGGTCGATCGCCGACCGCATTGAAACCCCTGGCGGCGAGGGCCGATGCAACTGTACCGTGGTCGGCTCGTGTCCAGACATCTCGAGGTCCTTGTCCGCATGAACACCCTCCGCCTCGCCCTTCCCGTCGCCGGCTGTCTCGCCTTCGTCCTGGCTCCCACGGCGCGGGCCGACGAAGGCATGTGGACGTTCGACAACTTCCCCTCGGCCAAGGTCAAGGCGGCCTATGGCGTGACCATCGACCAGGCCTGGCTCGACACCGTGCGCGGCGCGGCGGTGCGCCTGTCGTCCGGCTGCTCGGCCTCGGTGGTGACCGGCGAAGGGCTGGTGCTGACCAACAACCACTGCGTCGCCGACTGCGCCCAGGCCCTGTCGGCCCAGGGGCGCGACTACTTCAAGGACGGATACCAGGCCGCCGCGCGCACCGAGGAGAAGACCTGCCCGGGCATGCAGGCTGAGATCCTGACAGGGATCACCGACGTCACCGGCCGGGTGCAGGGCGCCGGGCGCGGCCAGGCCGGCCAGGCCCTGGTGCGGGCCCGCACCGCCGTCACCTCGACCATCGAGAAGGAGGCCTGCGGCGGCGACGCCAGCCTGCGCTGCCAGGTGGTCGACCTCTACCACGGCGGCCAGTTCAAGCTCTACAAGTACCGCAAGTACTCCGACGTGCGCCTGGTGTTCTCGCCGGGCGTGCCGGCGGCGTTCTTCGGCGGCGATCCGGACAACTTCAACTTCCCCCGCTACGACCTCGACTGCGCGTTCGTGCGCCTCTACGAGGGCGGCAAGCCGATGGCGACGCCGGACCATCTGAAGTGGAACGCCTCGGCCCCCAAGGCCGGCGATCCGGTGTTCGTGGCCGGCAACCCCGGCGGCACCGACCGCCAGCTCACCGCCTCGCAGCTCGACTTCCAGCGCACCCTGGCCCTGCCGGTGGTGATCTCGCAGTACTCCGAGCTGCGCGGCCGCATCATCCGCTTCGGCGAGGAGAGCGCCGAGCACAAGCGCATCGCCGGCGACCTGCTGTTCGGCCTGGAGAACAGCTACAAGGTCTACTGGGGCCGGCTGCAGGCGCTGAACGACTCAGGCTTCATGGCCTCCAAGCGCAAGGACGAGGCGGACCTCAAGGCCAAGGCCCGCGAGGCCTCGGCCAAGCTCGGGCCGGACTTCGGCGATCCCTGGGCCGCGGTCGACAAGGCCCAGGCCGCCGCCCAGGACCTCTACCTGGCCAACCGCATGATCGAGCGCGGGCCGGCGGGCTCGGACCTGTTCTCCTACGCCCGCCAGCTGGTGCGCGCGGCGCAGGAGCGGACCAAGCCCTCGGCCGAGCGCCTGCCCGGCTTCAGCGACAGCGCTCTGCCGCTGCTGGAGAAGGAGGTGCTCGATCCGCGGCCGACCTATCCGGAGCTGGAGCAGCTGACGCTCGAGTTCTGGCTGTCGAAGACCCGCGAATACCTGACCGCCGACGATCCGGGCGTCAAGCTGCTGCTGGGCAAGGACAGCCCCGAGCAGCTCTCCGCGCGGCTGGCGGCCTCCAAGCTCGGCGACCCGGCCGTGCGCAAGGCGCTGTGGGACGGCGGAATGAGGGCGGTGCTGGCCTCCGGCGACCCGATGATCCAGTTCGTGCTCAGGATCGACCCGGAGGCGCGCCGCCTGCGCATGGCCTATGATGAGCAGGTCACCGGCCCCACCACCGCCGCGGCCGAGAAGATCGCCAAGGCCCGCTTCGCCATCTACGGGACCAGCATCTACCCCGACGCCACCTTCACCCTGCGCCTCAGCTACGGGAAGATCGCCGGCTGGACCTATCGCGGCCAGACCGTGCCGCCGTTCACCACCTTCGCCGGTCTGTACGAGCGGGCCACCGGCCAGGATCCGTTCGAGCTCGACGCCCGCTGGGTGGCGGCCAAGGGCAAGCTGACGCCCTCGACCGTGTTCAACATCTCCACCACCAACGACATCATCGGCGGCAACTCCGGCTCGCCGCTGATCGACGCCAAGGGCGAGGTGATCGGCGCGGTGTTCGATGGCAACATCCATTCGCTGGGCGGCGACTACGGCTACGATCCGGTGCTGAACCGGGCCGTGGCCGTGTCGACGGCCTCGATCAGCGAGGCCCTGCGCAAGGTCTATGGCGCGGACGCCCTGGCCAGCGAACTGGCGGGGTCCTAGCGCCGGAAGTCGCTGCGGTCGCGGTCGTACGGCCGCGCGTGGTAGCGGTGGGCGTTGCCCCACATCTCGCGGCGGAAGTGGCGGCCGTCGTCGCGGAGGAAGCGGCCGTCGCCGCCGCGGTAGTAGAAGTAGGAGTCGGGGCCCCAGTAGCCGTCGGTGTAGGCGCCATAGGAGCCGTCGTAATAGACGTCGGCGCGGCCGTAGCCCGCGCCGTAGTAGCTGCCATCCGCGCAGGCCGGCAGGATCATCATGCCGCCCAGGGCGGCGGCGATCATCAACTTCCGCATATCGGTCTCCTTATGGCGGGAGGCCGACGCGAGGGGACGCCGGCTCCCCCTCGTCCCGTAAGGAACGCGTAAGGCGGCGGTTTGGTCCTACTTGGTCTTGTTCTTCGCTTTCGCCGCCCCGGCCAGGGCCTGGTCGAGGTAGGGCGAAGTGGCGGGCTCGCGGATCACCACATAGGCGTGGTCCAGGCCCATGTGGCAGTTGTTGCAGGAGGTCGTGACCTCCCGGTAGGCCGCGTCGAAGGCCGCGCCGTCCTTGGCCTTGATCGCGGCGTCCAGCTTGTCCATCGACGGCATGATGGCCGAGGCGAACATGTCGGGCATCGACTGCTTGCTGAACACCGGGATGGTGCGGCCGATGCGGGTGAAGGCGTTGCGCAGCTCGCGCGCCTCGTAGGCCGAGTATTCCCAGTTGCGGGCCTTGCCGGCGACGCCCAGCTTGATGTGCCGGGGCTGCACCGCCATCGTCATCAGGTCGGCGAAGCTCGGATGGTAGTCGACCTGCGGCGCGGCGGGCGCGGGCGGCGTCTGGGCCGAGCCGCGGCTCTGGGCCGCGGCGGCCACGGCGACGCCGGCGGCCACGGCGATCACGAGCGTCCTGTTCATGGCTTTCTCCCCAGGTTTCTTTTGCCAGGGCGAAAGGTTCCACGATTTCGGGACCGCGTACATTTAAGTTTCCCCAATCAATCCGGCGCGTGACCGTCGCGCCGGCCGAAGGCGTCGGGGGTCAGAACGAGCCCGGCTTCAGCGCCTTGGTGTCCGGCTTGTCGACGTCCTGGGAATAGGCCACGCGCAGGGTCGCCGGGCCCTTGGGCGGCGGGGAGGCCACCTTCTTGTCGCCGCTGGTGCTCTCGTAGGCCACCCCGTCGATCATCACCTGGACGCCGGCGTTCTTGCGGTCGACGGCGGTGTAGAGCAGCAGGCCGTTGGCGCCGAAGGTCCCCACCCCGTTCGAGACCTTGGCCGGGGCCGGGCCCGCCCGGAAATAGGCGGCGATCCGCTGGCCGGCCTCGGCGATCGCGGCGCGCTGGGGATCGGTGGCGTCCGCGGCGGTCGACCACACCACGTTGATGGTGGCCAGGGTCTTGCTGGCGGCGCCGAACACATAGCCGACCTGGGCGGTCCCGGGGCCGGGGTCGAGATGGTCGACCGAAGCCAGGATGAACTGGGTGCCGTCGGCGGGGTTGGCGCCTTCCTGGATCTTGGCCGTGGGACCGAAGTCGGCGGTGATGGCGATCTTCACCTGGGCGGGGGTCATGCCGAAGGTCGCGCTGCGGAACCCTTTGATGTCGAAGGCCGCGGCGCTCGCCGCCGGCGCGGCGGACGGAGCCCTGGCCGGCGGCGGGGCCGGCGTCGCGGGTCTCGGCGCGGCCGGCTTCGGCGCGGGGTTCTGGGCGGGCGCGGCGGCCCTCGGCGCGGGGGCTTGCGCCTGGGCGAGGGCGGGGCCGGACGGGATCAGGCCCGACGTCGCCAGGATCGCGCCCACAACAATCGCCCTGCGCATGGCCAGCTCCCGAAGGTTGAAACGGCGCCCCCGGCCGCGCCCGCAGTACTACTGCAGCTCGCCCAAAGGCGGAATAGGGGGCGGAATAGGCCGTGGAAACCGCAGGACCTTCCGGCCGAGGCTGGATTCGCCGCCCGGCCGGGGCCAGGATGCCCGCCCCGCTGGCCAGGCTTGCTTCCGATGACCTCCGACACCCTCGTCCCGCCGACCCAAGAGGTCCGCGCCGCCTTCATGCCCGAGGGCCGGCTGCGTGCGGCGATGAACTTCTCCAACACCGTCATCTCCAGCCGCGACCGCGGCGACGGCGAGCCCGGCGGGGTCACCGCCGCCCTGGCGCGGGCCCTGGCCGCGCGGCTCGGCGCCGAACTGGTGTTCATCGACTACGACAGCCCCGGCGCGGTGGTCGACGCGATCAAGGCGGGCGAGGCCGACATCTGCTTCCTGGCCATCGAGCCGGCCCGGCGCGAGGTGATCGACTTCTCCGCGCCCTACGTCCTGATCGAGAGCAACTACGTGGCCCGCGACGGCGGGCCGTTCCGCACCTCGGCCGACGTCGACCGCCCCGGCGTGACCGTGGTCACCCGCGCCCGGGCCGCCTACGACCTCTACCTGTCGCGCAACCTCAAGGCGGCCAAGGTGCTGGCCATTCCCGACGGCGAGCTCGACGCCTTCGTGGCGGGTTCGGGCGACGTGGCGTCCGGCATCCGGCCGATGCTGGAGGACTATTTCACGGGCAAGGCCGGCTTCCGCATCCTGGACCCGCCGTTCGCCTCGGTCGGCCAGGCCATGGGCGTCGCCAAGGGACGGGCCGCGGCCTTCGCCTATCTGGAGGCCTTCGTCGAGGAGATGAAGGCCTCGGGCTTCGTCGCCGACGCCCTGAAGCAGAGCGGCAGCCGCGCCACCGTGGCGCCGCCGGCGGAATATATTCCCTAGAGGCCTCAGAACGACATCGCCCTCCCCCTCGATGGGGGAGGGTGGGGTGGGGGTGCGGGCAGTCGGCTTCCGGAAGGGCGCAGGAGGCGGCACCGCCTCCATTGACTCTTCTGACGCCTCACCGAAGCACCCCCATCCCGGCCTTCCCCATCGAGGGGGAAGGAGATCGCGGGCCATCGCCTTGCGTCGGGGAGGAGCGCGCGGCTTGAAAATCCATTCGGCCGCGCACAGTTGAGTTGACCCGCCGATCACGGAAGGCCATGCATGGGCCGCCTGCGTCAGTGGGCAGACGAGAGTTCGGCCGCCCATTCTTTCCGCTCGGGCGGCCCAGCGCACAGGATCCCTATGCTTCGCGCCCTCTTCCTCCAGGCTCCCTCCTTCGACGGTTTCGACGGCGGCGCGGGTTCGCGCTACCAGGCCAAGCGCGAGATTCGCTCCTTCTGGTTCCCCACCTGGCTGGCCCAGCCCGCGGCCCTGATCCCGGGCTCCAAGCTGATCGACGCCCCGCCGGCCGACATCACCCTGAAGCAGGTGACCGACCAGGCGAACGACTTCGACATGGTGGTGATCCACACCTCGGTCCCCTCGTTCGAGAGCGACGTGAAGTGCGCCGAGGCCCTCAAGGCGGCCAACCCCAGGCTCAAGATCGGCATGATCGGGGCCAAGGTCGCCGTGCAGTCGGACAAGAGCCTGCACGAGGCCGAGGTGATCGACTTCGTCTGCCGCAACGAGTTCGACTTCACCTGCCTGGAAGTGGCCGAGGAAAAGCCCTGGGAGACCATCCTGGGCCTCAGCTACCGCGACGCGAACGGCGAGATCCACCACAACCCCGACCGCCCGATCCTCGAGGAGATGGACGCCCTGCCGTCGGTGATCGGCGTCTATGAGCGCGACCTCAGGATCGAGGACTACTTCATCGGCTACCTCAAGCACCCCTATGTGTCGGTCTACACCGGCCGGGGCTGCAAGAGCCGCTGCACCTTCTGCCTGTGGCCCCAGACCGTGGGCGGCCACCGCTACCGCACCCGCTCGGTCGAGGCGGTGATCGCCGAGATCGCCGACGCCAAGAAGCGCTTCCCGCAGGTGAAGGAGTTCATGTTCGACGACGACACCTTCACCGACGACCTGCCGCGCGCCGAGGCGATCGCGGAGGGGCTCGGCAAGCTCGGCGTCACCTGGTCGTGCAACGCCAAGGCCAATGTGCCGCGCCGCAGCCTCGAGAAGTTCAAGAAGAACGGCCTGCGCCTGCTCCTGGTCGGCTACGAGAGCGGCAACCAGCAGATCCTGTTCAACATCAAGAAGGGCATGCGGGTCGAGGTCGCCGAGCGCTTCACCCAGGACTGCCACGACCTCGGCATCAAGATCCACGGCACCTTCATCGCCGGCCTGCCGGGCGAGACCAAGGAGACCATCCAGGAGACCATCGACTGGGCCTGCCGGATCAATCCGCACACCATCCAGGTCTCCCTCGCGGCGCCCTATCCCGGCACCTTCCTCTACGACCAGGCGCTGGAGAACGGCTGGCTCGACGCCGACCACGCCGAGCTGGTGACCAAGGACGGCATCCAGATCGCGCCGCTGCACTACCCCCACCTGAGCCACGAGGACATCCACGCCTCGGTGGAGGAGTTCTACCGCCGCTTCTACTTCCGCCCGCGCAAGATCGGCGCGATCGTCAACGAGATGGTCCGCGACTTCGACATGATGAAGCGCCGCCTGCGCGAAGGGCAGGAGTTCTTCAAGTTCCTCAAGGAACGCAAGGACGCCGCCGCCGCGGCGGCCTGACCCACACCCTCAGAGCTTCGTCATCCCGGCTCACGGCGCTCGCAGAGCGCCGTGAGCCGGGACCCAGCCGCTCCGCGATAGGCGGCGACGCTGCTCTCTCCTGTTCGCGAGGGGGAGCCGCACCCCAACGCCTAGAATATTTCGGACATTCGCGGCCGGTCGTAATCCAGGAGCCAGGAGTCGACCTTCTGGTGTAGTCGCGCGATCGGCTCGCCTTCCACTACCGGGCCTCTGTTCGCTCCGCTTGCCGCGAGCGTTTCTCGGCGCGCCCTTCCTTCTCGCGCCGCCGTATCCCATCCCAATAAGCCCTGTGGCGCTTTAGCCAGAACCAATTCAGGACGGCGAACGGGAGCGGAACCCACATCGCCGAGAACAGCAGCCATTCGCTCCACGAACCGCGGAGCAAGCTTGGACTGCAAGGATAGGTGAGCGCGAATCGAACCCAGGCACCTGTCCTACCTCTGCCGTCTGCAAACCTACCCGCGCAGCGCTCAAGCATTGAGAGGTCGGCCGACGCGATCAACGCCGCGACGAAAGCAAGGGCGAATGCCGACCATCTATTGATGGGAATGCCCCGGCCGCTCCTCATTTCGCGCTGTTCTTTTGTCAGCCGACGCATGGGGGGAGCGTCACATGGCCGTCCGATGTCGGCAATGGGTGGTTGGGAAACGGACATTGGGTTACGGGCAGACGCTGGACGTTGACCAACCCAAGCGTCGCCTTAAGCTCGCCTCATGCGCCCCTGGATTGCTATCGCTCTTGCCTGCCAGCTTTTGGCCTCGCCTGCCATCGCCGAAGTCAGGCGAGTCCTATTGACGGTGGATGGCCTCAACCTTCCAGCGAACCAAACCATTCGGGCTTTTCATGTCGAGACTTGGGGGGTGGGCTTGGTATCCGTCTGCCACCTTCCGCCCAGCTGGGAGCTGAAGACCGAGAAGTTCGAGGACCCGGAGGGTCGGCTGGACGGTAAAGCCGACACCCACGGCGAAGACCTTAAAAGTCTCTCCGACATGTTTCTCGTGGACGTCTATGACTACCAGCCAAACCGCGAGGGAAGTGTCCCAGCCACATTTTCAGGCTGGGTAGTGGTCGGTCGAGTTGAACCCTTTGACGGTGGCACTCGGCGCAAGCGCACCCTCAAAGCAGGTCAGTTCCGTATGCGAGATGCAAAGAACTGTCCGACGCCGCCTTCGCCGCAACCGTAGGCGAACGCCAGGTCAGACGGTCCGGTAGGGGTGGTT